>Ga0310896_10000274_pt1 | contig 10558 bp, 9 predicted proteins | sample C8D1metaG_FD_204663 | JGI IMG/M metagenome (GOLD analysis project Ga0310896, IMG submission 204663) | Lab incubated soil microbial communities from West Virginia University Organic Research Farm, Morgantown, WV, United States - C8D1 | ecosystem: Environmental > Terrestrial > Soil > Agricultural... | reverse complement strand
CTCTGGCGCAGCTGTAACTCGGCGGCGTCTTCGATCGTCACGATACGGTCGCGATCGGAGATGAACGACGACAGCACGTTGAGCAGCGTGGTCTTTCCGGCGCCGGTACCGCCGCTCACCAGCACGTTCAGTTTGGCGGCGACGCAGTGCCTCAGGAACTCGAGCATGTTCGGCGCAAGCGCCTTGAAGTTGACCAGGTCGTCGGCCTGCAGTCGCTCGGCCGGAAACCGGCGGATGGAGAGCAGCGGGCCGTCCACCGCGAGCGGCGCGATGATCGCGTTCACGCGCGATCCATCGGGCAGGCGCGCGTCGACCATCGGCGAGCTGTCGTCGATGCGCCGCCCGACGCCGCTGACGATCCGGTCGATGACGCGGAGCAGGTGCTGATCGTCCTGGAACGCGGCCGGCACCGGTTCGAGCTTGCCCGCACGTTCGACGAACACCTGCTTGTGGGTATTGACCAGGATGTCGCTGATCGTCTTGTCCCGCAGGAGCGGCTCCAGCGGGCCGAATCCGAACACCTCGTCGATGACGTCACCAAGGATCGCGTCACGCTCGCTCACCGATAGCGGCACGCCGGCCTCGGCGATGAGCGAAGAGACGAGGGCGCGAATCTCCGCTTCGACGCGGCTCCGCTCGGCCGTCGCGAGCTTCTCGAGGTTGAGCTTCGTCAGCAGCTTGCGATGTACGCTGCCGCGCACTTCGAGGTACTGCGCCCGGCGCGCGTTCATGACCGAGTCGCCTCCTTGCGTCGGTCTCGCGCCCGGTTCGGTGCCCAGTCCAGGACGTGACGAGGGTTTGGTCGTGACAGGTGGGGTAGCCATGTCTTAGAAGAGTCCGAGAAACGATGCTTTCTCGCGGGATGGCTCTTCGGCCTCCGCGGGCGCATTCGGGTTGACGATCTGTCTGGTGAACCGCTCGAATCGCGCGGCGAGATCCGAATGGTTCGTCAGGGCCAGCGGCACGCCCGAGTTCATCGCGGCCGACACGATGCTGTAGTCGCTCGGGAACGCCATGTGGATGGCGTGTCCCAGCGTCGCCTCGATCTGTTTCGGGCCGATCTGGTTCTGGTCCGACATCCGGTTGAGCAGCACCCGCAGGCGGTCCCGGCTGGCCCCCAGATGCTCGAACCGATCGACGATGCGGTGCGCGTTGCGCACCGACGCGATGTCGGGGTTGGCCACCAGGAAGATCGTGTCGGCGGCGAACACGGCGACATCGGCCACTGCCGTCGTCACCGTGCCGGCATCGATGATGATGAATTCGTACGACCGACCGAGCTGTTGCAGCAGCTGCTCGACCGCCGGTGCATCACTCGGCCCGGGTCGATCGATCTGATCGCCGCCCGCAAGTATGTCGAGGCCGGACTTATGGCGGACGACGAGCTCGCTCAGGAACTCCTTGTCGATGCGGTGCAGGTTGTCGATCGCGTCGATCAGCGTGAAGCGCGGACGCACGCCGAGAAAGAGCGAGACCTCACCGACGAACTGGTGCAGATCGACGATGAGGGTCGGCCGCTTCGACAGCCGCGCGATGTCAATGGCGGTGTTGACGGCCAGCGTCGTCGTGCCTGCGCCACCCTTGGCGCCGAAAAACGACAGCGTGACGCCGGACCGCCCGGCATCTCTCGTCGGACGATGGCGATCGGAGGTGCGCTTCAACGCCGTCTGAAAGCTGTCTTTCAGCGAGGCGCCGGGTACGCCGATCGGCCAGGCGAGATACTCGTTGGCGCCCGCGCGCATGGCCCGCAGGATCTGATCGGGCTCCGACGAGGCGGCGACGGCGAAGATCGACGTCGACGGCCACGATGCCCGGAGGCGTTCGATCGCCTCGACCGAGGCCAGCGTGCCGTTGCGCATGTCGACGACCGCGAGGTCGGGCCACGTGCCGCCGGCGTGCTTCTCCTCGATGATCCCTATCGAGACGCCGCTCGAGCGCAGCAGGGTTGTGATCGTGGATCGAAAGTCTGAATCACCTGTGGTGATGATGGCTGAAAGTTGTGCCATGGCTCACCGCGCCGACGTTGATGATGGCTGTCCTTGAGTGAGTTTCTGATACTGGGTCAGGAGCCGTTCGAGCTCGGCGTCGCGGTTCGCCTTCTCCTTGGCGAGCCTGTCGGCCGCCTCACGGATGCGCGCCGCTTCGGCGGCCTGCTCGGCCGCCAGCCGCTCGGCCGCCTTGCGGTCGAGCTCCTGCTGCTCGAGATCGGCCTTCTTCTTGATCTCGGCCTCGCGCTTCTCACGCTCGACACGCTCGGCGTCGGCCTTCGCGGCCTGCCGCGCGCGCTCGCCGTCACGCACCGCCTGGGCCTGCGCCTCACGCGCCTGGATCTCGGACTGCTTCTTCTCTTCTTCGGCGCGCTTCTTGCCGTCGCGCTTGGCCTGTTCGGCGTCTTTCCGATCCTGAATGGCCTGCTGCTCGGCGCGCTTCCGTTCGATCTGCGCCGCGAGCTCGGCCGCCTTCTTCGCGTTGCGGTCGGCCTGCGCGGCCGCTTCACGTTCGGCCTTGGTCTGCGGCTTCGCGGGCGCGAGCGGCGCGACCGGAACCGGCGCGGCCGGCGTCGCGAATGCGGCGGGGGCGTTCGCCGACACGCTCTGCGAGGCAGGGCTCACGGGACGCGCCGCCTGGGGCACCGTCGCCTGGGGCGCCATCGTCACCGGGTTCGTGAAGGCCGGCGGCGGCGCCGGGATTTTGTGTTCTGACGGCTCCAGAAACGGCTGCATGAACCCGGGCAGATTCGGCGTGACGCCGGGTGAGTCGCGGCGCACGATGTGCGGCGTGATCATCACGACGAGCTCGGTGGAATTCTTCTGGTACGCCTGGCTGCGGAACAGGTACCCGAGGATCGGGATATCGCCGATGCCCGGCACCCGGCGCAGCGTCTCGTTCATGTTGTTGTCGAGCATGCCGGCGATCGCGAACGTCTGTCCGTCGCGGAGCTCGACGGACGTTTCCGTGCGGCGCGTCGCGAGCGCGGGCACGCGGAAGCCCTGCAGCACGACGGCATTGCCGAAGTCGAGCGTGCTGACCTCGGGCGCCACCTTCAGCTGGATCATCCCGTCGATCGTCACATTCGGCGTGAACTTCAGGCGTACGCCGAACTCCTTGAATACGATCGTGACCGCCCCGTTCTGCGCCGTGCCCTGCGTCACCGGGTACGGATACTCGCCGCCGGCGAGGAAGCTGGCTTCCTGGCCGTCGCGCGTAATCAGGTTCGGCTCTGCCAGGCTCTGGAACAGGCCCTTGCCCTTGAGCGCCTTGACGACCGCGCCGAGCTGTTCCTCGGTGTTGAAGAGGAAGAGGTTCAGGAAGTCGCTGAAGACCAGCCCCTTGTCCTTGTCGAAGAACGGCGCGGGATACTGCTGCGTCGTCGAGCGGCCGATCCAGTCGCCCTTGCCGTTGGGTCCCGTGAAGAACGACACGCCGAGCTCCTGCATCGCGCTGCGGCTCACTTCGGCGAATCTCACGCGCAGCAGCACCTGGTTGGTGGCAGGACCGTCCTGCTGCCGCAGCAGGTTGACGACGTTCTCGGCCTTCTCGACGTATCCGACGGCGAGCGACGAGGCGCGATCGACGATGTACTTGCTGGAGACGACGCCGGCGAGCACGACGTCCTTGCCGTTGCTCGTTGCGGTGATCTCCTCACCCGGAAAGAGCTTGCGGATCTGGGCCTCGAGATTGCTCAGGTCGCGCTTGACGGCGACATCGTAGGTCTTGATGCGGCCGTTGTCGCCCCAGACCAGCAGCGAGATCGTGCCCGGCGTCTTGCCGTGCACGAGCAGCTCGTACGGTGTGGTGACGAGCGCGTCGGCGATGTCCGGCGTCGAGAGGGAAACGCGCGTGATTGGCCGGTCCAGCTTGATGATGGCCGATCGGCCGACGAGCAGATCGAGCTGCTCGGTGTCCTTGGCCCCCACCGCGTCCGCCGCGCGCGCGGCCACCTGGCCGGCCTGCGCTGCCGGCGGCAGCACCATGATGACAAGCAGAAAGATCGCAACAGCACGTTTCATGGTTGTGTGCTCCTATCCAACGACAACTTGAGTGCGTTTATCGCCACGAATCACCTCGATGGTGGGCGGTGGCGGGGGAATCGACGCCGGCTGGCCGGGAGCGGCCGGCCGCCGGACTGCGTACGGGCGCGCCTGCACCTGGCCGAGCAGCATGCCCGGCTTGATACCCGAGGTGACGGGCGTTTCGGTGTCGAGCGGGTTGCGCAGCGCGAGCTGAATCTTGCCTTCGGTGCTCGCGAGCGTCAGGCGTTCGGATTCGTCCGGTGTGACGAGCAGCGTGACTACGGTCACCTGCATCGGCTTGCCGTCGGGCGTGTCCTGCTCGAGGCGCGTGCCGGCCGCGAGCACTTCAACGTTCTGGAGCACGACTTTCGTCGTGATGTCTTCCGAGCGGCTGCTCGGGTTGGCGGTCGCGACGACGTCGACGCGGGTGCCGGGCAGCACGTAGCCGGCCACGCCGATGACTTCGTTCACCCGCACAGACATGGCGCGCTTTCCGGGCGGGATGATCGGCGGCAGGCCGGCCCCGGCTTCCTTCGACGCGAGCTTCGCGGGCAGAATCGGTTCGTTCTTCACGACCGACACGATCAGGCCGCGGTCGACGATCGCCTGCGGATCTTCGAAGGCGCCCTCCGGTGCGGCGGCCGCCGGCCAGTCGAGCGTCGCGAGATCTTCGCGCCGCAGCTGCCGTCCGAGCGACAGGTTCGCGCCCGCGACGACGACTTTCCTGGTCGGCACGCTCACCGTCTTGACGGGCACGTTCTGCAGATAGTCATACGTGCCATACGCCAGACCGCCGCCGGCAAGGATGGCCATCAGGAACACGGCAAAAATTCGCACGCGGGTCATAGGGTCACCTCATCAAAATTGCGAGAACGCAACCGGCCGCGATCGCCGGACCGTAGGGAAACCGATTGTGCTCGCCAGGCGCTTCGATGTCGGCCTTGGCCTGCTCGCGCAGACCGAAAAGCCGGGCCGTCAGACGAAACGTGCGCAGCAGCCGTCCGCGGCGCCACGCGATGAACACCGCCAGCAGGCCTCCTGCGATGGCGGTCAGCAAAAACGCGGGAACGATGCGTTCGACGCCGACCACCGCTCCGGCCGCGGCGAACAACTTCACGTCGCCGGCTCCCGTGGAACCCAGCACATGGCCGGGCAGCATCAGCAGGAAGCCGAGACAAAATCCGAGGGCCGACGAGCTCACCGACACGCCGCTGGCGCCCGTGGCCGCGAGCACCACGCCCGACGCGGTGACTCCCAGCGAGATGCTGTTGGGAATCTTCCGGTGGGCCGCATCAACAATCGCTGCGCTGCCGAGCCCGGCGCAGAGCGCCATCAGCACGACAGTGTCAGAAGTTAAGGTCGCCAATGGCCCCCCAGAAGACGTCGGTGATCTGACTTGCGAGCGCACCGACGGCGGCGAGAGCAAAGATCGCGATCAGCGACGCGAGCATCGCGTACTCGAGCAGGTCCTGGCCGTCGTCACGCTTGCCGAACACTCGAAGCGCAGTCATGAGTTCCTCCCGGGGAAAACGGGTGTCGAGGTCGAATTCGGAGGGTCCGCCGCGGTGGCGGACCCCCACAGGTCGAACGAGTTCGTACTAGCCAGGCAGCTTGTCGACGATGTCGTTGAAGATCGCGTCGACTTCCACGCCCGCCGCGGTGACGGCCGTGATCGCAACGATCGCGATCAGCGCCACAAGCAGTGCGTACTCGAGAAGATCCTGTCCGTCTTCATTGCGGCGGAACGAATTGAACAACCGGGTCGTCACGTTGAGAAGCATGTCTTCCTCCCTTTTGTGCGCGCCGCGATGGCGACGCGACCGGGCCGAGTTATCGCAACGGCCGTACCACGCACGGAATTTCTCACGCGCCGTCGACGCAAGTCGTTTGCTTGCAAGCGGGTTACACGGCTGCGCCCATTGGCAGCCTCGACGGCCGTACCCGAATCAGCACACGGTCGTACCGACAAACTTCGTGTCGCACCGACTGACTTCGTGATTGGCGCGGCACGAAGCCAGCGAATGCCGTTTTCGTAATTGCGACGGCGCGAATTGTTGTCGACAGATATGCGATCGGAAGCAATAACGAGACACGCGCCCAGAAACTCCAAGGAATGCGGGGATTTACGCCGACGACGCAAAAGGTACGCTCATTGCGAGCGGAGCCGTGTGCCCAGAAAGCTCAGGGACTTCATGCTCACTGTCGTGACGCTCGTCGTCCTGTTTGGCGGGATGGCGTCGATGAGCCCACAGTTGCGCGAGCGGACGACGCTGATGATTTCTGAACCGGGCTGGAAGACGCTGCGCTCGATACCGGCGCTCGCCGTCAACTCGGGATTCTCATACCTGGGCGATTACGCGGACTACCACATTTACCTCTTCACGTTTCTCGTCGCGGCGACCGCGTTCGCGGTGTTGATGATAAGGATCCTCTCGTGAGCGTCATCCTCGTCATTCAGCCGGATACCGCGCAGGCGCGGGTGCTGCACGACATGTCGCGCCGGATCGGCGCCGAGCTGGTGACCGTGGACTCGCCCAAACGGGCGGTCGACGCGATCGCACGCCAGGTGCCGGACCTGATTCTCCTGAGCGCGTTTCTGTCTCCACGGGATGAAGACACGCTCATGGGACGGCTGCGATCGCTCGCAGGCGCCTCGCACCTGCAGACGATGACGATTCCGCAGTTCCAGACCGGCGAAGACGGGAAAGGCAAGCGGTCAGGATTCGGATTCCGCAAAAAGCAGAAGGCGGCCGTGGCGGTCGGGGCCGATCCCGCCGCATTTGCCGATGAAGTCGTGGCCCTGCTCCATCGGGCCAGCGAAATCCGTAATCGACCGGCTCCGCCCGAGCCGGTCAGATCTGTGATCGAACCGGAGCCGGCGCTGGAACCGGCTACGGCCGTAATAGATGATGTGCAGCCGGCAGTAGACATCGAGGAAGAGCAGCCCGAGGCCGTTCCGGCCGAGGAACCGCTCTTCATGAATACGCTCGTCGGCGACTCCCAGGTCGAGGTGCCCGCCGCGGACACGTCGGATTCTGTGTTCGACGCCGCCCCGGACTCTGAGTTCGACTCGAACACCGACTCCGTGTTCTCGCCTGGCGTGTCGTCACACAGCCCCGCATGGTCGACCTTTGCGGCCGACACGTCGGCCTTCGCGGCGAGCCCGTCGAGCTACGCAGCCGCCCCGTCACCGGCGGCGAAGCCGGCGGCGTCCATCGGGGAGGAGATCGATCAGCTCGTTCGCCAGCTCGGGCTCGACAGGACGCTCGGGAAAATCGACACCAGGCCGGCCGCGGTGGTGACGGAGCAGACGGAAGACGAAGATGTGTACGACTTCGGCGCGGCCCTCGATCGCGCGCGAAACCAGGCGCTGACGCGATCCGACGATGTCGCCATGGCGCATCCGGACGCCGAAGCGATTCGTGAATCGGCGCTCGTCGAAGCACGTGCCATCGCCGAGCGCGAGGCGCGCGAGGCCAGCGCGAGGGAAATCGCCCGCGTCCAGGCCGAACACGAAGCGCTTCGGCAGGTTGCCGAGGCGCGCGCGGAAGCCGAGCGGCAAGCCCGCGAAGCGCTCGCCGCGGACATGGCCCGCGCGCAGTCCGAAGCCGAACAGAAGCGCGAGCAGGCGATGGCCGAGGCGCGCGCCGCGGAGGCGCGTGCGGCTGCCGAGCGTCAGGCGCGCGAGGCGCTGGCCGCCGATCTGGCCCGCGCGCACAGCGAAGCCGAGCGCAAGCGCGAGCTGGCGATGGCCGAAGCGCGCGCCGCGGAGGCGCGTGCGGAAGAGGACCGGAAGGCGCGAGAAAAACTCGCTGCCGATCTGGCCCGTGCGCAGCGCGAGGCGGAGCAGAAGCGCGAAGCCGAGCAGAAGCGCGAAGCCGCTTTAGCTGAGGCGCGCGCCGCGGAGGCGCGTGCGGAAGAGGAACGCAAGGCACGAGAGAAGCTGGCCGCCGACCTGGCCCGGACGCAGCGCGAAGCGGAGCAGAAGCGCGAAGCCGCCCTGGCCGAGGCGCGAGCCGCGGAAGCGCGAGCGGCCGAAGAACGAAGGGCGCGGGAAGCGCTGGCCGCCGACCTGGCGCGAGCGGAATCCGAGGCCGAGCAGAAACGCCAGCTGGCCATCGCCGAAGCGCGAGCCGTTGCCGAGCGCGAGGCCCGCGAGGCCCTGGCCGCGGATCTTGCGCGCGTGCAGGTCGAGGCGGAGCAGATGCGCCAGCGGGCGATCGCCGACGCGCGCGCAGCAGCCGAGCGCGAGTCGCGTGAAGCCCTCGAGGTGGAAGTCGCGCGCGTGCGCTCCGAGGCCCACTCGACGTTTGCCGACGCGCTCAACAAGGTGAAGGTCGAAGCCGAGGAATCCGAGCGGCGCCGGGCCGAAGCCGAGCGCGTCAGCGCCAACGCGCAGCAGGCGTTCGCGCGCGAGCTCACGCGCGTGCGCACTGAAGTCGAGCAATCGATGGCCGCGCAGCTGGATGCCGCACGCGCCGACGCCGAACAGATACGGGCCGCCGAAGCAGAGGCCGTTCGCGAGCGGGCCGCCATGGAGGCGCAGCTCAAGAGCGAGCTCGACCGCCTCAAGTTCGTCACGGCCCAGGCGCGGAAAGCCGACGAGTCGGATACGAAAAAAGCCGCGCAGCAGATCAAACAGCTCGAGGCCGAGCTCGCGAGCGTCCGCGCGAAAGCGGAAGAGCGCAAGGGCAACGAGCTCAAGGAGCTTCGCGCGCAGATGGCCGAAATGCGCGAGGCCGCCGCCCAGCAGGCGCGGTCGGCCGCCGCCGAAGCGGTTGCCGCCGCCGTGGCGGCTGCGGCTCCACGCCAGACTGCCGTCATCGCACAATTCCCGACCCGCGAGATCGCTGCGGTCGAACCGGAAGACGTCGAAGTCGAACCGGAAGACGTCGAAGACGAGCCAGCCGAGCGCCGCAGCCGCGACTACCTCAGCTTGTGGCAGCCTCGATCGTCCGCCGCCGCCGACGACACGGGCGAATCGGAGGAATCGGACGAATCGGAAGAGAGCGTCATCTCAGTGGCGAATGTCAGACGGCACGCCAAGTGGGCGCTGCCGGTCGCCGCGTGTCTGATCCTCGTGACGACCACCGGCACGGCCATCAGCACGATGTCGAGCACGGTCTCGAACACCGTGTCGAAGCTCGTCGAGCCCGAGAAGCCCGGCCTCGTCGTCACCCCTATGAAGGATGACCTGCCGTTCATCGAGGTGGTGGAAAGACGGCTCGGCAAACTGCAGGTCGATTCGACGCCTTCCGGGGCCGAAGCCATTCTCGACGGGCAGAGTTATGGCAAGACGCCCCTGACGATCCCGGATCTCGAAGTGGGACTGCATACGCTCCAGTTGAAGAGCGGGTCGGGCACGATTACGCGAAAAGTCACGATCAAGGCCAACCAGACGACGATAACGGCCGAAGGGATCTATTCAGGCTGGCTGGCGATCTTCGCCTCGATTCCCGTCAAGGTCGTCGTCGATGGCGTGCCGGTGTCGCTCACCGAAGACAACCGCGTGATGGCGACCCCTGGTACCCACGTCGTCGAGTTCATGAACGAGCAGTTCAACTATCGCGTCACCGAACGGCTCGACGTACGCCCAGGCGAGACGACGGCTCACACGGTGCAGTTGCCCATGGGCACCGTGCGGGTGACCGCGCCGGCGGGCGCCGCGATTTTCGTGGATGGAAAGCCCGTGGCCGGTACGCCGAGCGAGGGCCTGTCGGTGCCGATCGGCTCGCATGAAATCAGCGCTCGCCATCCGGACCTTGGCGAACGCCGCATGTCGGTGGACGTGAGGCACGGTGGCTTGACTGAAGTGATCTTGCGATTCGAGTAGCTATGAAACACGAAAAGAATTTTGTCGCCCGCGACATTGACACCGGCGTCATCATCGCCAACCGCGTGAACGTGGCGTCCACTCGCGCCAAGCGGGCGATTGGATTGCTCGGCCGCAATCATCTCGAATCCGGAGAAGCGTTGTGGATTACGCCGTGCCACGGCGTTCACACCTGGTTCATGCGGTTTGACATCGACGTGCTGGCGCTCGATGCCAACGGCGTCGTCGTGGACATAGTCTCGACAATGAAGCCGTGGCGGATGCGGCTTCCGAAGCCCGGCGCGTCCAGCGTGCTCGAGCTCGCCGCCGGTACGCTCGCCAAAACCGGCATGAAGATCGGCCACCACATCAAGATCGAAGGGTGGGACTCTGCCTTCGCGCCGACGCTGAATTACGACGAGAAACTGACGCCTGCCAACGTTCGCTAGGACCGGCCGCTTTTCCGAGAGGCCACCGCTCGCACGCCCAGATAGGTCAACCAGCCCGCCGGACCAAACATGAACGTCAGGAACAGGCACGGCACCAGGGCCAGATGAGGAACGCCGCGTTCGCGTGCGTCCCTGGCTTCCCACGTTCCGACGAGCAGATCGAACGCAAGGTAATGGACCCAGCCCGCGAGCAGCAGCCAGGGATTGGCAAAGAGCGCGGCGACGTCGCCGAGCGACGAGAAACCGCCCTCTGCGCCGGGGAAGTACATCGCGATGACGACGAT
>Ga0310896_10000270_pt1 | contig 10612 bp, 8 predicted proteins | sample C8D1metaG_FD_204663 | JGI IMG/M metagenome (GOLD analysis project Ga0310896, IMG submission 204663) | Lab incubated soil microbial communities from West Virginia University Organic Research Farm, Morgantown, WV, United States - C8D1 | ecosystem: Environmental > Terrestrial > Soil > Agricultural... | reverse complement strand
CAATGCGTCGTGGCGCAACTTCGTCGGCATCATCGAAACGCGCTTGCGCGCGGCCAACGCCGTCGGCTTCGTAAAGAATGCGTGGACGTTCAATCGCTGGTCGACGACGGAGTTTCCGGATACGTCGGGCTGGTCGCTGAGCTCGGACGGCAAGCCGATCAAGGTCGCGAGCTACGGCGCGAATTCCGGCACGACGTTGCCAAACGGCGTCACCGCGGACATGGTGTTCGTCGATCTCGGTGTCCCCGGCGCTGCCGCATCACTCGCGAAGACCGACATCGCCGGAAAGATCGTCGTCTTCCAGACCGTGCCCGAGACCGAGAAGACGCCGCCCGCCGAGCGCATCTACGAATACCCCGGCGACTATATGTACCTGTCGACTCCGGAAACGTTCCCGGAGCCGCGCGCCCCGACGAAGGTCACGCGCACCGTCACGATGCGGGCGGAGATGCGCCAGCATTCGCAGCAGATCCCAAGGTTGATCGACGGCAAGGCCGCCGCCGCCGTATTCGTGTTCGACGCTTCGTACGATCGACTGGCTGGCCTCTACACCTTTGGCGTGCCCGCGAATCACCAGATGCCGACGCTGTATGTCGATCGCATCGCCGGCCGGCCGCTCGTCGCCGACGCGAAGGCGGGAAAGCGCGCCAATCTGAAATTGATCGGCAAGATCGAGCCGGCGGAAACGTGGCAGCTGATCGCCTATTTGCCAGGCCGCAACTTCAACACGCCGCAGGACGAGCAGATCATGTTCACGACGCACACCGACGGCCCGTCGATCTCGCAGGACGACGGCGGCTTCGGACTACTCGGCGTCGCGGAGTATTTTTCAAAGATCCCCGAGAAGCAGCGCCCGCGCACGCTGATGTTCTTCTTCGACAACCGTCACTACATGCCGGGCGCCGAGCGCGCGTTCGCGAAGGAGAACTGGCTCGAGCAGCATCCCGAGCTGTGGAACAAGGTGGTCGCGACGATCGGCATGGAGCATCTCGGCCAGCTCGAATTTTCCGAGCAGGGTGAAACCTTCAAGCCGACCGGCCTGGTCGAGCATTCGCGGCTGCATGCCACCAACAACGACAAGCTGATCGAGCTGGCGATCAAAGCGGTGAAGGACAACGGCCTGCGTCGCGTCACCGTCGAGCAGGTCGATCGGCCCGGCATTCACGGCGCCAGCCAGGGCGCGTGGCTCGGTCTCGGCGCGGTCGGACGCACGCGCGGCTTGCCGGCGTTTGCGACGATGGGCGACATGGGCGCGTACTGGGGGACGAGCGCGCGCCTTTCTCGCTTCGACGCGAAGCACTTCGTCGATCAGGTGGCGACGATGGCGCAGTTGACCGGCGAGCTGATGGTCGCCGATCTCGCGGCGCTGAAGCCGGCGCCGCGAAAGCAGTAGACTCGCGGCATGCACTCAGCGCGGGCCGGGCTCGCCATCATCGGCGCGTTCGTCATCGCCGCCTGCTCGTCGTCGCCGTCCGCACCCTCGCCGACGCCGGCGACGATCTCCCTGCAGAGCAGCGCCTGGGAGACGATCAGCGATCCTCAACCGTTTCCATTTCCGCTCGTCACTATTGTTGGCGGGTTGTCGTTCCAGTTTCCCGCGAACGGTTCGATCAACTATTTGTTCACGGCGAGCCCGCAGCGGATCGTGCACGGCACGCTCTCGGTGTCGGTGCTCGTCGACACTTCAGGATCGGTCGTGTTCAACTCGCTCGATCCGCCGTCGTCGTCATGCGCGATTCCGCCATCGGTGCGGCCATTCCTGTGGGCCAACAACAATGGCAACGGCGACTACGATCGATGGTGGTCGAACCCACGATCGTTTACGCTCGCCGCCGGTTCCGGCACCATCACAGTGCCGCTGACAGCGGATGCGTGGTCAAGCGTCAACGGCAAGTTCGGGAATGCCGATGCCGAAACGAAGTTCGCGTTCGATAAGGCGCTCCTGAACGTCTCTCGTCTGGGGCTGACGTTTGGCGGCGGCTGCTCGTTTGGCCACGGCGTCAATGTCCGCAGTGGCAACGCCATCTTCACCCTGACTGAATACGTCATCCGCTAGGTCCATCACGAATTTCGTCCCACCGGGAATACTTTCTGGCCGCCCAGGCATATATGTCTAGAGTCCAAATCTCCTGGGAGGGTGGGTAATGAGGAAATTCTCGGTTTTCACGATGATCACGACGGCGGTGTTGATGCTCGGCGCATCGGCCGCGTCCGCGCAAACCACGACGCCGAAGCCGCCGCCGACCTACGAGCAGGTCATCGTCAGGAACTGGAAAGGCGTACACGACAAGATCCTGGTGATGGCGAAGGACACGGTGTATCCGGAGGCGAAGCTCGGATGGAAGCCGCATCCGGATTCACGCTCGGTGATCGACGAGCTGCGTCACGTGACGATTGGTCTCGAGGCGACGACCGCGATGGCGAAGGGCGAGAAGTACGACTTCGAGGCGAAGGAGAAGGAGTACGACAAACATCCGCAGACGCGCGCCGCCGTCGTCGCTGAAATGGAAAAGGCGATTGCCGCGTCGTACGCCGTCGTCGATGCCCCCGGCTTCAAGCCGCCGCCGAGTCTGATTGGCTGGCTCGAGCACCAGGGCGAGCACTACGGCAAGCTGGTGACGTCGTATCGCGTCAACGGCGTCGTGCCGCCTATCTCTCGACCGAAGTCGTGAAAACAGGGAACAGGGATCAGGGCACAGGGATCAGGAAGCTAGCGTTCTTTCACTGATCCCCGATCCCTGATCCCTGGTCCCTGAGCCAGGCTCCAACTCGCCTGGTGGATCAGCCGCGCGATCTTCTCCATCTTCGCGTAATTGATCTTCTCGGGCCGGTCGTACATCGTGTGGTAATCCGGATGCAGGCCGGTCATGAAGCCGAGCGCGGGGACGCCGCGCTGCAGGAACGGCCACTGATCGCTGCGGCGCACCAGGTTCGACGTGTTGTTGTCGTAGCGCTTCTTGATGTCGAGGCCGATGCCGGCATTCGCCGCGTCGACGACGGCCGCGAGCTCCGGCGCGCGCGCGAAGCCCATCATGTTGACGGCGTTGGCGTTCGATTCGGCGGTCTGCACCTCGAGCCCGTTGAAGCGATTGCCGCCGCCGACCTGCACTTCTTCGTTGCGGCCGATCATGTCCATGTTGAGGACGCCGGCGATGTTGGCGAGCGGCGCCGGAGGAAATTCGGTGTAGGCCCACGCGCCGAGCAGTCCTCGCTCTTCTGAATTCCACGCGCAGAACAACACGCTTCGCTTCGGCCGCTGGCCCTGCTGCGCCGCGAGCGCGTAAGCGTCCGCGATCTCGAGCAGCGCCACCGTTCCCGAGCCGTTGTCGTCGGCGCCATTGAGGATCTGCGTGCCGTTGACGCCGTCGTGATCGAAGTGCGCCGTCACCAGCACCCATTCGTCCTTCAACTTCGGATCGCTGCCTTCGATCAGTCCGAGCACGTTGCGATCGGGGACGATGTGGCGATCGACGGCGGTCTTCAGCGTGATCTCGCGGCCGAGCGGCACCGCCGTGATGCCGCCGGAGGTCTCGGCGCGCTTCGCCAGCTCCTCGAGGGTTGGTCCGGTCGCCGGCATCAACGACGCCGCCAGCGCCGGAGAGATCTGCGCCGCGGGAATGCGAATGCGATCGGCCCACGTCGCGAGTGTGTAATTGGAAATCCGCGCTGGTGTGGCGGGCCAGAAGTTGCGTGCCGCCTGCTCGAAGTTCGCAGCATCGGGATGGTTGTGGACATCGCTGACGAACAGGATGCCGACCGCGCCTTTTTCCTGCGCCGCCAGCGCTTTGCGCCATACCGCCGCGGGCTCCGCGGTGACCACACCTTCGAATGGGCTCTTCGGATCGCGCTCGCCCGGCTCGTGATCGAGGACGAGCACGATCGCGCCCTTGACGCTGCCCTTGTAATCGTCGTGGCTCCATTTCGGCGCCGAGATGCCGAAGCCGGCAAACACCAGCGGCGCCGTCACCTGGCCCGTGGCGCTGAAGCGCTGCGGATAGAACTCCTGGCCGCTCTTCAACTCACGCGTCGCCGCCCCGGACCCGATCGTCAGGCTGTTACCCTCGCCGAGGGTGGCGGTCATCAGGTTGTAGTTGTGAAAGTACGAGTTGCCGGCGGCAGGCTTCAGTCCGGCGCGCTCGAATCGCGCGCGGATGTAATCCGCGGTGGCGCGATTCTCGTTGGTATCGGTGAGCCGGCCGCGCATCGCGTCGCCGGCGAGGAAGAAGAGATCGGCGCGCAGATCGTTCTGCGTGATCGACTCGTTGCCAGGTGCCCGCTGTTGCGCAAGTAATGGTGCCAGGCACCCCAACAAGATGCACGCGAGGGTGCCTGGCACCTTCACTGCGTCACCGTCACCTTCACCATCGCCGTCGTCCAGCAGCACACTTCGCCGCCGCCGCCGTTGCCCGAATAATCTTCCGCCGTGACGTGCAGGATGTATTCGCCCGGCGCGCTGAACTTCGCGTTCACCGTGGCCTTGCCGTTGAACACCGCCGGGCCGTCGATCTTTTCGAAGACCGGGTTCCGCTTGTCGAACGTCACCTCACCCGGGCCGCGATACTTCGTCCAGTGCAGGATCACCGCCGGCGGAGGATTGCGCTGCGGCGCATTCGATCCGCTCGAATACTTCGCATCATCCGACGCCCACACCGGCAGCGTCAGTCCCGCTGCCATCGTCGCCGTGCGCGCGATGCTTTTGGCGACCATGCCGATCGGTCCCTGGATGGTTGGACCCGTCGCATCGAACTTGATCACCGGAGGCTTGTTGCCGACGGCGATGTCCGTGAACGGACTCACTTCGTAAAGCTCGTTCATCCAGAACGGAATGCTGGTCGTCTGGTTGTTCACGGTGATCGACCAGGTGAGTCGTTCCTTGGCGCCGAACTCCTTCGGCATCGTCACGATGAACACACCGGTCTGTCGTCCCGGCAGGAAATGCGTCGGCTGGCCGAGATCAGGACCGTTTGGTCCCATGATGTTGTTCGGGCCGATCGGGACATCCACCGCCTGCGTGTTGTTGCGGTTGTAGTAGCCGATCAGGAAGTTGTGCGTGCCGTCGGCGTTGTTGAACCATCCCTCGTACGCCGCGGTGATGCTGGCGCCGAAGCCGCGCAGGGGCTCTGAGATTTGCTGGGCGGGCAGACCGATGGCCCACGCGCTCACGAGGAGCGCGAGGGCCGCGAGACGTGGACGCATGGCTATTGCTGCTGCCGGTTGTCGACGGTGGCCTGGGCCTTCTTCTTGTCCTGCCACTCTTTGTATTCGGCGTCGGTGAGGTAGACGACGTTCATCCAGGCGTGCGCCATTTCGTCAACGGTGCGATCGCCGTAGCCGACCCACTGATCGGGATCGGGGTTGTTGGGATTGTTCTTGGTGTTGTCGTACCACGCGCTGACCTGGATCACCGTGCCCTTGGGGAACACCGGCGCCGCATCGTCCGCGTAGATGTAGTTCGTCATCCAGTTGAAGTTGAACTTGCCGACGTAGCTCACGACCTGCGTGCTGCCGTCGGGCAGGATCGCCTTCACTTCCATCGCCTTGCCGCGCAGGTGGAAGTGCGGCTGGAAGTTGGTGATCATCGTGTTTTCCTTCAACACGGTGAAGCCTTCGGTGTAGGCCATCGAGTTCGGCGCGATGTCGAGGAAGCCGCGCTTCTTGAGGCCGGTGAAGCCAATCAGGTAGCTGCGCTTCTTCGGCTCCTGGCCTTTCGGATAGAGCCACAGCGCGATCTCGGAGCCGGCGTCGACTTCTTCGCCGACCGCGTGGAGGTGCTGATCCCACGACAGCTTTTCACCCGGCATGATCAACTTGCCGGTGCCTTCCGCGAAGAGGTCGTAGCCCTTGCCGATCGCCCATTCCATCAACTGCGGGCGGCGGTTGACGAGATCTTCTGGACTCGCCGCACCCGCAGGGCCGTTAGCGGTGCCGGTGTTCACCGCTTCAACGTTGTCGGGATTGAGCACCAGATACGCGATCGAGTGATGCACGATGCGGCGCGCCTTGAGGTTGGTCGGACGGATCTCGACCATCTTCACCCAGCGCGGCTCGGTGATCGGCAGCTCGCTCATCGGCCGGTACCACACGTCCTGGCCCTTCGCCGGCATCTTGTATTCGGAGCTGCGCACGACGATGTCGGGCGGGCCGAAACCGTCCTTCACGCCGACCCATTCGTTATCGGCGTTGATCTTTTTCGCGGGCGGGAGATCCTTCGGATCGCCTTGCGGCGCGCCGGCGTCGGCCCACGCGACGATGGTGTCGATCTGCTTTTGCGAGAGCGACATGTCGTTCTTGAATTTCTGCACGCCGACGCCCGGGTCGATGTGCCAGGGCGGCATCTGCCGCTGCGAGACGCGCTGCTTGATCGAGCGCGCCCACGGGCGCGCTTCCGCGAACGTGATCAGCGACATCGGCGCGATCGAATTGGGCTGATGGCATTCCTGGCACTTGGCCTGGAAGATCGGCGCGATGTCCTTCGAGAACGTCGGCGCGTTGGCCGGAGTGGTCTGTGCGGACGCGGCCGCCGCAAACAGGATGACGCCGCCGAAAGACGCTGCCGTTAGCACACGACGCATACGTTTCCCCCTGCCCAGTCAAAAAGGGCGCTCTGTACGCAAATTTTGACACAAAAAGTAGCGGTTGGTGCGATGCACCAACCGCTACTTCGGGGGTTTATCGCCCAAAACGCCGGTGCCGCCGATGTATTTCACGTCCTGCAACTGCACGCGGATGCCGTCGGGATCGGTGAAATACAGCTCCTTCGTGTCGCCGCGGAGACGGATGTTGCCCTTCACGCCGCGGTCGGTGAGCTGCTTCAACACCGCGTCGGCGTCGAAGTTTTCCAGGCCGAGGCAGACGTGATTGATCGATCCGGTGGTGGCGCTGGCCGGGGCGGGGTAGATGCCGTAGAAGCCGGATCCGGTCGAGAGGTTGATGCCGGCATCCTGTTTCGTGAGGATCGGCATGCCGAAGAGGCCCTGGTAGAAGTCGACCGCCTTCTGCACGTTCGGCACGAAGACGGTGACGTGATTCATCGTCTTGACGGCGCCCACCGGCTTCGCCGCCTGCGCCGCGTCGGCGGCGGCGGGCGCGGCGACCAGCAGCGCGAGCGCGGCGAGCAGATCGCGCCGCGAGAGGGATCCGTTTTCGTATTGGTTCAGGAGCGCATCGAGGTTCTTCATCCGCGCAAGATAGCGTACGAGGGGTGCAGAACCTACGTGCAACACCATGTTACGCTGCGCGCGCACGTGACTCAGCCCTTCAAGCGCGCGCTCGGGCCTTTCGACGCGACGATGATCGTCATCGGCGGCATCATCGGCTCCGGCATCTTCATCAACCCCTACATCGTCGCCCAGCGGCTCGATTCATCGGAGCTGGTGATCGGCGCGTGGATTGCCGGCGCGGTCATTGCGTTGATCGGCGCGCTCTCGTACGCGGAGCTCGGCGCGATGTTTCCGGCCGCTGGTGGGCAGTACGTCTATCTTCGCGACGCCTATCACCCTCTGATCGCGTTTCTCTACGGCTGGGCGCTGTTGTTCATGATCGAGAGCGGCGCCATGGCGGCGGTCGCGATGACGTTTGCGGAATACGCCGTGCGCCTCGTGTCCGACCAGCCGCAAGCATCGGCACTGATTGGGATGGGCGGCGTGCGAGCCGTCGCGATTGGCGCGATTGTCTTTCTTTCGATCGTCAACTATCTCGGCGTCATTCCGGGCAGCCGGCTGTTGAACGTCTTCGTCGTACTAAAGGTCGCGGCGCTTGCCGTTCTGATCGCCGGCGGGCTGTTCTATAGCGGCGCACTTGGATCAGCGCAGCATGCCGCGGCCGCTGGATCGGAAGGATCCTTGGCGGCGTTTGGCGCGGCGCTGATTCCTATCGTGTTCGCGTACGGTGGCTGGCAGAGCGTCAACTATGTCGCCGAAGAGATCAAGGATCCGAAACGCATTCTGCCGATCTGTCTGCTCGTTGGCACCGCGATCGTTGCGCTGGTCTACATCACGATCAACATCGCGTATCTGAAGGCGCTCGGCCTCGGCGGCCTCGCGGCGACGACGACGCCGGCGTCGGACTCGGCAAGACTGCTATTTGGCGCAGCAGGCGATCGCTTCGTCACCGCGGCGATCGCGATCTCGACGTTCGGCTTCCTGAATCTCTGCGTGCTCGCGCCGACGCGCGTGTATTACGCGATGGCGGCCGACGGGGCGTTCTTCCCGCAAGTGGCGCGGCTGCATCCGAAATACCAGACTCCGTCGCTCGCGATCATCCTCCAATCGACCTGGGCGATTGCATTGACGCTGACCGGCACCTACGGGCAACTGCTCGATTACGTCGTCTTCGCGGACTGGATCTTCTTTGGACTGACCGTTGCCTCGGTGTTCGTATTCCGGCGCACCGTGCCGGACGCGCTGCGGCCGTTCAGAACATGGGGTTATCCGGTGACACCGGCGCTGTTCGTGCTGGCGGCCGTTGCGATCGTCGTGAGCGTGATCCGCGTCAGTCCGCTGCCATCGGCAATCGGCGCCGCGCTGATGCTTGCCGGCGTTCCTGCCTTTTACTACTGGAAGGGTAAGTGAACATTCCCGCACCGTATATGCGCTGGGCGAAGACGCGCCCGCGTGTCTCCTACGATCTCGCGTCGAGCGGGCTGCTGCCTGTCACCACCACGGAATTGCTGGGCGATGCGAAAGCCGCGGAGGCATTCGATATCTCCGGGCCGACCGACGAAGGCTTTATCCCGCTTCGCGAGGCCATCGCGTCGCGCTACGGCACTACCGCCGAATGTGTGTCGATTGCGGCCGGCGCATCGGGGGCGAATTTTCAAGCGATGCTCGCGCTCCTCGAGCCCGGCGACGACGCGTTGATCGAGACGCCCGCATACGATCCGTTGATCGCCGCGGCACGGGCGGCGGGCGCTAACGTCGTGCATTTCGAACGCAACTGGTCGAAAGGCTTTGCTCTTGATCCGTACGTCGTACGAACCGCACTGACACCGGCGACGAAACTGATCGTGATTTCGAATGCGCACAACCCGAGCGGAGCCATGGCGAATCGCGACGCGCTGGAACAAGTCGGCGTGATGGCCGAGGCCGTCGGCGCACGAGTATTGGTCGATGAGGTCTACGCAGAGGCGCAACACGACGGAGGGCCGATGCCGCGACCTGCGGCAACGATCGGCGAGGTGTTCGTCTCGACGAACAGCCTGACGAAAGCGTATGGACTCGCGGGATTACGCTGCGGCTGGATCATGGCATCGCCCGCCGTGTCCTCGCGCGTTCGCGCGATTCGTGATGTCATCGACGGCAGCGGGTCGTATGTTGCGGAGCGCCTCTCACTGACCGTTTTCGAAAACATCGATCGATTGCGAAGTCGCGCCCGGAAGATCCTGGCGGACAATCTTGCCGTCGTCCGCGCGATGGCGGCGTCACACTCACGACTCGAATGGCTGGAACCTGTCGCCGGCACGACCGCATTTCCGCGAGTGACAGGCGTCAACGACACGAGCGACCTCGTTGATCGGCTGATACGCGATCACGACACGATCGTCGTGCCGGGCTATTTCTTCCAGGCACCGCAACATATCCGCATCGCCTACGGTGGCAAGACCGAGATGATCCGTGAGGCTATCGCACGTCTCGACCTCGCACTGCGCGAATAGCGGCGCGCTCATCGCAAGTGCGAACGCCGAGCATCAGCGGGGCGCGATTGGTAAATCGAATTTACTCGGAACATCCAGAGCCACGCGGCGTCGAACTATCCAGAGGCGTCAATGCGCAAACGCGTCACCATCGCGATTTCAATCCTGATACTGCTCGCAGCGGTGGGGGTCACGATCGCGCAATCGCAGCTGCCGATGATTGGCGCCAGCGCGCTGCTCTATCCATCGCGCCGTCCGTCACTGCGCCCGGCTCCGGAACACTGCGTCGAGCGTGCGTTCGATGGCGTGGGCGTTCGCCTTTCGGGCTGGATCTGCACTGCGGATGCCGTGACGAACAAGCCGACGGTCATCTATCTTCACGGCATTGCCGACAATCGCGACAGCAGCGTCAGCGTCATCGATCGGTTCCTGGCTCGCGGTTTCAACGTCATCGCGTATGACAGCCGGCGCCACGGCCGGTCGGAAGGCGATCGATGCACCTACGGCTTCTTTGAGAAGCAGGACCTGAAACTCGTGCTCGATCAAGCCGGCGTCGATCGCGCCATCCTGATCGGCCATTCACTCGGCGCGGCCGTGGCGCTGCAGGCGGCAGCCATCGACCCACGGGTCACCGCGGTCGTTGCGGCGTCGACCTTCTCCGATTTGCGAACTATCGCCACCGAACGCGCGCCCGCGGTCTTTACGCCGTCACTCATCGACGCTGCGTTCGCCCGCGCGCAACACGACGCAGAATTCATCGTCGACGACGTCAGCCCGTTGCGCGCGGCCAGGGTGATCACGGTTCCCGTATTCCTGATCCACGGCGCCCTCGATCGCGAGACGCGACCCGTCCACTCAGAGCGCGTCTTCGCCGCACTACGAGGACCCAAACAACTGCTGCTCGTCACAGATGCTGGACACAACGACGCGCTGCGCGGTGACGTCTGGCAGAAGATCGAGCACTGGATCGACGCGCTGCCA
>Ga0310896_10000269_pt1 | contig 10668 bp, 9 predicted proteins | sample C8D1metaG_FD_204663 | JGI IMG/M metagenome (GOLD analysis project Ga0310896, IMG submission 204663) | Lab incubated soil microbial communities from West Virginia University Organic Research Farm, Morgantown, WV, United States - C8D1 | ecosystem: Environmental > Terrestrial > Soil > Agricultural... | reverse complement strand
GCCGATCGCGGCGTTGTAATGTCCCGCCGCCTTCGTGCCGCGGTGCTCGGGATTCACCGCGTCAGTCATCAGGTTCACGATGTAGTCGTTGATGCCGTCCTTCGCAAACGGGGCATCATCGATGCCGAACAGACGCCGGCTGTTGGTCTCGTTCTCTGTGAAGAGGAGCTCGGGGGCGCCCTCGAAGTGCAACGTGTAGCGACCGGCTCGCTGGTGATCGAGCGAGACGGCTGAGCGACGGTCATCGATGCGGCGCAGTTCGGGCCGTGGAGTGCCGTATTCCCAGGACCAGACATTGCGAAACCAGATGGTTGGCAACAGATGGAGCGGAGCGTCGACGCTGGCGCGATTGATCGCGGTGATGCGAATCAGGATGTCGTTGGTCGCGGCCTTCGCGTACTCGACGAAGACGTCGAAGTACCGGTTGTCGTCGAACACTCCGGTGTCGGCGAGCTCGTACTCCGGATCCTGTCGGCTGCGACGATGGTTCTCGTCTACGAGCTGCGTGTAAGGAAACGCACGCTGCGGATACTTGTACAGAAACTTCATGTACGAGTGCGTCGGCGTGCTGTCGAGATAAAAGTACGACTCCTTGACGTCCTCGCCATGATTGCCTTCGATGCCAGTCAGGCCGAACAGTCGTTCTTTCAGGATCATGTCCTGCTCGTTCCACAGCGCGAGGGCAAAGCAGATGAACTGATGGCGATCGCTGATCCCGGCGATACCGTCCTCGTTCCATCGATAGGCGCGCGATCGCGCCTGATCGTGGGTGAAGTACTCCCAGGCGTCGCCGTCCGGGCTGTAGTCCTCGCGAACAGTGCCCCATGCGCGCTCGCTCAGGTACGGTCCCCACCGTTTCCAGTTGTGACGACGGGTGCGCGACTCCTCGAGTCGTTCTTCTTCGGCGGTCATTGTTCAATGAGCGACAGGATGTCAGTCCGGCTCCGGCTTTTCAGTGAGCGCCGACAGCATTTTCGGATCTGCTCTCAATTTGTCCCACGCCAGCACGTCTGGTGTCACGTTCGCACCCGCGGCGACCAACTGGGCGATAACGGCGTAATATCTGTCGACCGGCGTCGCGGCCGATCGGCCCCACCCTGTGAGCGCCCACACTAGTGGCGGCGTACCCCAGGTCTTGTCGATGACGTCGACGCGCGCCCCGTGATGCAACAGCGTCTTCACAACCTCGACCTGCCCATGAAAAGCGGCCACGTGCAGACCGGTGTGTCCCTCCCCATGACCTCTGAGTTCCACGTCCACTTCCACACCGTACTCCAAAAGGAAGTCGACGACGTGGGCGCGGCCGTAGGCACACGCTATTCCAAAGGCCTCGAGCAATTGGATGGCTGCCTTCTTCGGCGCAGTGGCGCGCTCTTCACTGCAGAAGGTCTTCACAACATCGAGCCGGCCCAGACCTGCTGCGGCTGAAAGATCAAGCGGTGCGCCGCGGCTCGCAAGGTATTCGGCCGCCTCGGGCTGGCCGTTTGCCAGACAACTGCGGACCAGGCCGATGTCGCGGCCGGCAGAACCAGGAAGATCCATCCGCGCGCCGTGATCGAGCAGGACATCGATCACGTGCTTCTGCACGCCTGCCTCAAAAGGTGGAGCGCTGGTCGCGACCAGGCCGAGCGGTGTGCAGCGGCTCTCATACACGTCGGCGACCGCATCGACCTCGGCACCGGCTGCGAGCAGGAGTTCGGCTATTTCGCGGGCGTTGCCCGGTGACACCTGGCGATATCCCTCGACGCCGTTTGCCGAGACGTAATGAAGGAGCGTGGCGCCGTGCTCACGCGTGGAGCGTGCGCGAATCAGGCGCGGATGTTCCTGCAGCACGCGCCTCAGAGTGGCCGTATCGCCCGTGACGATAGCTGTGACAGCCTGCTCGTAGGCGGCTATCGTCGAGCGTGCCTGCGACAGCGACTCGAGATGCGTGACGAACTTCGGCCAGCTGAGAAAGCCGTGAGCCCGCGCAATCACGAACTGCGCATCCGTCAGCGCGCACGTCGCCCGGGTTCCGCGCGCGAACGTGCGCGCGGCGAATTGCTCGATACGGTCGGCCTGTGCGTTGATCTCCTGCTCGTGTCGCAGCAGCGATCTGGGTGCGTCCTGGAGAGTGGCGAGCCTATCGATCCATTGCATCGCCCAACTGCGAACAGCTGACGGATCGCCGGACTTGCATGCCCGCGCGAGGTCCTTGGCGAGCTTCTTGTACTGCTCGACATTCGGACGGGTTGGGAGAGGAAGCGCCTCCTGCGGATTCGGGAACATACGAATCTCCTTTCACACGCGCCTGGAGTCCGCTCTGTCAGGCTGAAAGAAGAATCGTGTTGTGAACTGGTGATGGGTGGGCACGGCCCTTTCCGCGGACTGGAGGCGCCCCTCGCGCTCAGGGCAAGCCTAGACGGTCCGCATGCTTTCCGCAAGCACGGGAGGCGTACACTAGCCGAAGTGATCCAACGTCCTCGCGCAGTTCTCCTCGATCTCGACGACACGATCCTTGACGATACGGGCACGGTGTCTTCCTGCTGGCTCGATGCCTGCCACGAGCACGGCGCGAAGATGGGCACTCTCGCTCCTGTCCAGGTGTACGAGGCCATCGAACGGGTGCGCGAATGGTACTGGGCCGATTCCGAGCGGCATCGCGTGGGTCGGCTCGATCTGGCTGCCGCCCGGCGCGACGTTGCGCACATCGCCCTCAAAGACGTCGGGCTCGATGATGCGGCTCTCGCGCAGCAGATTGGCGATACGTATCACGCGCTGCGCGACACCGGCCTGCGACCGATCGAGGATGCGATCGACACGGTCGCGTGGCTCCGGTCCGGTGGTTACCGGCTGGCGCTGTTGACCAATGGCAGCGCCGGCATGCAGCGAAAGAAGATCGATCGATTTGGCCTCGCAGATCTGTTCGATGTCGTCCTCATCGAGGGAGAAGTGGGGTTCGGCAAGCCGGATCCGCGGGTGTACACGCGCGCGCTCGACGCATTGGATGTCGCGCCGCGGGACACGTGGATGGTCGGCGATAATCTCGAGTGGGACGTCGCGCAGCCGCAGCGGCAAGGCATCTACGGCATCTGGGTCGACGCTCGCGGCGCTGGCGTGCCGCCCGGGCATCCGGTGCAGCCAGACAGAATCATTCGCCGTCTCGCAGAGCTCCGATCCATCATATTGACGACGTCGGTAGTTCTCGCGTCCGAACGGTAAGCCATCATGAGCGAGCCAGCCTCCCTGTTCGTTCGGCATGTCCGCGAGCTTGCGCGTCACATGGCATGGGCCGATGCCACCGTCTGGACCTCGGTGCTCACCGCACCAGCAGCGGTGAGCGATGCGAAGATTGCCGATACGTTGCATCACATGCATCTGGTGCAACACATCTTCGTTCAGGCCTGGACGCACGCCACGTTTGCCGTGCGCGAGCGCAACGAGTTTCCGACGCTCGACGACATTGCCATCTTTGGTCTGGATGGGCGTCGCGGCGTCCTCGCGTTCGCCGAGAGTGTCAGCGCAGAGGATCTCGACCGCGAGGTCCGCATGCCGTGGGCGGCGTTCTTCGAACAGCAGTCGAAACAGACGGCTGGTGTCCACACCCTCGGCGAATCGATGCTCCAGGTGTTCCTGCATACCCAGCATCATCGCGGTCAGGTCTGCATGCGATTGCGCGAAATCGACGTGGTGCCGCCAACCATCGATTTCATTCTCTGGCTATGGGCGGGACGGCCGGTGGAAAACGCTGCCGTATAACCGCTCGATCACGACACGATCTCTCTGCATTTCGACTGAATTGACTGGCGGGAGACGCCCTCGCCCGGAGTTGCTGCGCAGCCCTTCCCGCATCAGCTCGACCATTTAAGAGCGCGGCGGAACCACCCGATATCCATTGCGATGGACAGGCTTCAGGTGTGTGCCGGTGTCGCGCTTTCGATGGCGGTTCTGTGCAGCTCTGCGCGACCGGACGTTGTCGCTCGCGAGACGGCGACGGGCTCGCTCACCGGGCGGGTGCACGTCGTGTCGCACCCGGCCAGACGCCTTGCCACTGCCGGCGTCTATCCCGGCCGAATCGTCGGCATTCAGACGGACCGCGAGACCTCCGAGCTCGACAACGTCATTGTGTTCGTCAATGCGACGACGCGCGTGGATTCGGTGCCGCAGCGGGTCTCGATACGACAGACGAACGAAGAGTTCGTTCCGCACGTCGTCGCCGTAACAGCCGGATCGACAGTCGAGTTTCCCAACGACGATCTGATCTTCCACAACGTGTTTTCGTTGTCGCGCGTCGCGACCTTCGACCTGGGACGTTACCCACGCAATGCCTCGAAGGCGCGTACCTTCACCAAGCCCGGTGTGGTGAAGGTGTTCTGCCACCTGCATTCCCACATGAGCGCGATCGTGAGGGTGTTCCCCCACCCGTATTTCGCGGTTCCCGATCGCAACGGTCGTTTCACGATTCCGGATGTGCCGGTAGGTCGCGTTGAAATCACCGCATGGCACGAGCGCGCCGGTGAAGTGACGCGCTCCGCCTCGGTCGAAGACGGCAGCGCCGCAGAACTGACCTTCTCGCTCCCATTGACCGATCCGGAATGAGCGGCATCGCCACGGCGCGCTCGCCCCGTCTCGTGGTCAAAGTCCTCTGCTTTGCTTTCGGCGTCATTGCTTGCGTGATCGTCGCGGTGTTCGTGCTCTTCTCCGTGCAGACCAACGCCAGAGTCACACGGAGCGTCGTCGAGAACATGGAGGCCAGCCAGCTTCGCTTCGCTGGTCTGGATGCCCGGCTGCGTCGCGAGCACACGCTGCAGGCGATGGCGCTTGCCGAGAATCCCACCTTGAAGGCGGCGGTCGACACCTACTACTCCGAGCGCGGCAACGAGCATGAGCTCGGTCAGCTGCGCTCGACGATCGAAACCGAGCTGACCAAGCTTCAGCAGATCATGGCCGTTCCAGCTCTATCGGTCACCGACGTGCGGGGCACCGTGCTGGCGAGCGCCGGCCCCCAAAAGGGCGATTGGCCGGCGGGTGCGCGAGTGACGCTCCATGTCGAAGAAGATGGCTCTCCCGTCGAAACCGTCGTGATGCGAAACCATCACGCCTACGCGGCGACGGCCGTGCCGCTGGTCCTCGGGCGTGACGTTGTGGGCGAGTTCTTCCTCGCTTCGCCACTGGACGATGCCTACGCCATGAGCCTGGCGGAAGAAGCGCGAGCCGACATCGCGATTCTTCTGGACGGACGCGTGATCGCCACGTCGACGTCCGCGACGTTACGACACTCGCTCGAGGGTGTCGCTCTTCCTCTCAGCGGCACGCTGATGCTCGGCGGCGACGAGTTCGTCGTGCAGCGCCTGTCGTCTGTCGACTCGGCCAACGTCTACGCGTTGGGCTCAGTCACTGAGGCGGCGAGAGCGGCAGGCTCGGATACCGGCTGGGTGCTGCTGTTCACCGGCGCCGGTGCACTGCTCATCGCCGTCATCGGAAGCTGGTGGCTGGCGCGAACGGTCGCTCGTCCGATCGATCGCTTGTCCAATTCGCTGGCACAGATGGCGAAGGCCCGCGACTTCGACAAGCCGTTGCCGCCGACCGGCGGCAGCCGCGAACTGGATACGCTGACCGCGACCTTCAACGAGCTCAGAACCGCCGTCTCGCTCGCGGAAGCGGAATCGGAGGCCACGTACCTGGGCGTCATCGGGGCGCTCGCAACCGCGCTCGACGCGCGGGACCCGTACACGGCGGGTCACTCGCAGCGCGTTGCTGACTTGTCGGTCTCGATTGGCCGCCAGATGCAACTGTCGGAGGCCGATCTGGAAACGCTGAGACTTGGCGCGCTGCTGCACGACATCGGCAAGATCGGCGTGAGCGACGCGGTTCTCCGGAAGCCGACCAAGCTCACGGCCGACGAGTTCGAGCAGATCAAGCTTCATCCAACGCTTGGCGCGCGCATCCTCAAGCCGCTCAGGTTCCTCGATGCCCAGCTTGCGATCGTTGAGCTTCACCACGAGCGGCCCGACGGCCGCGGCTACCCACACGGTCTCAAGGGAGACGAGATCCCGATGTTTGCGCGCATCGTCCACGTGGCCGATGCGTTCGACGCCATGACGAGCGCACGCGCCTACCGCGGCGCGCTGCCGGTGACCGCGGCTATCAGCGAGCTGTGGCGTCTCATCGGCATCGACTTCGATGCGCAGGTCGTGCAGGCCATGGCGGCGCTACCGGTTGCCTTGACCGAGCCGGGATCGAGTGAGGAACCTGCCACTGAGCGACCCTCGATGGGCGGGCTGGTTCCATTCCCCTCTCGCAGCGTCGCGGCCGGCCAGCACCCGCAACTCGCCTTGAGGAGGGCTGAATGAATCGCCGGCCTCTCGTCCTGGCATGCGTGCTGCTGTTCGCGAGCGCGGCGCCCACGCGGGCACAGATCGCTGGCGCCGGTACTCGATCGGTCGCCGTCGATACGGTCGTCGGCGTGCAGGACTACTTTGACGATGCCGGCGCGTGGAAGACGCAGCTCATCATCGATCCCTTTGGGACCGTCGAAGTGGCGCCTCGACTGCAGGTGTCGATTCGACCGCTCTTCTGGCGTGTCATGACGGGTGACTGGGAGGTCTACGTCCCGCAGGCCTCGGTCCGTTACGAGTTCGAGAGGGGCAGCAAGTGGCGCCTCGAAGCCGGCAAGTTCACGTCACCGATTGGTCTCGGCATGACCGAGAACCGCGCCAACGTCAATGACGGCGTGATCTGGTGGCATCGCGGGTACTACAGCTACCTGCCAACGATTGGCGGCGGCGCCGCGCCCCACGCCCTCATTGCGTCGATCTACCCGATTGGTGTCCAGGCGAATACATCTTCTAAGCACTGGGATGCGCGGGTTGCGTTCATCGATCGCGCGCCAGCCGATTTCTTCCATACCGAAAACCCGCCATTTCGTCCTAACGGCGTCGTTGGTGGCGGCATCTCGCCGCGTCAGGGCATGCGGATTGGTGCCGCGACGGCCTGGGGACGATCAGGCGATGCGAACGTGAGCGACCCCTACACCCTGATCAACCTGGAAGGTGAATATGCCTTCGGCTACACGAAGATCAGCGGCGAATTGACGCGTGATCGATTCGACACGCCAACGGGCAGCCGAGACGCGCGCGGGGCGACCTTACAGGTCAGGCAGACGCTGACGCCCAGGTTGTTCGCGCACACCCGCGCGACAGTGATCACGTCGCCCGTCACGGTCGTGGCGACAGGTGACGTGCCCGACCGAACGTCCTGGTACACGGACACCACGGTTGGCTACCTGGTGAACGCCGAGACGACCATCAGGCTCGCTCATTCGGCGATTCGTAAGTGGAACGTGCCTGTCGTCGATCATCAGGTTGGAGTCTCGATCGTGTGGGCCCGGCGCTGGTGGTAGAGTGTCGCCCACTTCTCAGCACTGACGCCACGATCGCTCCCGCCAGCAATGAATGTGGGTCAGGTGTCAGGCAGTGAATCGTGAACGCTCCCGCGCGGCACTAACTGGCTCGCCGCTGCCGTCTCGTTTGCTCCTCCTGACCGCCGTCACGTAGGCGTGTTCCTGTCAACACTGACGCCACTATCGCTCCCACCAGCAATGCCGCGATGATCCCGAGCGACCATTCGATTGGGAATTTGCCACCGAACAGGCCGTTCAACCACGTCATCTTCAAGCCGACGAAGATCAGAATCAGCGCCAGAGCGTACTTGAGCAGATCGAATCGCCGGATCGCGTCGGCGAGGAGGAAGTACATCGCGCGCAGGCCGAGCACCGCGAAGACGTTCGACATGTAGACAATCAGCGGCTCGTCCGTCAGGGCAAAGATCGCCGGCACCGAGTCGGCGGCGAAGATGATGTCGCTCATCTCCATGAAGAGCAGTGCGACCAGCAACGGCGTCGCGTGCCACGCGCCCCCGACTTTGACGATGAACTGCGGCCCATGGAGGTCGTGCGTGACGGGTACGATGCGACGAAACACCCGAATCAGCGGGTTCAGCTCGGGTTGGATCTTCTGTTCAGGCGACCAGAGCAGCTTGATGCCGGTCAGCAGCAGAAATACCCCAAAGAGCAGGACCACGACGTGGTACTGCATCAGGACCGCGCCCAGCGCGATGAAGGCCGCCCGAAATATCAGTGCACCGAGCACGCCGTAGAACAGCACGCGATGCTGATAGATCGGCGGCACCCCGAAGTAGCTGAAGATCAGCACGAAGACGAAGACATTGTCGACGGCGAGCGACTTCTCGACCACGTACCCGGTCAGAAACTCCAACGCCGCCTATCGACGTGGCGTAGAGGTAGAAGACGTAGTTGAACGTCAGCGCAAGTGCGACCCAGACGATTGACCAGGCCAGCGATTCGCGAAACGTCACGACGTGTGGCCGCCGATGAAACACACCGAGGTCGAGCGCCAGCAGCGCCACCACGAATGCGGTGAAGGCGACGTAGACCCACCAGAAGTCGGCAAACGGAAACAACATCCGATCGCCAGACTATGAAGGTCGTCGTGAATAGACAAATAGATAGTTTGGACGCAATACAAAGCTTTTGGCTATGTATTCGTCTGCCGCCCCTATGTGGCTCTCTCCGAGGTGAACGGGGCCAGCTTCTTGAACGTCGCTAATACCCAGCGATACCCGTCCGGGTCAGTGACGACCGACGTACGGTCGCCCCACGGTTGATCCGCGGCATCGGTCACGCCGGCGCCGGCCTTGCGGGCTTCGGCGGCGGCGTGATCCACGTCGCCGACGTAGGTATACAATGCAGCCGCTCCGCCGCTCGCCGTTGTGGGATCACCGCGGCGCACCAGCATGATCACCGACTCGCCGTGACGCATTTCTGCGTATCGAACCTGGCCGTCGGTGTCGGGAAGGACGACACCGCGCGTGAAGGCGAATGCGCGTTCCAGGAATTCCATCGAGGCGTTGACGTTGGCCACGGCCAGGTACGTATTGACGGTTTGCATACCGGGCGCGAGGCCGCTCGAGGCATCTGAGCGCCGGGAAGCGGTTGCCGGAGACGAGGTAACGGCGCTACGCGTGGATCGAGTCCTGGTGGTGCGGCGCCGTATGGATCGCTGAGGAGCCGGTCGTTTTCGTGAGGGCATGTCGAAGTGGAATGGTAGCGAGTAGGCTGCGAATTTGCACGGGATAGGCGCGCGAAAGCGCCACCGACCCGGTTTTTCGCATATCGGCGTATCTCGGATTACATTCCTGGAAAGGCGATGTCATGGCACGAAGCGAAACGGGCGTCGAGCACCTGCTGCGACGGGCCGGCTTCGGCGCAAGCCAGGATGATCTGAAGGCATTCGAGAACACCTCCACCTCCGGTGTTCTGGACTATCTGCTCGACTACGGACGGCAAGCCGACGACGTCGATTCGAAGATCGGCGACCCGGCCTACGCGTCAATCACCGCCGTCGGCGGCTTCTCACCGAACCTCAATATCGAGCACGCGCGGCAGCGATGGCTGTTCCGGATGCTGCACACGAGACGGCCGCTGGAAGAGAAGATGGCGCTCTTCTGGCACAACCACTTCGCCACTGCGTACACGAAGATCGCGAGCATCGCGGGAGGCGCGCAGGCCACGCGCATGATGGCCCTCAAGGCCGGCGAACTGCCTGGCCCGCAGGGTCAGATCGAGTTGTTTCGATCGATGGCGCTCGGCAGCTTTCGCGATCTGTTGATCGCGGTCGCCCAGGATCCAGCGATGTTGTTCTGGCTCGATGGTCGCCTGAACACGCGGCAGCGCCCGCAGGAGAACTTCGGCCGCGAGATCATGGAGCTCTTCACGTTCGGGATCGGCCACTACAACGAGTTCGACGTCTACGCCGCCTCGCGCGTCTTCACCGGGTGGAATCTCCGGCTCGTGAACCGCGGCAACGACGCCAACTCGTATAACGAGTTCGTGTTCAACCCCAACCAGCACGACACGGGGGAGAAGACGTTCTCCTTCCCGATCTATCGAAACGGCAGTGCCACGATTCCGGCGCGTGCCGCCGCCGATGGTATGCAGGACGGGATCGATTTCATCACCGCGCTCGCGACCCATCCGAACACAGGACGGCGGCTGGCGCGCAAGATGTGGGATTTCTTCGTCAGCGAAGTGGTGGAACCAGACGAGGGAACCATCAACGATGCCGCGAGCGCGTATCTGCTGAACGGCACCAGCATCGCCTCGCTCGTCCACTACATGCTGCGGTCACGGCAGTTCCAGAACCCGGGGAACTGGCGCACGCGTTTCAGTTGGCCCGTTGAGTACGTGGTGCGAGCGGTCAAGGAAGTTGGCTGGAGCGGTTTCTCGGTCGATTCGCTTCGGACGCCGTTGACGACGATGGGTCAGACTCTGTTCGAGCCGCCTGATGTCAACGGCTGGGAGCTCGGCACGGGATGGTTCACCACTGGTGGCATGCTGGCGCGAATGAATTTCGCCGCGACGCTCGCGGGCAATCAGCGTCTGAATCTCGTGCGCGCGATCGGCGGTGCTGGATCGTCGCCGGCGTCGGTGCTCGACGTCTTCCTCGATCGGCTGTCGCCGGCGCCGTTTGATTCGAGCGCGCGCAGTGAGTTGCTCGGGTATCTCGAAGCTGGTGGCGCGTGGACCGGCTCGGAGACGCAGCTGCGGACGAAAGCCGCTGGTCTTGCTCGGCTCATCGTCGGCTCAGGTGAGTACCAGATCGTGTAGAC
>Ga0310896_10000267_pt1 | contig 10729 bp, 9 predicted proteins | sample C8D1metaG_FD_204663 | JGI IMG/M metagenome (GOLD analysis project Ga0310896, IMG submission 204663) | Lab incubated soil microbial communities from West Virginia University Organic Research Farm, Morgantown, WV, United States - C8D1 | ecosystem: Environmental > Terrestrial > Soil > Agricultural... | reverse complement strand
CACAGGGCGTGTCATGAATTCACTCTCTGCGGCGAATGTGATGGTGCGGTTACTTCGGTAGGAAATTAATGGCATCACGTACCCGTGCCGTGACACGTTCCGGCCCCAGCAGTTCCAGGACGTCGAAGAGACCCGGACTCACGGCACGACCAGTGACGGCAACGCGAGTCGCGTGAATCAGCGTCGCCGCTTTCACGCCGCGCGCGTCTGCGAACGTTCGTAGCGCCGGCTCCAATTCAGCGCTCGTGAACGGCACCACTCCCTTCAGCGTGTCCGCGAGTGATGCCAATGCGTCCTTGACCTCAGCTTTGGTGAGATGTTTCGCGACCGCCGACGAGTCGTACTCCACATCGCGCTGAAGAAACGGACGCATTTCCTCTGCGAACTGATCGAGTTTCTTCACGCGTGGACGGATCAATACGAGCAAGCGCATAAACCAGTCACGGCGACCGTCCAGGAGATCGGCTGTCCAGAGTCCACTCTCATGCAAGACCGGCTCGAGCCTTCGCGCGAGTTCGTCGAGCGGCAAGCGCAGGATGTGCTGCTGATTGAACCAATCGAGCTTCTCGGGATTGAAGACTGCATTCCCACCGCTGATGCCCTCCAGGGTGAACGCCCGGATCAAGTCGTCGCGCGCGAACAGTTCGCGGTCGTCGCCCGGAGACCAGCCAAGCAGGGCGAGGAAGTTGACCATCGCCTCCGGCAGGTAGCCCAGCCGCTGGTATTCCATCACTGAGGTTGCGCCGTGCCGTTTGCTCAAGCGTTTCTTGTCGGGCCCGAGGATCAAGGGCACGTGGGCGAACTCCGGATGCGACGCACCCAACGCTTCGTAGAGGAGAACCTGCTTTGGCGTGTTCGAGATGTGATCGTCGCCGCGCACGACATGCGTGATCTTCATGTCGATGTCGTCGGCCACCACCGACAGGTGATACGTCGGTTGACGATCGGAACGGAGGATCACAAAATCCTCGATGTGGGCGTTGTCGAAGGCGATCGGTCCGTGCACGAGATCGGTGAACGCGGTTGTCCCTGAAGGCACCTTGAATCGCACCGCGCGCGCCGTCGCGGCCGCCTCGCGGCTGGCGATATCCGCGGACGAAAGCGTGCAGCAGGTTCGGTCGTAGACCCACCCACCTGCCGCGGCTTCCGCCGCCTGTCGCTTCTGCTGAAGAACATCCGCCGTGCAGTAGCAGTAATACGCGCGGCCGGCGGCGACCAGCTGCTCGGCGAGCGCACGCGCGCGATCGAGTCGCTGCGATTGAAAATACGGCGCGTACGGGCCACCGACATCCGGCCCCTCGTCCCAATCGAGACCAAGCCAGCGCAAGCCGTCGACGATACCCGACACCATCTCCCACGACGACCGCTCGGTATCGGTGTCTTCGATGCGCAGCACGAACGATCCATTTTGACGGCGAGCGTAAAGCCAGTTGAAGAGCGCCGTCCGCGCGCCGCCGATGTGCAGGTAGCCGGTCGGAGACGGCGCAAAGCGAACGCGAAGCATGAAGGTATTGTAAGTTCAGAATATCTCCCCGAAATACGACCAGAACTTCTCGCGCGCTTTTTCAAGCAATCCTCGCTGGCGCCATTGCGCGAGCTGGAGTCGTGAGCTGACGCGCAGATCCTGTTCGAAATCTTCGGTGAACCGCCGGGCGAGATCACGATCGGAGACCGCCACGTTCAGTTCGTCGTTCAGTTCGAGCGACCGATTGTCGAAATTTGCTGACCCGAACATGCTCCAGGCGTCGTCGACCACCAGCGACTTGGTGTGCATCATGGTTGGCTGGTACTCGTAAATTTCAATGCCCATCGACAGCAATCGTTCGTAGGCGTTTCGCGACGCGTACTTCACCGGCATCGCATCGGTCTCCTGCCCTTCCACGAGAATGCGAATCTTCACGCCGCGACCGACCGCGTCCTGCAATGCCCAGGTGGTGGATTCATCGGTGACGAAATACGGCGAGGTGATGTTGATGGTCCGGCGAGCTGACGCAATCGCCAGAAGGTAGAGACGCTTCAGGTCGCTGCCGCCGCCGGTCGGCGAGCTGCGCAGCACCAGTGAATGCCCGACGTCGTCAACGTCAATTTTTGGCTCATCGAGCTCTGGCGTCACGATGTCGTCGGTTTCCGCGAAATTCTCATAGAAGGCCGCTTCGGCAAGACGAACGATCGGGCCGCGCATCCGCACTTGTGTGTCGCGCCAGTGATCCTTGTCCTGTGCATGACCGAGCCAATGATCTGCGACGCCTGCGCCGCCGGTGAAACCGACGTCACCATCGACCACCAGAATCTTGCGGTGGGTCCGGTAGTTCACTTCTTCGAGGTTGTACCACTTGATCGCATTGAAGCTGCCGATATGGCAGCCTGCAGCCTGGAGCCGCTTCAGATCTTCGTCTTTCATGCCGCTGGCACCCACCGAATCGACAACCAGATTCACACGAACACCGCGACGTGCCGCTTCCTCGAGCGCGGTTGTGAACTGACTCGCGGCCTCCCCGGTGTCGTAGATGTAGGTCTCAAAGCTGATGCGACGCCTGGCGTTGCGAATGGCGTCGAGCATCGCCGGAAAGAACTGATCGCCGTTGGTGAGCACGTCGTAGCGATTACCCCTGGACAACGCTGTCCCGAGCAGCGCCGCGATGTATGTCGAATGACGTGGATCGTCGGCGGCGATCGCGCTGCGGATCTTCAGCGTCTCCTGATCTTGCGCAAACATCAGGAGCAAGGCGACCACGGCCGCGACGACGAGCAGGATCGCGAACGCACGGCGGACAGGTGACATGGCCATCGGCCGACAGCTCTGCAAGGTCGGTTCCGTGCCGCACCGTCGAGCCGGTTGCGACTTCGCGTATAGTCCCTTCCATGACCTCTTCCGCCACGCGCATCCGCTACCGAGTGGTGGCCCTCGTCACCGGGCTCGGCATGATCACGTATCTCGACAGAGCCTGTATCGCGACGCTCGCCCCCGGCATCACCCGCGATCTCGGCCTGTCGACGATTCAGATGGGATACGCATTTACGGTATTTCAGCTCGCCTATGCCCTCTTCGAGATTCCGACCGCCTGGTGGGCGGACCGCAGGGGAACGCGGTCGGTGCTCTCCCGGATCGTGCTCTGGTGGTCGGCCCTGACCGCGGCAACAGCGGCGGCCTTCAGTTACCCGATGCTGCTGACAATCCGTTTTCTCTTCGGCATGGGAGAAGCGGGTGCATGGCCGTGCGTCGCCCGCACGTTTGCGCGGTGGATTCCGATCCGTGAACGCGGGCGGGTGCAGGGAGTGTTCTTCGCCGGCGCCCACCTCGTCGGTGGTCTCACACCGGCTCTGGTGTTGTGGCTGCTGACGTTCATGTCGTGGCGCGCGATCTTCGTGATGTTTGGAACGGTTGGTCTCGTCTGGGTCGCAATCTGGCACTCATGGTTCCGCAACGATCCATCGGAGCACCCGTCAGTCAGCGTCGCAGAACTCCAGACCATCGTGGCCGAACGTCCCCCCGACAGCGGGCATGCGGCCGGCTGGGAGTACTGGAGACGCCTCATTCAGAACCGGAACATGATTGCCATGTGCGTCATGTACGTGCCCAACTGCATGATCTTCTACTTCTGCATCACCTGGCTTCCGACCTACTTGAAGCAGCGCCACGGATTCGACGCCACATCGCTCGGCGTCTTCGCAGGTCTTCCTTTGATCGTCAGCATGCCGGGCGATCTGCTTGGAGGGCTGGTCACCGATCGACTCGCCGCACGGTACGGGTTGCGAATCGGACGATGTGGCCTTGGCGCGGTGGCGTACGTGATCGCTGGCATTGCGCTGTTGGCGGCGGCAGCCTCGTCGACGCCGGTCCTCGCCGCAATGCTGATCGCACTCGCAACCGGCATGACGATGTTCACGCTTGGCGCAGCGTGGGGTACCGTGATCGAGATGGGACGCAATCACGTCGGCGTCGTCGGTGCGACGATGAATTCGGTCGGCAATCTTGCCGCGATGTTGAACCCGCTCATCGTCGCCTACTCGGTTCAGTGGTTCAGCAACTGGAACCTGCCGCTGTATTTGATGGGCAGCCTGTTTCTCCTTGGCGCGCTGTGCTGGTTACTGGTTGATCCCGAGCAGCCTGTGTTTGGCGAATCGCCAGTCGCTGCGCCCAGCCCGGTATCTCCGCGTGTCGGCGCAGCGACGGCGTGAGCGAGGGTCAGGACGACGAGCTAGTTCTCGTGTGCGATGTGAACCCGCAGCCAACCCCAGTTGGCAAACGCGTTGTTGCCGGCCGCATTGGTCACCTGATGCTGATTGGTGCCATCGGCGTTCATCGCGAAAAGTTGAAGCCGGCCGGCGACTGGCCGGTGAAACATGATCTGCTGATCGTCAACCGACCATGTCGGGGTCAAGTCTCCAACCAGGTTGTTCGTCAGTTGTGATTGGTTTGAGCCATCGGCGTTCATCACACAGATCTCGAAGTCGTTGCCTCCCCTCCGGCACATGAAGACAATACGCGTCCCGTCGTTCGACCATGCCGGCGCACGTTCCTCTTCCGTGTTGAATGTCAATCGCTGTGGCGCTCCGGTTCCGTCTGGATTCATCGCGTAGATCTCGGCCGTGACCGAGTTCAACGCATCGTCGGCGCGATCGTGGCTCGTAAACAGAATCGTCTGCCCATCGGGCGACCAGTCCGGATCGTCGTCGATCGTCGCGTCGTTGCTCGTCAGATTCCGCGCATTCTCCACGCCGGCAAGGAAGTCGTCGACGTTCAGGATGAAGATGTCGCTGTCCTCGGTTGCCGCGCCTGGATCGGGCTTGATTGGCAGGCCGGTGCCAGACGCAGAGGCATGGAAGACGATGTTCTTACCGTCCGGTGACCAGCTTGCGGAACTTCCGCGCCGCAGGTGAACCTGCTCGGTGCCGTCGGCGGCCATCACAAACAGGTCTGACGTGTTCAGCGGATCGTTTGCACCTCGCAGACGATTGCTGTCGAACACGATCTTCTTGCCGTCGGGTGACAACGCTGGGAATCCGTCGCCATCGGCATTGGATGTGATGCGACGCGGGTTTGTCCCATCGCCGTTCATCAGGTAAATCTCCGCCGAGAGTAGCGGGTTCGCCGCCGGATCGTCCCGGCCGCTGACGAACGCGACGGTCGAGTCCAACTCGAAGTTTGGATTCAAGGCGGGGCTTGAATGCTGGGGCGCGGAGCTCACCGCGACACCTGCCCCCCCGATCAAAGTGAGGACAATGATCGTCTTGCGCACCGCGTGGCTCGTGACGTGAATCTGGCGGATCGACATGGATACCTCCCGAAGCAGTGCCAGGTCGTTGAATGGGAAGAACTGTCCGCCACCAGTCTTAGGCGCTGAACAGACCCGAGACCAATGATTTGCCGCTGGCTTTTACCTGATTGGCTAAGTTCGCGGTGCACAACGGTTTTTACCGACGGCTGATTGACGGGGGGTACGGCAAACGCGCTACACTCGGCCGTCTCGGGCAACACGGCCGGCTCATGGAAACTCCCCAGGCGACCGCGCGCGTTCTTCGGTTCGGCGTCTTTGAACTGGACGAAGCTGCGGGCGAGCTCCGAAAACGAGGCGTCAAAGTCCGCCTCGCCGAACAACCTCTGCAAATTCTACGGCTCCTGCTCGATCGACCTGGCCAGGTCGTCACGCGTCAAGAAATCCGACAACATCTCTGGGACGTGGACACGTTTGTCGATTTCGACGTCGGGCTGAACAGCGCGATGCGCAAATTGCGCGAGGCGCTCGACGAATCGGCTGAATCTCCGCGGTTCATCGAGACCGTGCCTCGCCGTGGGTACCGCTTTATCGTCCCGGTACAGACCGTTGGGTTGAACGAACCCAATACCTCGGATCGCCGATCGTTATCGTCGTCGCGAACGCGCCGCGCCTGGATCGGCGCCGGCTTGGCGCTCGGGACAGTCCTGGTCGGAGTGATCGGGGTCGCGTACGAGCGAACGGCGCGGATCACCGTGGCGACGCGTTCAACCTCGTTGAAGCCGGAGGCCGTGCCGGCCGGTGTCAAGCCCGAGGCCTACGATGCGTACATGAAGGGCGTATCAGCCGCCGGCCAGCAAACGACAGAAGGTTTCAAGACAGCGATTCAGTACTTCGAAAAGGCGGTCGCGCATCAGCCTGACTTCGCCGTCGCGCATGCAGCCATGGCGAAGTTCCAGCTGCAGTTCCTTTATACCGGGCCGCTGGCCCCGCGCGACGTCATTCCCAAAGCTGAAGCCGAAGTGCGGACGGCTCTGAAACTTGACGACACGATTAGCTACGCTCACACGACGCTCGGCACAATCCTCCAGCAGTTCTACTGGCAATGGAACGAAGGAGAGAAGGAACTTCGCCGGGCGCAGGCCCTCGGCGACAGCGGCAATGCAATGGTCCTGTCGATGATTCGCAGGGGTCGCTGGGATGACAGCATCGCCGAAGCAGAGCGGATGGTTGCAGCAGACCCGCAATCGTTCGATGCGCATGCGAGCCTGGGAACCGCTCTTCGCACGGCCGGACAATACGAACACGCGCTGTCGGAGTTCAATCGTGCGATGGAGATCATTCCGGGTCGGCCGCGCGGCCATTTCCAGATCGGCATCACTCTGCTGGCAATGGGGCGAGTGAAGGAGGCGATTTCCGAACTCGAAGCCTCGGTCGAGTCACGTCGTAACCCGAGGCTCGTCGCGTACCTTGGATACGCGTACGCCGTCGCGCGGCGCCGCGACGACGCACACGCGATTCTCAACGAGCTGGCATCGCAGGGACACCGGGAATACGTTTCGTCCTTCGGCGTGGCACTGATTCACGATGGATTGAATGAGAAGGCCGAGGCAATGGCGGCGTTGGAGCGTGCGTACGAGGACCATGCCGTTGAATTTGCGCAGTTGCCCCAGTACCCGTCATTCAAGAGCATTGCGAATGAACCGAGGTATCACGCCGTCATGCGCAAGCTGCAGCTGGAGCAGTAGACAGGTGCCACTCGGATCCATCACGATCGCGGGCGGCCCGAACCGGCGATTCGAAGCCGCCTGCCCTTGGCACCCCTGGCACCCAGAAGATACGATTCGTGCACCTTATGTGGATCGCTTGCCTTCTCGCTTTCATCAGCAGCGCCTGCACGCTCGTGATCGAGATCATTGCCGGCCGCATCATGGCGCCATACATCGGTGTGTCGCTCTACACCTGGACGAGCGTGATCGGCGTCGTCCTGGCGGGCATGTCGGTCGGCAACTTTGTCGGAGGCGTCGTCGCCGATCGTTTCGCCTCACGCCGCACGCTCGGTCTAATATTCATGGCGGGCGGTGTGTCCTGCCTGAGCATCCTGGTCGTCACGCACGCGATTGTCGGCACGACGTTTGGCCTGTCGTTTCTTCCGCGGATCGTCGTCTACGTCGCCGCGAGTTTCTTTCTCCCGAGCTTCGTGCTCGGGATGGTTTCACCGGTAGTGGTGCGGCTTGCGCTTGCCAACCTCGAACGCAGCGGTCATATCGTCGGCACCATCTACGCCTGTTCGACGATCGGATCGATCGTCGGCACCTTCCTCACCGGATTCTATCTAATCTCCTGGCTGGGGACACGGACGATCGTCTGGCTCGTCGCCATCATTCTGCTCTTGACTGGCTTTGCCGTGGCCGCGGCGGACCCGCGGAAGAAGCGAGCGGGCGCGGTGAGCGCCGGCGTTGTTGCCCTCGCGATCTTCGCGCTCGTCGGAGTGCGATGGAAGGCAGGACGCTATGTGGCGCCGTGTGACGTTGAGTCGAACTACTACTGCATTAAAGTGCTCGAGACGAGCCAGAACGGCCACGCGGCACGCATGCTCATGCTCGACCGGCTGGTGCACAGCTTCATCGTCCCAGACGACCCGCGCGCGATCGACTACGGCTACGAGCGCGCCTACTCGAATCTGACACAGGCGCACGCGGCGGGACGGCCCGAGATCGACACGCTGTTCATCGGTGGCGGCGGTTACTCCTTTCCTCGATACATCGAAGCGGTCTATCCCTCGTCTACGGTCGACGTCATTGAGATCGATCCCGCGGTTATCGCCATCGTGCATGAACGCTTGGGTCTGCCGCCGAATTCGCGCATTCGGTCCTTCAACCAGGACGCCCGCGTGTTTCTGACCGAATGGACCGACCCGAAGCAGTATGACTTCATCTACGGCGACGCGTTCAACGATCTCTCGATTCCGTATCACCTGACGACGGTCGAGTTCAATCGGATCATTGCGTCGCGGCTAAAACCAAACGGCGTCTACCTGTCGAACATCATCGACAAGTTCGAGGGCGGGGAATTCCTAAAAGCCGAGGCGAATGCGCTGCGCGCGGTCTTCCCGCACGTCTATATGTTCGGCCGGAGTGACGCGTTCCAGCCGTTCGATCGAAACACATATGTGTTGATGGCGAGCCGGGCGCCACTGAATCGCGCGGCCCTCGATGCGATTACCGCGCGCGACGAACCATCGCTACGGACGACGCCGCTGTCGGTGGATCGTTTCAATGCGTACGTCACGTCTGGTCGCGCCATCACGTTGACCGATGATTTCGTGCCGGTCGATCAGTTGCTGGCGAGATTGTTCGTTGAGCGGGGGAACTAACCACGGAAAACTTGGCGACGGGAGAGGTCGATGCAGACTCGATACGATCTCAACGGGGTTTTCCTGCTCGCGCTGCTGGGCGCTGCGACGGCTGCCGAGGCGCAGGTCAAACCAGAGCTCGCCAAACGTTATTTCGAGGAAGCCACGAAGCTTGGCGAGCGAGACGCGGGGAGGTTGTGGGGTGTATCGCTCTGTGGTCCGATGGTGATCGTTGATCAGGCGACGGGAACGCGTGCCACAAGCCAGCCGGAACCGGACGGGCCGCCACCCCGGCCACGGAAGAACACGGATTAAGGCCACGGAAGAACACGGATTAACACGGATTACGACCCCCCATTAAAAGGCCACGGAAGAACACGGGTTAACACGGATTACGAAAGACCCCCCATTAACAGGCGCTAACAACGGACTGACACGGATGCACCAACCCGCGAATGAACACCGAATCACACGGACAAGACCCTCATCGAGTCCGTGTCATTCTGATCCGTGTTAATCCGTGTTCCTCCGTATTCCTCCGTGTTCCTCCGTGGCGCAAGTCGCGCACCGTGAGTCTCGGTTTGCGATCGTCCATGTTCGCGATGGGTGCGTACTGGGGAAAACGCTCGACCACGCGATCGTCGAGACGCAGACGGCCGCGCTCGATGGCCAGGCCGGTCAACAGTGACGTCACGCTCTTGCTGACCGATTGCAGTGTGTGGACGTCGCTCGCTGAACGGCCACCGAAATACTCCTCGACCACCAGCTTTTCGTGGCGCACGACAAGCAGGCTGTCGACGTTGCCGTAGGTTCCGCTGCGAATCCGACCGACCAGTCCGCCGATAATCGCGGCGTCGAGCCCTTCGGCATCCGGGGTCGACGCGGCCAATCGCCGGTCGATGGCACGGACGTCAACGTCGTCGAGCTGGCCGGCGGTGACGGCGCAGGCGATGACGGTGTCGACGGCCCGCATGCCGTCGACATCACGGTCATCAATGCCACCGCGCAAACTTCACTTCGCACGGCTGCATTATCGACTGCTAGCAGCGATTTGCTCGTTACTAATGAGCTTGTGTCTGTTATAGTCCCGCCATTCGTCACAGTTCTAAAGCGTTTGGTCACACGCCGCCCGCGTTCAGTTGAACCGGATCGGCCAGGCCACCCCCTGCGCGCAAAACACGGTCCGTTGGACCTGTAGAGGAGAAGGATGATGAGGATGTTGATGAAGGCCGTGTTGGCGGGCGCAATTGGCGCAGAGACACTTCCGCGCCTGAAGGAGTTACCGATGCGTACATTCATCGTTGCCCTTGGGGTGCTCGTCTTCGCGCCAGTCGGGATCGAATTGGCCGCACAGAGTACGGATCCGGTCGTCGGCACGTGGGAACTCAACGTCGCCAAGTCGAAATTCAGCCCGGGGCCGGCGCCAAAGAGTGAGACACGAACGTATGCAGTGGCGGGGCAGGAAATCAAAGCGACATCGAAGGGCGTCGACGGCACCGGCAAGGCCGTAACCGGGGAATGGACGGTCGTCTACGACGGCAAAGATCGCCCCATGACCGGAAGCGCCGATGCGGACATGCTCTCGGTGAAACAGACTGACGCCTACACGACGGAATTCACGCAGAAGAAAGCTGGCAAAGTCGTGATGACCGGCACGCGTGCGATTTCAAAGGATGGAAAGGTCATGACCATCACGACGAAGGGGACCAACGCCAAGGGTCAGCCGGTCAATGACGTCGAGGTTTTTGAGAAACGATGACGTCACGCGACTAACCGCGTTATGAAGGGAATCAAGCATGCACAGCATGATGGTTGCGATCAGCCTGATGGTATTCGTCCAAGGTTCGACCTCCAGCGCTGAGCAGAAAGCCGCCATGGCGGTCGTGGAGCAATTCACCGACGCATTCAACAAGGGCGACACAAAGACCGCGGCTGCTACGTGCGCGCAGGAGACGTCGATCATCGACGAATTCCCACCGCATGAGTGGCACGGTGCCGGCGCCTGCGCCAAGTGGATGGCCGACTATGACACGGATGCGAAGAAAAATGGCATCACGGATGGAAGCGTGAAACTCAGCCCGCCCAAGCACGTCGACGTCGCTGCGGACCGCGCTTACGTCGTAGTGCCGGCTGATTACTCGTATAAGCAGAAGGGTAA
>Ga0310896_10000263_pt1 | contig 10767 bp, 6 predicted proteins | sample C8D1metaG_FD_204663 | JGI IMG/M metagenome (GOLD analysis project Ga0310896, IMG submission 204663) | Lab incubated soil microbial communities from West Virginia University Organic Research Farm, Morgantown, WV, United States - C8D1 | ecosystem: Environmental > Terrestrial > Soil > Agricultural... | reverse complement strand
CGTCACCTTTGCGACTCGCGGATGCGCCGCCAGTGTCGCGGTGTCCGGATCCTTGTCGACGATGAAATAGCCCTGCATACGAATGTGCGCGAGGATGCGATCGACCATGGTGCGCGGCGAATTCTCCTTGACGAGGCGTAGCGCGATTTCCGCAGTCGCGCTTGCGGCAATCACACCACCGACTTCGCCGCCCTTCATCATGTGGACGCTGAACGCCGGGAGATTCAAGCCTTCCTGCAGCGACGATGCCGCTCCGTCCGTGGAGCCAACGCCGTACAGCTTCTGCATGGCGGCGTTGACGTCGGGCACCTCTTTCATCATCTGCACCGCCGCCGCCGGCAACGGCAGCACATCGTCGTAGAAGCCGTCGATCGCGACTCTTCCGGCCGGCGTGAACATCGACGAGATCAGTTGCGTCAGACGGACGTTGGCATCTGGCAGCCAATTGCCGTAGTTGCCGCTGTGCATCCCCGTCTTCGCCGTGTAGACCGTCACTTCGAGACCGGCGCCGCCGCGCGCGCCGTAATAGATCGTCGGCTTGTCGCTCGGATGCTGCGGACCATCGAGGATGATCAACACGTCAGAGCGGAGTTTGTCGGCGTGGTTCTTGATCACGTGGTCGAGCGACGGTCCGCCGCCCTCCTCTTCACCGTGGAGAATCACCTTGATGTTCTGGGAGGGCTTACCGCCGATCGCATCCATCGCCGAGACGAAGGCTTGAATCGGCCCTTTATCATCCCCGGCCGATCGCGCGTAAACCCGGAAGTGATCCGGAAAAGACTCTCGCGTCGCGACGTCGGTAACGATCGGTGCGCCTTCCTCGAGCGATCCAGCGCGCACGATTGGTTTGAACGGGTCTTCCTGTTTCCAATTCGCTTTGTCGACAGGCTGACCGTCGAAATGGATGTAGAAAAGGATCGTTCGCGTCGCACCTGGAACGAGGCGCTCGCCGTAGACCAGCGGCGCTGTCGGTGTTTCCCACACTTCCGGCTTCATCCCACGCCGCTCGAGCATCTGACGCAGCAGCTCCGCGTTGCGTTTGATGTTCGGCAGATCGGCGCGATGGTTAGGAATCGCCACCAGCTCGAGAAACTCGCGAACGATCTCGCCCTGGTGACGGCGAACGAAGTCGGACACGTCAGTCGGCTGCGTGAATGCCGGCGACGCGACGAAGGTGAGGGCGACAACGCACACAATTCGCTGCATGCGCGGATTATGTCCCACCGCGGAGATGTTCGCGCCCCTGGTGGGGTGTCGTTCTGAAGCCCAGCATTGGCTCGAAGTCACGCACTCAAACAACGACATTCCGGGCCGGTTGCACAACTTATAAATGCGCCGCGACGCCTTATCGTGTCTCTTGATCGCTAATGACCGCTCAGGTCGCGGAAACCTCACGCGGCCGAGATTGACACTGACAAGCTGAGCGCAAATGCTTGCGACGCTTCTCCCGAAGCTAAGGAGGTGGACATGCAATTCCTTCCACGTCGGTGGGCCGCGAGCGTCCGGTACATGATTCCGGGGGCTGCGGTCGTCCTGCTGGTCACGGCGGTCGTGCTGGCAAATCCAGGCGATCAGATTTCACCGCCAGGACCGATACTCCCCGCGAATGGCTGCGGAGAAAACAACGGGGTTGGCGTAGCGTTCGATGGCACGCACATCCTGTTCACTTGCACCAATGAGGCCGCGATCCGCAGGACGGATACGGCGGGCACCAATCTGGGCTCCGTCGCGCTGGTGGACGCCGGCGGCAATCCCGTCGCGCTCGATGCCATCGCCTGGGATCCCACTGAGAGCGCGCTGTGGGGCGGGAACACGGACAACGGTGTCTGCAACATCTGGAGCGCGAATCTCAGCACAGGAGTTGCCACGTTTCGCTTCTCGTTCAGCGCGCCGAACTGTGCCTTCACCTTCTTCGACGGCATCGCCGTCGACCGCGTCACCGACACGATCTACGCCAGCCCCGACGTGGACCGGAACATCTTCCACTTCAATAAGGACGGCACGCCGGGCGCCAACGGGACGATCGACTTCTTTGGGCTCACTCCCGGACAGTGCGGCGGCAATGGCTGCGGCAACAGCGGGCTGGCCATCGGCCTGGACGGGAACCTCTTTGCCGGCACCAACGGGTTCGGAAAGATCTTCCAGCTCGATCCCAACGTGCCGTCCTCGCTCGGCGTGTTCGCCACCGTGACGGGACGCGACGAGGACCTGGAATGCGGGCCGCTCGTCAACGGCTTCGAGACGATCCTGTCTCGTGACTTCGAGAGCGGGCGGATCGACATCCTCGAGGCGCCGGATGGCACCTGCGTCATCACCGAGATCGAGCTGGCACCGCCGGTCGCAGTGAACGACTTCACGTCCGACCAGACCCACACGGTGACGACCACCGTGACGGCCAACGGCGCGCCCCTGCCGGGCGTGACGATCACGTTCACGGTGCTGTCCGGTCCGAACGCGGGGCAGGTGAGCGATCCGGGTGAATGCGCCGCCAATGTCAACTGCGTGACGGATGCGGCCGGGCAGACGTCGTGGACGTACACGAGCGTGGGTCTTGGCACCGACAACATCAAGGCCTGCTTCACGACGGCCGGGGGCACCGAGCATTGTGCGACCGCGGCCAAGCGCTGGGCCGATCTGACACCGCCCGAGGCGTCGTGCCCGCCGGCGACGAACCCAAACGGGCAGAAGGTGCCTCCAGCGGGCGAGAAATCGCCTGGCCAGAACGAAGACGGTTTCTACAAGCTGGTGGCGACCGACGTGCTCGATCCGAGTCCCGACATCTTCGTTGTCGATGCCGGCACCGGCACTGTGTTCGGGCCGTTCCCGAGCGGCACGCAGATCAAGTACACGCAGGCGCCCGGCGCCGAGCCTTCGCAAAAGGAAATTGGGAGCCCTAACGGCGAGGCCGGCGCGGTTGCGTATCACATCACCGGCCAGGGTGACATGCAGGTCTACGCGGTCGACGACGCCGGCAACCAGTCGGCGTCAGTGAACTGCCTGGTTCCACCACCGCCGAAGTAACGTCAGGCGGGTGCGATGTCTTGCCTGAAGACCCGGGTGCCCGCGGTGTTGACGAGTGACACCGTGAGCGCCCGGGTCGTCGGGTGGGCGTCGATGAGGCCGTAGAACTGGTAGCCGCGTCAAGGAACGTCGCCGAGACCGGTGGCTATTCGTACCCCTAGCCGAGGATGATGCCGCCGGCGATCTCGCGGACGATTTTCGCGGCGACCGAGGCGGTCAGGTTGCCGAGGTCTTGTGACGGATTGAATTCGACGACATCGGCGCCGACGATCGGGCCGTCGAGCGCGTGAATCATCGACAACACGTCGCGAACGGAAAGGCCGCCGGGCTCGCGATGCGAGACACCGGGCGCGAACGCGGGGTCGAGGCCGTCGAGATCGATCGACAGATAGACCGGTCCGGAGATCTTCGGACGCGCCCCGCCGGCGACATGCTGCATCTCGATCGTGTCGACGTCGAAGCGCCTGATCTGATCGCGCTGATGCGGCGTCAGCGTGCGGATGCCGACCTGCACGAGGTGCCCGCACAATTCTTCCTCCATGATGCGCGCGAACGGGCAGGCGTGCGAAAAGCGATCGCCCTCGAACTCGTCGTAGAGATCGCCGTGCGCGTCGATGTGAAGGATGCTGACCCCCGGGTGCACGCGCGCGATGGCGCGCATGATCGGATAGGTGATCGAATGATCGCCGCCCAGCGCGATTGGCGCGAAGCCATTCTTGAGCGACAGCTCGATGCCCGCCTGGATCATCACGCGCGCGTTGGCCGCATCGTCTGTGAGCGTGAGATCGCCGGCATCGGCGAGCTGCGAAAGGTCGGCGCCGCGCTCGGTGAACTTGTTTCCTGCAGGTGAGTGAAGCGCTCGCCGGATCAGTGGTGGAGCAGCGGCCGAGCCGCGAAGGAACGACGAGCTGGCGTCGTAAGGGACACCAATCAGCTGGGGCAGCGGCCTCACGATCTAGTTCCGGGCCTCGAGCCGCTGCTCGAAGACGCGGGTGCCGGCGGTGTTGTTCAACGAAACCGTCAGCGACTGCGACGCGGGATCAGCCTCGAGCATACCGAAGAACTGTGTGTCCGCTCCGGGCGGCCGATTCGGTTTCAGGTCGGACGGCGTGCCGTTGAACTTCACTTCCGGCCCGAAGGTCTTGTCGACCACGCCAGGAGCGAACGTGCCCGCGTGCGCGGGGCCGGCCACGAATTCCCAGAACGGATCGAAGTCTTTCGATACGGCGCGCTCGGGATTGAAATAGTGCGCCGCGCAGTAGTGAACATCGGCCGTGACCCACACGACGTTCCGCACGCCGCGCTGTTTCAGCGTTCGCAGCAATCCGGCGATTTCAATTTCGCGGCCGCGCGCCTCGCCGTCATCGCCGTTGGCGACGGCTTCGTGGCGTCCCGGCTGATGCGCGACGACGATGCCGAGGGGCATGTCGGCGGCGACGATCTTCCACGTCGCTGTCGATCGCGTGAGCGCGTCCCCGAGCCATCGCACCTGTTCGGCTCCGAGGATCGCGCTCTCCGCACTCGACGAGGTCTGCAGGTTCTCGTTGTTCGCGCCGCGATAGCTCCGCATGTCGAGCGCGAACACGTCGACGAGCGGCCCGACCGGGACCGATCGATAGATCCGAGCGTCCGCCGACCGCGCCATCGTCACCGGATACTGCTCGAGGAACGCCTGTCGCGCTCGTGCGGCGAGCACTGCCACGCGCTTTTCGGTGTAGGGCGCCGTCTCGGGCAGCACCTGCTGGTGATACCAGTTGTCGCGAACTTCGTGATCGTCCCACATCACGATCTGCGCGACCTCCGATTGAAACCTCCGGTAGTGCTCGTCGAGGCGGTTATACAAGTGATTGCCGCGATACTCGTCGAGGGTTTCGGCGACCTTCGACTTCGCCGGCGTGACGATGTTCTTCCACACCGTGCCGTCGTCCAGCGTTACTTCCTCGCGCAGCGGACCATCGGCGTAGATCGTGTCGCCGACGTGCACGAATAGATCGGGATTGGCATCCGCCATTCGCTTGAACAGCTGCATGCCGCCGCGCGACGGATCGATGCCCCATCCCTGTCCGCATACATCAGCGGTCCACACCACGCGAACGGGCCGGCCGGACGCCGGCGCCGTCCGAAAGTGACCCGACATGGGAGCGCTCGTGAGGCGAGCGCTCGATGCGTCTTCGAGGGTCACGCGATAGAAGACGTCCTGGCCGGGCCGCAGATCGCCAATGTGCGCGCGCGCCGTCAGCCCGGTCGCGGGTGTGGCGATCGAGCCGCGCACGCGCTGCGCATTCGCGAAGGACGACGTCGTCGAGTATTCGACCGTGAGCCGCGACGGCCGATCGGCGTGCGCCCAGATGATTGCGCCATCGCGACCGGTGGGCCCCGCGGCCACGCCGGCATCGATGACAGGGCGATTGCGATCGGCGGTGATGACGCCCGGCGCCTGGCCCGCCTTCGCTAAAGCTACGGCGGGCAGGCGTGGGAGCCACGCCGCGCCCGCCAGTTGCTGAAGAAACGTTCGGCGTCGCACCTAGAAGGTGTACTTGATTCCGAGTTGAATCACTCGGCCATCTTCCGCCGTCGTGATCTGGCCGAACGGCGCCGTGCCGATCGTGCCGTTGGGCTGCCCGAAGCGCGCCTGGTTGAAGATGTTGAACCCTTCGATGCGGATCTGGATCCGGTGCCGCGCCGCGAACGTGAAATTCTTGAACACCGACAGGTCGGTGCGCTGGAAACCCGGGCCGCGCACCGTGTTGCGACCGGCATTGCCGGGACGTTCACCCGTTTGCGCCAGCGTCAACGTGGTGAAGCACGACGTGTTGAACCACTGCGCCGTCGTCTTCGGACCCTCGTTGGGATCGCACGTTACATCCGGCCGCGACGTCATGTAGCGGATGTCGAGCACGGTGCCCTGGGTCACGGTCAACGGGAATCCTGTCTGCGCCTGGTAGATGCCGTTCAATTGCCACCCGCCGGCGATGGCGCGAACCAGGGCCGCGGAATCCTCCAGCCCCGGCAGCTCGTAGCCGAAGCTGACGACGAATCGATGCCGCGCGTCGAACAGCGCCGGGCCCTTTTCGAATTCGAGCGCGCGCGCGATGCTCGCCTCGTCTCCCTGCGCGACCGGCAGCACCGGGCGCGCCTCGCCGCCGATGTTGAGTCCGGACACGTGATCGGTGGTCTTGCCGAGCGTGTAGCTGGCGAGGAAGTTGAGACCGCGCGACGGCAGCATGCGCACGCTCGCTTGCAGCGAGTCGTACCACGATTTCGCGATCGGAAAGGTCGGACGGACCAGCGAATAGGCGGGCATCACGCGAGCGCCGCGCGCGGTCTGTCCCGCGGCATACACGCCGGGATTGATCTCCATGAAGATCGGCAGGTTGTGCCCGCGTGAGCCAACGTACGACACCTCGGTGCCGACGCGGCTGAACAACTGCCGCTGCACGCCGGCGTTGAAGTGGTACGCGTACGGCGAATTGAAATCGTCTCCCCAGCCGATGATCGTCAGCGCCGCCGGAAACGGATTCGGCGGTCCGGCGACGGCGGCGAGCGGATCCGCCAGCGTGATCGGTGTCGGCGTGTTGAGCTCGATCAACGGCGTGAACGGCGGCGACAGCACGCCGCTCTGGAAGAAGTCGCCCTGTCCCGCGAGCGCATCGTAGAACACGCCGAAGGCGGAGCGGATACTCATGCGCCCGTCGCCTTGCGGATCCCAGGCGACGGCGAGGCGCGGCGCGACGTTGTTCTTGTCCGTCGGCACCACGCCGCGCGGCACATCGGGATCGCCGGGGTAGACGAGCCCGCGGGGCGCGGCCGGATATTTCTGCGACTGGATGCCGGTGCGGAACCCCGTGATCGCGTCGTTCACATCGATGAACGGCGTCGGCAACTCGTATCGCACGCCGAGATTCAGTGTCAGCCGCGACGTGATGCGGAACTCGTCCTGCGCGTAGCCGGCAAACAGCCAGCCGTAGCCCTCCTGGATGGCCTGCTGCGTCGTCGCGCGCGCCTGCGCCGGGAAACCGAGCAGGAAGTCGGCGGCGGCATTGCCGCTGAGGCCGCCGCTGAAAGTCAAATCGCCGTTCGGGCGGTTGATGAACGCGATTCGCATCGCCTCGCGGCGGATATCGACGCCGAACTTCATCGAGTGGCGGCCGGTGATCCAGGTCATGTCGTCGGCGAGCTGCCACACGTGATTGACGCGATCGACAAACGGCTGCTGCGCGTCGCCCAGGGCCGCATTGCCGCCGCCAAAGAAACCGCTGACCGCGATCGACGGCAAGCCGGCGGCGATCGGGTTGGTGTTCGCGAAGTTGATGCCGTAGCTGCGCGGGCTCAGGCCGCTCGTGACGGCGGGGTTGGCGCTGATGCGATTCACGGAGAACCGCGCCTGGTTGATGATGCGCGAGCTGATCACGAAGTTGTGCGAGACCAGCCCGTCTTGCAGCGTCGCAAGCGCGCGCTGATCGATCGGCGCGATGATCTTCGGCGTGAGGCGATCGGTGTTGCTGCGCATGTAACGTCCGAGCACCGACTGGCGGGAACCGAGCTGATAGTCGAAGCGCACGCCGAACTGGTCGCGGGAGTCGCTGATGGTGGGCGACACGATATAGCGGTTGCCGGGTGAGTTCGGCAATGGCACGAAATCATTCAACAGCTGCGTGGCCGCGGGGCTGATGCGATTAGAGGGGATGATGTTGCCGGTGAAGGGCTGGCCCGTCAGCGGATCACGAATCGCCGTGCTGCCGAAATCGCCGCGGCGTTGGGCCTCAGAGAGAACGACCACGTTCGTCGTGGTGCCGCTGTCGTTGCGATAGCCCTCGTAGTAACCGAAACCAAACAGGCGATTGCGCATCAGCGGACCGCCGAATGCCGCACCAAACTGGTTCTGCTTCAGCTCCGGCTTGGCCTGCGTCTGCGGCGCGAAGTAGTTGCGCGAGTTGAGCGCGTCGTTGCGATTGAACTCCCACGCGGCGCCCGACGCGGTATTGCTGCCGGACTTCGTCACCACGTTGACCACCGAGCCGGCGTTGCGTCCGTATTCAGCGCCGAACGCGTGCGTCAGGATCTTGAACTCCTGGATCGCATCCGGGGGCGGACGCAGCACGAAACCGGTGTTGAACGTGTCGTTGTTGGTCGCGCCGTCCATCAGGAAATTGTTGGACTGGTTCCGCATCCCGTTGACGTTGAAGCCGCCGGTCGCATTGCCGAAACCGCCCGGCGTGGCGTCACCGCTTTGTCCGCCGAGGCCGCCCGGCGGCGCCACCACGCCTGGAATCAACGTGCCGAGCTGCGTGAAGTTGCGACCATTGAGCGGCAGGTCGACGACTTTCTTCTCGTCGATGACGATACCGTGCGTGGCGTTGCTGGTTTCGACGAGCGACACTTCGGCCACAATCACCGTGGTTTCCGTCAACCCGCCGATCTCGAGTTGAAAGGTCAGGCGGGCCGTCTCCGTGACCGTGACGCGCACGCCGTCGCGCTGTTGGCTGCGAAACCCCTGCAGCGATGCCTTGACGTTGTAGTTGCCCGGCTGCAACAGCGGGAGCGTATAGAGACCATCAGCGCCGCTGATCGCGGATCGCGTGACGCCGGTGGCAGTGTTGGTCGCCTCGACGGTGACGCCGGGCAACACGCCGCCGGTGGCATCGGTGACGGTGCCGTTGATCTGCCCCGAAGCCTGCGCCGATGCCCGCGCCGGCGCGAAAAAAACCGTGAGGATGACTGCGGCGTTCACGAGTGCGCGTTTCATCGACCGACCTCCTGATGTTGCGGCTTACATTCCTGGGGGAGTGAAACGGCCGTCGGCGGCGAGCCAGCCGCCGTCGGCATAGAGGATGGTGCCCGTCACATAGCTGGCCGCGTCCGACAGGAGAAATATTGTCGGTCCCGCCATCTCCGACGCTTGCGCCCAGCGATTCATCGGGTTCTTCATCGCGTACGCGTCGTACCATTCTTTGTTCTCTTTGATCGGCGCCGTCAGCGGCGTTTCGATCACGCCCGGTCCGACGGCGTTCACGCGCACGCCCCGCGTGCCCCATTCGGCGGCCGCCGTTTTCGCCAGCTGCAGGATGCCCGACTTGGTCATCGAATACACGGACTGTCCCGGCTCCGTGACGATCGAGCGGATCGAGGAGAACAGGACGATGCTGCCGAAGCCTTGCGGCACCATCAGCCATCCCGCCGATTGCAGCACGTTGAAGGTGCCGCGCAAGTTCACCTGCACGACGCGATCGAACTCGTCGCCCGAGTACTTCAGGATCGGCTTGCGGACGTTGATCGCGGGCGTGCAGACGACACCGTCCAGTCGGCTGTGCGTCGATGCGGCGTTGACGATCGCATCGTTGACCGACGTCATGTTGGTGATGTCGATCACGCCGCTGTCCGCCTTGCCGCCGGCCTTGGCGATCATCGACGCCGTGGCCGCCGCGGTGTCCGCGTGAATATCGAGGCACCAGACGTGCCCGCCCTGCTGCGCGGCGCCGATGGCGACGGCCTGGCCGATGCCTGAGCCGGCGCCAATAACTGCAATCGTCTTACCTTCGAGGCTGAAGAGGTTCTTCATCAAGGGTCTTAGGGTCCTAGGGTCTTAGGGTCTTAGGGCTACTGCTTTTTCAGGTCGCGGGCGGCCGGGATGTTTGGAAGGCCGGTCGCCTCAGTTGCCGCGCGCACGATCGCGCGCGCCATCACGTCGGCGGCCAGGGCGCCGATCTGCGTGAGGTTCACTTCGCCCGCCCATTGTCCGGTCGCGAGCGCGAACACGGTGTCGCCGTCGCCCACGGTGTGGGACGGAAAGATCGCGCGCGCGAAGCCGTCGTCGGCCATCAGCGCCATGCGCTGCGCCTGCGTCTTCGTCAGCCGCGCGTTGGTCGCGACGAGACCGATCGTCGTGTTCTCACCGGGACGCGGCGCCTGGCCGGCCTGGCCCGAGCGCAGGATCTTGCGCGCGTCGGCGAACGTGCCATCGGGATTGCGAACACCGGCGACGATCCGGCCGGTGTCGGGATCGATGATGTCGCCGACGGCGTTCACGGCGACGATCGCGCCGACGCTCAAGCCATTCGGCAGCGTGATGCTGTAGCTGCCGACGCCGGCCTTCATCGATCGGCCGCCGCCACCTGACTTGCCGACGGTCGCTCCGGCTCCCGCGCCGATCGAGCCTTCGCCGACGGGTGACGTGCTCGCCGCCGCGGCGGCGCGATATCCGCAATCGGCGGTGGGCCGGATCTTGGGCTGGGCGCCGACCGGCAGATCGAACAGGATCGCGGCGGGAACGATCGGCACGCGCGCCACGCCGGTGGGCCAGCCGATGTTGTGCTCCTCGAGCCACTTCACCGTGCCGGTCGCCGCATCGAGGCCGAAGGCGCTGCCGCCCGCGAGCACGACGGCGTTGACCTTGTCGACCATGTTCGACGGATCGAGCAGATCGGTTTCACGCGTGCCGGGCGCGCCGCCGCGCTGCGACACGCCGCCCGCGGCGCCGTCGCCGTCGACGAGGATCACCGTGCAGCCGGTCGGGCGCTCGGTGAGGGTGTGATGGCCGACCTTGATGCCGGGCACCGCGGTCAGCGTGGTGTTCGCCGGTGTCGTCGACTGGGCCTGGATGAGGGCGGACAGCGCGAGGATGAGGGCGAACGATGCAAGGGTCTTCATGGGTCTCTCCCGTGGAGATGATATTGCCACGTTATACGATACTGCCGTGCACACCGTGTCGCTCGACCGCGTGCTGGCGGAAGTCGATCGCGCGCGCGA
>Ga0310896_10000253_pt1 | contig 10912 bp, 18 predicted proteins | sample C8D1metaG_FD_204663 | JGI IMG/M metagenome (GOLD analysis project Ga0310896, IMG submission 204663) | Lab incubated soil microbial communities from West Virginia University Organic Research Farm, Morgantown, WV, United States - C8D1 | ecosystem: Environmental > Terrestrial > Soil > Agricultural... | reverse complement strand
CCGGTGACTCTCACATTCCCGACGATCGGGCAGGAGCCGTGGGGCGCTGTCCTGAACACGCTGATCCGGCAGGCGGTATCCCAGGACCTTCCGGATGATCACGGCCTGGCGGGGTGGGCGTTCCCCCTGTCCGCGGTCAGCGCGCAGTCCGCCCCGGCTACGGGCGTGCTGCAGCTCACGCGTATCCCGGTCCGCGCGAACCAGACGATCACGAACCTGTACTGCTCCGTCGGTGTGGCTGGTGTCACGCTGACTGCCGGCCAGAATTTCATGGCGCTGTACAACTCCGCCGGTACGCGGGTCGGCGTGTCCGCGGACCAGACGGCGGCGTTCGGGTCGATCGGAAACAAGACCGTCGCGCTGACAGCACCTGTTGCCGCGACGACGGGGTTCTACTGGGTCGCGTGGCTGTTCAACGGGACGACGGCGCCGCAGCTGACCCGTAACTTCACGTCCGCGTCCCTCGCGAACAACCTGGGGTCGACCGCTGCGACGTCGTTCGCCGGGACGTTCGGTGCGGCGCAGACGTCGACGCCGGCTTCGTTCGCCCCGGGGTCGATCACGCAGGCGCAGAACACGATTTGGGCAGGCTGGTCGTAGTGCTCACGGGCAGTCCGCTGTACGTCTCCGCTGTGCCGTATCCGGTTCGGCGGGAGACGCGCGTCGAAGTGTTCCAGGGGGGTGTTCGTGTCGGTGACTCTGACACGAACCCTCTGCTGCTGCCCGTGTCGGGTGACGTGTCTGCGTCGTTGACGTCCCGCGTGTCACGGACGTTGCGGGCGGCGTTCGACCCGTCGCTGTACCCGGCCGGTCCGACGGATCTGCTGTCGCCGCTGTCGTCGGTGTTGAAGATCTCGTCGGGTATCGGCTACCCGGACGGGTCGCGGGAGATCTTCCCGGTGTTCACCGGGCGGGTGCAGACCGTGGACCGGGACGCCGCTGGCGGGGTGCTGGTGACGGGCGCGGATCTCGCTGACGACGTGATCGGTTTCCAGTTCGAGAACCCGCAGGTGTCCATTGCGGGGGCGGAGATCACGGACGAGATCCGCCGGCTCATTCTGCAGGTGCTGCCCGACGCGGTGTTCGGGACGAATGATGTGCCGGTGGCGTTGACGCCGGCTCTGGTTTGGGACACGGACCGTGGGCAGGCGCTCGACGATCTCGCGGCGGCGGTGCAGGGACGCTGGTATGCGCTCGGTGACGGGTCGTTCGTGGTGCGGCTGTACCCGTACACGACGGGTACGCCGGTCGCGTCGATCGTGGATGCGTCGGGTGGGATGGCGGTGACGGCGTCGAGGTCGGTGACGCGCGCTGGCACTGCGAACTCGATCACTGTGTCGTCGGAGCGGTTCGACGGGAACAGCCCGGTGCGGGTGACGGTGCGGGACACGGACCCGTCGTCGCCGACGTACTTCGGTGGCCCGTACGGGCGGAAGTCTCAGATCATCAAGGTGCAGACGCCGCTCACGCAGGCGACTGCGACGGGCCTCGCGCAGGCGCAGCTCGCGGCGGTCACGGCGCTGGTCGAGCAGTGGGAGATCACGATGATCCCTGACTACCGGCTGGAGCCGGGTGACACGGTCGACGTGTCGTATCGGGGGATATCGTCGGTGCAGGTCATCGACCGGATGACGTATCCGTTGATAGCGAGTGGCAGCATGTCGCTCAGTACCAGGGCATCCGTGTCCCCGATCGCGTGAGGTGAGGGCATGAAGGAGACACCGAACCGCGGGTACCCGTACCCGGAGTGTGATCCGCCGTACGTGAAGGACACGGCGGACCTGCCGTATGACCTGAAGATCCTGGCGACGGCCATGGACACGGACTTCACGACGATCAACACGGCTGCGCTGGGCGTGCTGAATCCGCCGGCGACGTCACTATCAGCGAGTCCGTCGACCCTCGACACGTTCTACGGACGGCTGACGATGTCTACGGTCGACTTCGACAACGCGTCGCAGGCGAGTATCCCGTCATCAGGCATGTTCGCCGCGACAGACGGCCTGTATCACATCATGGCTAAGCGGTCATACTCGCAGTCAGCGTCGGCCGGCACGCAGGTGATGATCAAAGTCAATGGCGTGGTCGTCGAGCTCGTGTCGATCGCGCCCGTGAACGCGGCGTCAACCGTGCAGATGCAGGCCACGTCGGTGCAGATCCTGAACGCCGGAGACTACGTAACAGCGTTCGCGCTGGAGGCGAACAACACGGCGGACGGTGGCGCACGCGTGCAGATGCATAGGATCCTGGCGCTGTGACTACTCCGTACGATCTCGCGGCCGCGATCCAGAACGTGTTGCCTCCGGAGTGTGAGGTGATGACCGGGACGGTGACGCTGGTCAATGCGAACCTGCTCACTGTGCTGGTGCGGGGAACGTCGATTCAGGCGGCGTACATCGGCACGGCGGCGCCCGCTCTGGGCACGCTGGTCGCCGTGCTGCGGCAGGACTCGACGTGGCTGGTGTTGGGCCCGTTGGGTGGTGTCGGCCCGCAGCAGGTGCTGAACCCGTCGTTCGAGCTCGACGGCGTGACCGTGTCGACGCCGTCGTTCTGGTTCGTCGCGAACATCGCTGGCACCGGATCCGCCGCGGCGCAGAAGACGGGGTCGGCGGTCGACGGGAGTTTCGAGCTCGGTGTGATCGCGGGTGGCGCGACGCAGGACACGTACGTGTACTCGTCTCCGATCGCTGTCGCGCCGGGGCAGATCTGGTCGGTGTCCGGGTTCGCGTCGGCGACGTATCCGCCGTCGACGCCGTTCCTCGCGGATGCCGCGCTGTACGGTCTGTGGTTTGCGAACTCGACGAACCTGTACCCGACGACGTCGGCGGCTGACACGCTGATCGCCCAGGTGAATGATCTGCAGCCGCAGCCGACGCACGTGTCGGTGGCGGGTAACGTGACGGTGCCGGCGGCGACAAACTTCATGCGGGTCGCGACGCGGTCGATGTCTGTCGCGGGTGTGGTCATGAACTGGGATGCCGTGTTCGCTAGGAGGATCAGCTGATGCCAGGGTTGACGCCGGCGTGGTCGCTCCCGTACCCGCTGTATACGGAGGCCGTTAACGGGGCTGCGCAGATTCAGGCGCTCGCGGAACAGGCTGATGATTCGCTGGTCGCGATTCAGGCGAACATCGCGGCGGCGTCGACGCGGGTCCTAGCGCAGGCGACGGGCAACGTGGCGCAGGCGGTCGCGAACAACACGTCGACGGCGTTGCAGTACAACGTCGAGGACTTCGACCCGAACAACATGATCAACCTCGGCGTCGACAACACGGTGATCACCGTGACGGTCGCCGGGGACTACCTTGTCATAGCGGAGGTCGAGTGGGCTGCGAACGCTACCGGCACACGCGATACGTTCATCGTGTGGTCGGGAGCTGCCGGGCTGCAGTTCAACTATGCGACACGGGCAGTGACTGGTGACGTCACGCGCGTAACCGTGTCGGAGGTTTTCAAGGCGACGGTCGGGCAGACGTTCCGGGCGAACGTCATTCAGACGTCCGGCGGTGCGCTGAACACGAACTTCCGGCGGTTCTCTGCGACCCGCGTGTCTGGCTAGGAAGGGGTAGCAATGCCTGGCTCTACGGTTCCCCTGGGGTTCCCGTACCCGCTGCCGGCTGACCCGGCGAACGGGCCGCAGGCGATTCAGGATCTGGCGGAGGCTGTCGACCTTGTCGCGCAGTCGACGCTGGACTCTGTGTCGACGGTGGTGCCCGCTGCGGTCAAGGTGAACGGCGGGACCATGAACACGTCGACGGGTGTACCGGTGAATCAGACGTTCACGTCACCGGCGGTGTTCGACAACCGCGGGTTCTTCGACGTCATTGCGGATTCGCAGGGGCTGCTGGTCGTCGAGGCTGGCTGGTATGTGGTGACGGCGAACCTGACGTGGGCTCCGAACACGGCGGGCGCGCGGACGATCGCGATTCTGGAGAACGCGGCAACGGTGTCGGTGATCCGGACGCCGCCGTCACCGACTGCCGGGTTCGGTACGGTGCAGAACATCATTGCGCTGCGGAACTTCGCAGCGTCGAGCAAGATCCGGTTGCAGTTGTTCCAGACGTCCGGCGGCGCGTTGCAGGCGCTGTCGTCGAACCTGTCGGCGTACCGGGTGCGCTGATCCTTTGCGCGGCTTGTTTTCGACGTATACTCTCAGTCACCGCGGGGGCTAGAGGCGGCCCCGGCATTGGGGAGAAACCATGGCCATGACCGGGCCGCAGAAGATCCCGGGCGCGGACTTGTCGCTGTTCTTCGGGGACGGCCAGTACTCCGGGTCTGCGATGGAAGTGAACTGCGGGTGTCTCCACACGACGGAGGGCCCGAGCGTCGTCGACTACAACCGGGGGGCGGTCGCTCCGACGGTGACGCTGGCCCCGGACATGTCGTCACGGACCGTGAAGGTCTATCAGCATTTCGACGTGGACGAGTCGGCGCGTGCGCTGGTCCACGCGTCGGGGCAGCCGGCTACGAACACGGCGAACGTTTTCCAGGTCGAGCTGGTCGGGACGTGTGACCCGGCGAACGCCACGTCGTGGCGGATCGGGTCGAAGACGTACCGGGCTGGCGTCGACTACGTGTACTGGCCGGCCGCCCCGGACTGGGCTCTGCAGGGGCTCGCGAACCTGATGCGGTGGCTGTCGGACAAGCACGGCATCCCGCTGAAGTCCGGTCTGCAGTTCAAGGCGTACCCGGGTTCGTACGGGGCGAACGGCGTCCGGATGAGTCAGGCGCAGTGGTCGCAGTTCACTGGCTGGTGTGGTCACCAGCACGTGCCGCAGAACGACCACGGCGATCCGGGGAACATCGACATCAACAGGGTGTTGGCCATGGCGGCTGGCACGGCAGGAGGTACTGGCATGGCTCTGACGCAGGGTGAGATCGATCAGATCGCGAACGCGGTGTACGCGAAGATCATGAGCCCGGACGGCCGGGACTGGATGGCGTTCGCGACGCTGACGTGGCTGGACTACGCGGCGGCGCGGAACATCCCGGTCAACGCGGAGCCGAAGTGGCAGAGCCTGATCCCGTCGCTGAACACCAACCTGAAGGCGCTCATTGCCGGCTCGGTGCCCGCGTCGGGCGGCGCGCAGCCGGGCGGCACGGTGAACGTGTCCGGGTCGCTGAAGCTGGAGCCGGGTGCCGGGGCGGGGGCGTGACATGAGCGACGATCTGAAGGCGTGGGCCGTGGACGTGGCGGAGAGGGCCGGTGCTGCCGCCGGTCTCGGTGCCCTGTCCGTGGTGGCGGTGGAGCTGTCGCACCGCCCGGTGTGGTGGGCGATATGCCTGATGCCGGTTCTGGAAGTGGCGCGGGGCTGGCTGGCCCGTCACAACGGTGAGCCGGCGACGGCGTCGCTGCGTAAGACCGGCAGTGGTGGCTGAGCCGAGTACGGGTGTCCCGGTGGTCGATGTGGCAGTGGCATGGGCTCTCGGGATCAGCGCGATCGTCGCACTGTTGGTGATGGTGTGGCGGGGGATGCGGGCTCTGGTCCGGATCGCGAAGCGTGTCGACCGCATGTATGAGGAGTACGCGGGGACGCCGGAACGGGATGGTCTTCCGGCTAAGCCGGGGATGGGTGCCAGGGTGGCAGTGGTGGAGCGGCGCCTGAGTGGCCTGGAGAGGCTGGTTGGGCGGGTGCTGTTGGGTCGGGAGGATCCTCCGGAGGAGGGTCCGTTAGCGGCTCACGGCTAGTTGACATGGCCCGGGCGGGAGAAATCCTGTCCGGGCCTTGTCGTGCCGGGGGCTTTACTGCATCACTAACTCTGCTATGGTTAGTGCATCACAAACCGCGAGGGGAGGTGACAGACATCACCGCCAAACGAGGTGGCCGGCCCGCCACGCTCAACAGCCCGGAACGCGTAACCGCGCAGATCGAGGGCCCGGACGTCGCGTACATCGACAGCGTCCGCGGCGACCGGAAGCGCTCGGAGATCGTCCGGCTGGCAGTCGGGCAGTGGGTCGCCCGACACAAGACGGCAGCCATCATGGCTCACTCGAACGAGTGACACGCTCTTGTGACCGGTGACACACCGGAGGACCCTTGTTTGACCCGCAGGCGCGAGCCGCCTGCACATGAACAACCTGCCTGCGGGTGGGACCGCCATGGAATAGGCCCCGATGGCGGCCCCCTCGACCCGCACCACATGAGGAAGGCACGGATCATGGAGAACGGTACCAGCAAGATCGAGCGGCTGATCGAGGCGCAGCGCCTCGCAGCCGAGCTCACCGCACTCGCCGTCGAGCACGGCGCGCAGCACGACCCGCAGATCACCGTGTACAGCTTCGGCGTGTTCGTGAACCTCGGGCTCGACGACAAGCCGGCAGACCGGGAGATCGCCGCGTGGCAGCTCGCGACGGGCGGCGTGTGGGAGGTCGAGACGACGCGGTTCGAGTACGACGGCGTCGGTATGAAGTCGGACCGGGCGACGGTCCGCGTCGGTGACACGTACGTGACGGTGACCGTCCGCACCACCGACCGTCAGGCGGTGGCGGCGTGAACGGCCCGTACACCGCCCCGGAGCTGCCGGCCACGTCCGACGCCCGCGCGACGCAGCAGTTCCTGATCGACGAGTCGCGGGCGCACCGCCTCGACCCGATCGTGTCGTGCGACGTCGCGTTCGACCACGTCGAGCTGACCGTCGACCCGGCCGCGCGGAACGTGTGGGAGACGTGGGGTCACCTGTTCGAGGTCGGAGCGCTGCGCTTCGATGAGGACAACAACCACGTCACCGGGGTCGGGCACTGGGGGCCGACGCTGGTGTCGGTCCGCGGCCTGAACGTGAACCGGTGGTGGTCCCGGTGAGTGACGCGCTGCGGGCGGAGAACGCCCGGCTGCGGCTGCTGGTCGCGTCGTACCGGCTCCTCGCACCCCGCCTGATCGACGCCGCCCGCGAGAGAGCGCAGCAGACCGTGTCCGCGCGCCCGCAGCGGTGCGACAGCGAGCACCACGACGGGTGGCGCTGCGACCGCATGACCGGCCACCAGGACTGGCACGTGCACGCGTTCTCGGGTGACGGCCACCTGTCGTGGTGCGACCGGTGAGCGGCGCCGGAGTGACGTGGCTGTTCTCGGTGCCGCTCGCGGTGTCGGTGGCCATGGTGTTCAGCGAGGAGCTGTTCAAGGCGTGGCTGTGGCTGATGAGGATCCACATCGGCCGGGTGGACGAGGCGTTCATGCCGCCGTTCGTCGCGGTCGTGTTCCCGTCGGGCCGGCAGTGGCGACTGTGGGTCATCCGAGTCAAGGAAGAGAACGAGTGATCACAGAACCGGGCCTGTACATGGATGTCCCGGAGCACGTGTACCACCGGGATCCGGTCGATGGCGGTTCGCTGTCGTCGACCGGCGCCCGCCGGATCATCGACGCGTGCCCGGCTAAGTACCGGTGGGAGCAGGACAACGGCCGCTTGTCGACCCGGTCGATGGACTTCGGCACGGCCGCGCACACGATCGTCCTCGGGACGGGCAAGCCGATCCACGTGATGTCGGACGGCAATCAGGACTTCCGCTCTCTCGACGCCCGTATCGAGCGGGACGAGGCGGAAGCCGGCGGGTACATCGTCCTGAAGCGCGCCGACTACGACCGGGTCATCGGCATGGCGGATGCGCTGCGCCGTCACCCGCTCGCGTCGTCGCTGTTCACCCGACAGCTTCACGAAGGCGGGAAGCTGATCGACTCGGGTGGCATGGCGGAAGTCACCGGGATGTGGCGCGACGAGCTGACGGGTGTGGCGTGCAGGTTGCGCCTCGACTGGCTGCGGCCGCCGACGGACGGGCCGTTCCTGCTGCCGGACTACAAGACGACGACGGACGCTTCCCCGGCGGCGTGCGAGAAGACGGTCGCGAAGTACGGGTACCACCGGCAGGGCGAGTTCTACGAACGCGGCGTGCGGGCGTTGCTGCCCGGTGAGCAGCCGCAGTCGGTGTTCGTGTTCCAGGAGACGACGGCACCGTACCTGGTGACGGTCGTCGGCTTGTCGGCTGGCTTGCGGAGGCAGGCAAAGCGCATGAACCGGGCCGCGATCAACCTGTACGCGGAGTGCCTGCGGCGGGGCGAGTGGCCCGACTACAACAACGGATCGATCTACACGGCGGAGTCGCCCACGTGGCTGGCGAAGCTGGAAGGCGAGTGACATGACGGACATGCAGCAGTACACGCCGGTTGCTGTTCCGGCGCGGGTCGGGCAGGCGACGGCGGTCGAGCAGTCGCGGGCCGGCATGGAAGTGGTGGCGGCCGTGCAGGCTGCGATCACGTTCCCCCGTTCGATCGCGGACGCGGTCGCGGAGATGACGTACGCGTGCCAGTCGCCCACGCTGGCAGCGAAGGCGTTCTATTCGTTCCCGCGGGCCGGCGGCCGGGTGACCGGGCCGACGGTCGAGCTGGCGCGGATGCTCGCCCGGTGCTGGGGGAACATGGACACGGGAGTGGTCGAGCTCGACCGGAACGAAGCCGACGGGTACTCGGAGATGAAGGCGTACGCGTGGGATCTCCAGCGGAACAGCCGGGCGTCGACGACGTTCCGTGTCCTGCACCGGCGGGACACGAAGGAAGGTCCGAAGCCGCTCTCCGACGGCCGGGACGTGTACGAGAAGAACGCGAACGAGGCTGCTCGCCGGGAACGGGAGATGATCTTCCGTGTCGTTCCGGAGTGGTTCCGGGATCAGGCGATCGAGCTGTGCCAGCAGACGCTGAACAATAAGGGTGCGTCGCAGCCGATGCGGATCGAGCAGCAGCGCGTGAAGGCTGCGGAGGCGTACGACCGCGTCGGCGTGTCGGTCCCGCAGCTCGAAGAGCGGGTCGGCAAGCGGCTCGACCTGTGGACGTCAGCTGATCTCGCGGACCTGAACGTCCTGTTCAGGGAGATCGACACGGGTCAGATCACCGTCGATGACGTGTTCGGTAAGCGGCTGCAGGACTCGGACGTGAAGTCGCAGCCGCAGCCCGGGGCGGCGTGGCCGGTTCAGCCGTATCAGGGGGCGCAGGGCCAGCCTGCACTGTCTGAGTCGCTGCCGGAGTCGGTGACGTGGCCGGTGGTGCGGCAGGCCGCCGCCGGCCCGTACAAGCCGGGTATCCGCCGGGAGCAGGCCGTCGACACGATCGCGCCGGACGACTACGACCCGGCGTTCCTCCCGGAGGGTGAGTGATGACCGGGGCGGCCTACGGGCTGCCCCGGCTCTCCCGGGACATCCCGACTGACAAGCTGGAATGTGGCGACTACCGGAAGGCGTGGCGCGGCTGCAAGTGCGAGGCGTGCCGTCAGGCTGCTGCCCGGTACCGGCTGGAGTTGCTGAAGCGGGCCGCGCGCGGCGCGCAGAACACGTACCCGGTGGCGCCGGTACAGGCTCACATCGAACGTCTTCGTGCGGCGGGGATGAACGACCGGCAGATCGGCTATCACGCACTCGTCGACCGGTCGACCGTCGCGAAGATCCGTACCGCGCCGGCCACGATCCGGGTGCACCACCACACGGCTGCGTCGATCATGTCGATCCCGGTGACGGTTCCGCCGGAGAGTGATGATCTTGTGCAGGCGTGCGGTGCGAACCGCCGGTTGCAGGCGCTGCGGCTGCGTGGCTGGTCGAAGGCGGTGATCTGCGCCGAGACTGAGATGCGCAGGCCTGCCCTTGATGACAAGCTCGCGCGGCCCCGTAAGCGGCTGCGGCTGCACATGGACCGGGCGATTCGTGGCGCGTACGACCGGCTGTCGACTAGGTCGGCTGTCGTCGAATGCGGCATGGAATCCGCGTCGCGGTCCCGTATCGCGGCGGTGCGCCACGGGTGGCTTCCGCTGTGGGTGTGGTGTGACGCTGACGACCCGGAGTCGGGCACGCGTGCGATCGACCGGGCGCCGCGCATGCTGTACGTCGTCGACACGGCGTGTTGGATGGCGGACTCGGGTGCCGGGCGCCGCGAGATCGAGGCGATGTGCGGTACGGACTGGCGGAGCATCCACCGGTTCTTCCTGCGGGCTGGCATCGACGTGCCGGAGGTACGCGGTGGCTGACTGGCGGATGGCGGTGTGCCGGACGGATCCGGACGCATGGTTCCCGGTGGGGAGGGCCGGCATGTCTGAGCGGCGTGAGGCGGAACGCGAAGCCGCGGAGGCATGCGGACGATGCCCGGTCCTCGACGAGTGCCGCACGGACACGGCCCTGCGTGAGGCGCTGTTGCCGTACGTGAAGTGGCACGGCGTGTTCGCCGGGGAGTCTGCCGCGGAGCGGATCGTCAGGGTTAAGCGCGAGCGTGCGCAGGCAGCTGGGGCGACAGTAGCGGCATGAGATTGCACGGGCTGCACGTGATGTTCTGGCCGTACGAGGTGCCGGCCGCGGAGTTCACGTGTGTCTGTGGGTTCGTGTCGCATGCAGCGGGTGACGGGCCGGTCGAGGCGTTCGTGAGGGACGTCCCGGCCCGGCACTACCGGGAGTGTGTGATCTCTAGGAGAGGTAGACGTGACGATCATTCCGGTCGAGAGACTCGACAGGTGGCAGCGAAAGGCCGTCGCCGCGGCGGTGGCGCGTGACGCGTTCGCGACGTTCCGGGCGATGGTTCCGGTGCAGGCGTTGAACGACGGTGATCTGTTCGTGTTCTGCAAGCTGGTGGCGGGCCGGGCGGCGGATGCCCTGGCGGTGGCGCACAGTATGCCGCTGGGTGGTGACAGGTGGTCGTGGGACGCGGGTGATGAGACGGGTGTGCGGGCTCCGCAGGCGTTCGCGATGGCGTTCCTGACGGCGGCTGCGAACCTCGACGATGTGGAGCAGCGTCGTCTGTGGGATGACCAGGTGCGGTTCTCGCGGGTGGCGTATTCGTCGGCGCGTGAGCGTGGGGTTCTGCGGGACGCTGTGACGGCGTTGGTGGGTTGGGCTGCCGAGGTGTATCGGGCGCACGGGGTGACGCCGTGAAGCTGTACCACGGTGGCGTG
>Ga0310896_10000246_pt1 | contig 11023 bp, 6 predicted proteins | sample C8D1metaG_FD_204663 | JGI IMG/M metagenome (GOLD analysis project Ga0310896, IMG submission 204663) | Lab incubated soil microbial communities from West Virginia University Organic Research Farm, Morgantown, WV, United States - C8D1 | ecosystem: Environmental > Terrestrial > Soil > Agricultural... | reverse complement strand
CGATCTCGGTCAGCATCGCCGGCTGCGGCAGTTCGATCACGAACCACATGCCCGGCGCCTGTGGTGTCGCGGATGTCCAGCCGCGAGTTGTCAACGCCGCGGCCGCGGCATCAGGGTTATGACTTGCCGAGAGTTTCCACGACGTTGAGCTTTCGAGACGCCGAGGCAGCGTCGGTTCGAGTTCGCGAAGCGTCCACGGACTCTTCCGTCCGGCCGTCGCCGCTCGCACACGGGCGACGTCAGCCGTCGTGACGATGCCGCCGGCATTCCCGAAGCTCGAACGCACATACGAGGCAATGTTTGCAATCCACGCATCGGTGTTGGTCCCCATTGGCTGCATGATCGCCGCCGATGATTCCGACCCTTCACCGAGAGGACCCGTCAGCCCTTTGAGCAGGACCTTGATGATGTAGTCGCGATGACCGTTGACACGCGGCGACCCTGCCAGCGGCGGCGCCATCATCGCCCCCGCCGCGCCGCCTGCGACCGGCGTGCCGCGGCCATCAGCCGCGTGACAGCTGAAACAGAGCGACTGGTACACCGCGCTGCCTTCTTCGATCGACTTCAACTCTTCCGGACTCATCGTTGCGCTTCCCGCGACCGCCGGTGCCGGCCGCATCAGGAAATCGCCGATCTCTTTAATGCCGCGCGCCTTGTTGGCCGCCTGCGTCGCCTTGACGATGTCGGAAAGGTCGGCGGGCTTGAACTGGGCGAGCGTGAGCAACGCCTGGATGGCGACGTCGGTCTCGGAGTCCTTCGCCAATCCGCGATAGTCGGCATCGAACGATCGATTGCCAGCTTTGAACAATGACTCGCTGGCGCGGATCGCCTGGATGCGCATGCGCGGATTCGGATCCTTCATCTGCTCGCGAACGAGCGCCGCATCGAGTGCTCCCAGTCCCTCGAGCGTCCACATTGCATGGAACCGCGCCAGCGGATTGTTCGAGCTGCGCGTCAGTTCGTGCAGTGATGGCACGACCGACTTGTCCTGCCTCAACACGAGCAGCCGCTGCGCGGTGTCCCGCCACCAGCCATTCGGATTGGTGAAGTGGCCGACGAGCTGCGCAGATGTTTCGTCATTCATGCGTGGCCACGTGGGATTCAGTTCGATCGGCGGCACCGGAGGTTGGCCACCCCCGCTCTCCGCTTCGCCGGCCGGCACCCCGTCATAGCGGAGCCGCCACACGCGCCCGTGATTGATCACTTTGTCGAGCTGATACTGCTGAATCTTGTAACGCAGATAGGTACCGCGCGCCGTCCAGTTCGCGTCCTGGATGATGCCGTGGTACATGTCGAGGATGTAGATCGCGCCATCCGGTCCCTGCTTGATGTTGACCGGCCGGAACAGCGGATCGCTGCTGATGATGAACTCCGATCCGGGATACGCGTTGCGAACCTGCGTGAGTCCTTCGGTCTTGACGATCTTCGAACGGCGAATGAATCGCCCGACCGGATCGGCGAACAGCAGGTCGCCATTCAGATCGGCAGGGTAGCGATCGCTGCGAACGATCTCGGGTCCCGTCGTCGAAGTGAAATGATTCAGGCTGCCCGCCGGCATCCTCACGCGCGGGAGGCCGCCCTGCATATCGGCAATGCCTGGTGCCGGATATGGGATCTCGTATCCAGCTTCCCACTGATCGTTCACGAGGAATGCACCGTACTGAATCGGAATCTGGAAGTTTGCCGGCCCACGTTCGCCTGCCGCATTCACCAGCCAGATCTTCCCGTCGTCGTCCATCGACATGCCCCACTCGGCTCCCGGCGGACCAGATGGTTCGCGCAGGATGCCGCGCGGCGTCCACCGGAAACGAAACGGGTTGTAGGTGCTGTAAATCCAGTTGTCGAGCGCCCAGACGAAGCCGCTCTGTGCCTGCTGAATGTTGCCGCTTCGTCCATTGCCGACGCCCGTGTAGAACACCTGCCGCTTGTCGGCCACGCCGTCGCCGTTCGTGTCGGTGAGGAGCAGCACATCGTCTGAATGAGTCTCGTTGGTGAGAATGCCCTTGTCGAGCGGGAGAATCATCCGCGGGAACAGCAGGTTGTCGGCAAACACCGTATGTTTGTCGAACACGCCGTCGCGCTTCGTGCTTTCGTGCAGGCTGATGCGGCTGATCGGTTCGTGCTGACGGCCGGCATCGACGTCGAGCATGTAGCTGCGTTCTTCCGCGATGTAGAGACGGCCATTCCCGTCGAAGGCCATGACAGCGGGGCTGATGATCGTCGGATCAGACAAGACCAATTCTAGTTTGTAGCCGGGCGGCAGAATGAATCGCTTTGCCTGGTCCTCCGGCGTCAACGCGACAATCGGCGCCTTCGGTCCGTAATCACCGCCCACGTTGGCCGCATCACTCAACCCCGGTCCGCCCGCGCGAGTGCCACCGCCGCGTCCTTGTGCCGGCGGCGCTCCGGCCGTCGGGGTTTGCGCGTCATCGGTACGCGCGGAAGGACGGGGGGCGGCCACGACTAGTGCGATCGCAGCAACCAAAAAGAACCACAGCGTGCGGGTCTGCAGAGCGGCGGGGTTGTTCATCGAGGGATAGGCCTTGTCATACTGCGTTGCCGGCAACCGCGTCATTATGTGCGATCTTGCCAATTCACCAATTCGTGTATAACAGCCCCCTCATGTGGCAGCACAACTACGAACCGGTAGGCGGCAGTCTGGTGGTATCGGCTTTGGTGGCGGCGATCCCTATCGTCGTCTTGTTCTCCATGCTCGGGATTCTGCGGAAACCGACCTGGATGGCCGCCGCGAGCGCGCTGGCGTCAGCGTTTGTCGTCGCACTCGCCGCTTTTGGCATGCCCTTGAAACTTGCGGTCATGTCGATCATCTTCGGCGCGGCCTTCGGCATTTTTCCCATTTCGTGGATCTGCTTCGGATCGATCCTCCTGTACCGGCTTGCCGTCGATACGGGAAAGTTCGAGATCATCAAAGACTCCGTCGGTGGGTTGACCAACGATCGACGTCTTCAGGCGATGTTCGTCGCGTTTTCATTCGGTGCGTTCATCGAGGGGGCGGCGGGCTTCGGCGCGCCGGTCGCCGTCTCGGGGGCCATGCTGGCGGGGCTCGGTTTCTCGCCGTTCTACGCTGCCGGAATCTGTCTGCTCGGCAATACGACGCCGGTCGCGTTTGGATCGCTCGGGATACCGGTAACGACGCTGGCCAACATCACCGGGTTGCCGCTCCTTTCGCTGAGCGCGATGATCGGCCGGCTCTGTGCCATGGTGTCGCTCTTCATCCCCGGTTACCTCATCGTCGTGATGAGCGGTCCGAAGCGCGCGCTCGAAGTTCTGCCAGCCATCATCGCGTGCGGCGTCTCGTTTGCCGGGATGCAGTTCTACGTTTCCAACTATTGGGGACCAGAACTCACCGACATCGCCAGCTCGCTGACGTGTATTGCCGTGATGGTCCTCGTTCTGAAAATGTGGCAGCCCGCGCGCATTCTCAGACTCGATGGAGACACGCCCGTTACCGCCGCCCCTCGTCAGCACTCGACCGGGGAACTACTCGCTGCATGGTTGCCCTACATGTTGCTGGTGGCGTCCGTTCTCGTCTTTGGCGCACCGACGATCAAGGCCGCGATGAACCGTTGGACCGATAGCCTGTGGCCGGCCTTTCTCCCGAAGAGCGCCACGGTTCTGAACGGGCTGCTCGTGCCAGGCCTTCACAACGCGATCGCGCGCATCCCGCCGGTGACCGCGAAGCCGTCGCCGTACGCCGCGGTTTACGAACTGAACTGGCTGAGCGCAGCGGGTACTGCGTGCCTGGCGGCGGCCATCCTGGCGGCACTGATGCTCCGCGTATCCCCGCGGCAATTTGCCAGGACGTACAAGGCAACCTTCCAGCAACTGGCGCTGCCGATGGTGACGATCTCCTGCATGCTTGGACTCGCGTATCTGATGAACTACTCTGGGATGACGTCAACGTTGGGCCTGGCGCTCGCGGCGACGGGCGGCGCCTTTCCGTTCTTCAGCGCCACTCTGGGCTGGCTCGGCGTCTTTCTCACCGGCAGCGACACATCGGCCAATGCTCTGTTCGGCAATCTTCAGGTCGTGACCGCGAACGCGCTGGGCATCAATCCAGTGCTGACCGCGTCGGTCAACTCCGCCGCCGGCGTGGTCGGAAAGATGATTTCGCTCCAGAGCATCGCCGTCGCCGTCGCCGCCACGGGAATGACAACGGCTGACGAGAGCCGCCTGTTTCGATTTACGATCAAGCACAGCATCCTGCTGATGATCGTCATGGGCATTATTGCGATGCTCTACGCCTACGTGTTTGCAGCGTTTGTGCCTCGCTAAAAGGGATAAGGGAAAAGGGACAAGGGAATGTCGAGCACTACCACTGAAACAACACCGCGCACCGACTGGTACAAAGTCAGCAACGTCGACGATGTGGCGTCGCCGGCCTTGCTGGTGTATCCCGATCGCGTCGAAGAGAACATCCGCCGGATGATTCAGATTGCCGGCGGCGTCGACCGTCTGCGGCCGCACATGAAGACGAACAAGCTGCCCGAAGTGATCCGGATGCAGATGGCGCAGGGCATCATGAAATACAAGTGCGCCACGATCGCGGAAGCGGAAGTTGCGGCTGCGTGTGCAGTTCCCGATGTGCTGCTCGCGTACCAGCCTGTTGGTCCGAACGTTCAGCGGCTCGTGCAGCTGGTGAAGAAGTTCCCGGCAACGAGATTCTCCGCTCTCGTCGACGACGCGGGAGCGATAGAGGCGTTGTCGCGAGCCGCTTCCGCGGCAGGCGTCACGCTGGATCTGTTTGTCGATCTCGATTGCGGCATGCATCGCACCGGCATCGCGCCAGGACCAGACGCGGTGGCGTTGTATCGGTTGCTTGCGCGTTCGCCCGGATTGCGCGCCGCGGGCCTGCACGTCTACGACGGGCACATTCGCGATAGTGATCTCGCGCGACGCGCTGCTGCATGCGACGCCGCATTTGCTCAGCTCGAATCGGTGCGCCAGCAGCTCGTGGACTCCGGCCTGGAGGTTCCGCTGATCGTCGCCGGCGGCACACCGACGTTTCCCATTCATGCCAAGCGATCGGGCGTGCAGTGCAGTCCTGGCACCAGCGTGTTCTGGGATCTCGGCTACGAGACGCTGTTGCCCGATCTCGACTTTCTTCCGGCCGTTCTCGTGTTGACGCGGGTCATCAGTAAGCCGTCTTCGCGAATTCTCTGCCTGGACCTCGGACACAAAGCCGTCGCGTCCGAAGGACCGCATCCGCGAGTTGAGCTGTTAGGACTTCCCGATGCGCGCGCCACAGGTCACAGTGAGGAACATCTCACAGTCGAAACCGACCACGCCGGCGACTACAAGGTCGGTTCACCGTTGTACGGGATCCCGTGGCACATCTGTCCGACGGTTGCGCTACATCAGGAAGCCGTGGTGATCAGGCATGGGCGCGCCGAGGAAAAATGGCAGGTCGTCGCTCGCGCGCGGATGATTACAGTCTGAGAATGTCGGGCGCGGTCGTAAGACCGCGCCCGTGCCGAGACTGCGTGACTACGTCACGTTGAGCGTCTTCAGAAACGCGACGCTCTTCACCGTCAGGTCCCACGACTGCTCGACGAAGTAGTTCTTGACGCCGGCGGTCTTGGCGTTGGTGAACACCTTCACCCAGTCCACCGTGTCCTCGCCGAGGGCGAGTCCGCCGCCACCCTGACCTCCCGCGCCGCGGCCACCGCCGCGCCCGCCGCGCCCGCGCCCTTCGGCGGCGGCTGCCGCTTCCTCGGGCGTCGGTTTGACCGTCAACTGGCCCGCGCGCGACGGCGCCATGCCCTGCGTCGTATCGACGCCCTGAAGATGCATCGAGATGAATCGGCCGGGGTGATTGGCGAAGTAGACGATCGGATCGCCAATGGTCCTCATCGACGACATCTGGAACTGCATCTTCACCAGATCAGGATCCAGATGCTCGAGGAGGACCGGATACGTCAGGCGTCCATCCTCCAGCCTTGAGTTGCAGAAGCCTTCGTTGTGCAGTGCCTGCTGAAGGCCAGCTTTTTTGGCGACGGCCCCGATCTTGTTGTATTCATCGGCTGCCCGCTTGACCTCGTCGATGCTGGTGACGCCATTCACCACTCGGCCGCCCAGGTCGGCCGTGCTCATCTGCGTCATCCCGATCTGTTGCGCCCATTCGATCTGCTTGGCGTGATCGTTCCGGAGCGCATTCATCTGGAAGTGTGCGCTGATGCACTTCATCCCATTGTCGTCGAGGATCTTTCTGGTCTGCTTTCCGTCAGCGAGGTTCTTGTACTCGTTATACGTCGGGTTGCACAGCTCGATGACCTCGATGCCCAGCGCCTTCATATCCTTCAGCAGGCCCGCGAAATCGTTGTCGACGATCCGCTGCCGATGCGGATAGGTCTGGCTCCCGATTGGGAGCCCCAGCGGATTGGCGTGCAGTTTTAATCCGCCTCCCGCAAGGAAGCCGGCGACCGCTGCGCCCGTTCCGGTCTTCTGGAAGAACTCACGTCTCGTGATCACACTCATCGCAGGCTCCTTGCGGCGGATGGTTATACCTTCAGGTTCTTCAGGAACGCGACGCTTTCTTTCGTCAGGTCCATGTTCTGCTCGACGAAGTAGTTCTTGACGCCGCCCACCTTCGCCGCCTTGAACGTTTTCACCCAGTCGATCGTTCCCTGACCGACGGGCTTCTGCGGCCGGCCACCGCGTCCGCCTCGACCCCGTCCCGCCGGGGCGTTCGGGTCGGGTGCCGCTGGAGGAGGCACGGGGGCGTTCATGTCGACGTCCTGGACGTGCATCGAGATGAAGCGGCCTGGATACTTCGTGAAGTAATCGGCGCCGACGAGCCCTGACGAAATCGTCGACATCTGGAACTGGAACTTCACGAGCTTCGGATCGAGCAGCTCGAACAGGGTGTCGTACACACGCTTGCCGTCGAGCATCGCCAGCTCAAATCCCTCGTTGTGCAAGCCTTGCTGGATTCCTGCCTTTGCGGCAATGCCGCCGATCTTGTTGTATTCGTCGGCGGCTTTCTTGACGTAATCCATGTCCAGAGGTGCCTGGTTCGGCGGCATGCCGAGTGTGGCCGTGATCATCTGGCTGATGCCGATCTCCTTCGCCCACTCGATGCTCTTGTCCTGGGTATTTCGAAGCTCCGCCATGCTGAAGTGTGCGCTCTCGCACTTGAGGCCATGGTCGCCGATGATCTTCTTGGTCTGCTTGGCGTCCGAGAGGCTGGCGAATTCCTTGTAGCCGAGTGCGGAGCACAACTCGATGCGCTCGACGCCGAGGTCCTTCAGCGTCTTCAGCAGGTCGGGGAATTTTCCGTCGACGATCATCTGACGATGCGGATACGTCTGGCTGCCGATCGGAAGTCCCAGCGGATTCGCATACAGTTTGTCAGCCGTTACGGCCAGAATTCCAACGACCGCCGCATCCGCTCCCGCTTTCTTGAAGAAGTCTCGTCGTGATATTCCCGCCATCAGTGGCTCCTTCTTTGGTTGATCGATCGCCGACATTACAGTTCACGCGCGCGAATGTTCTTGTATTTGACGCTTCCGGCGAATCCACCCGACTCACCGGCCGGCGGCCACTGGAAGGTGATCGGCGCTGCCTCTTTCCAGCTGGCTTCCGCCGGGTCGGTCGGATCATCGGTCACGTCGCTGATTTGCTTTCCGTTCAACCACACCTGCAGATGCGGGCCCTTGAACGAGATGCGGACGTGATTCCAGTCACCCTTCTTGCGGAGCATCGGGAATTTATCGCAGTCTTCGAGGTATCCCGGCTTGGCGCCGCAGTCTCCCGACGACAGCCAAAGGACATTGCCCCGAATCGCCTGGGGCGCCGTTCGGTGCACCACGATGCCGATATATTCACCCGCCTCACGACGTCCGAGATTCAGTTGATAGGCGGTGCGCAGCGTCACGCCGCTGTTGAACGTGCACGTCTTGTCCTCGCTGAGATTCGCCTGTTTCTCTCCGAGCTTCGGCGTGCACTTGGTCCCGGCTTCCGCCAGCTGGAAATCGAACTCGAGCTCGACATCCTTGAATTTGTCGACGGTCGTGAGGCTGCCGCTTCGCTGGCCTTCGGGAGGCGCCACGCTCGTGATGACGCCGTTGTCCACTTTCCATCCGCGCTCTTCCGGATTGGTCGAAGCGGGCGCAGGCGGAGTTGCCGGGGCTTGCGCTCCGGGAGCGGCGGCACGTCCGCGCCCGCCTCCGGTCACGGTCCAGCCCGAAAAGTCCTTGCCGTTGAACAGCGGCTTCCACGAGCCTGGCGACTGCGCGTTCACGGTCAGCGTTGTAGTCAGAAGAAGTCCAGCGGTGCCGATAATGGTCGCACCGCTCGCGGCGCCAACTCGTTTCAAGAGGAATGTCATGCGTGAATGCCTCCCAGTTGGCGCATAGCATCGTCTAAAAAGGGAAAAGGGACAAGCGACAGGCGCGCCCGTGCGCCCGCAGGCCCGGATGCCGGTCCCGGCACCTTCTGGACACGAGCGACATCAACTTCTACAATGCGGCCGACAAGCTGATGGCTTCCAAAGTGACACCCACTGTGATCGTGTGCGGCGCCTTGTTCGGTGGCGCGTTCCTCGCCAGAACCGCGCTCGACTGGTTTGTCCCGACAGCGGATTTCTCGGTCCGTTCCCAGATCTCGACATACGTCGGCATCAGTCTGCTCCTTGCCACCGGCTTCTGGTCCGCGTGGCGTTCCGGATCGACCACGTCAGGGACGTTCTCCGCAGCAATTGCCGCTCTCATCGGCGCGATCGTCAGCGTGGCCGGCGCTGCCGCGATGCTGACGGTGTTTCACGATCAGCAAACGCTGGCTGCGATCGAGGGAAGCGGCGGTCTGGCTGAAGTGTTCACATTGCCGATCGTGATGGTTGTTCCCGCCCTGATCCTCGGTACGATCGGCGGCGCCCTCGGCGCGGCCGCAAATTCAAAGCTCAGAATCGACCCCGTCTGAAATGCGCCTCATCGGAGGTTCGCCCATGAGAAAACTTCTGTATCCGGGGATCTGCGGCGCGGCTCTGCTGGCGTCGGCCATCGCGACGATGGGGGCGCGGCAGGCGGGCGGCAATGCCGTCGCGATCGACAACGATGACATCGGCGGTGTCGTCACCAGCAGCAAAGGTCCGGAGGCCGGCGTCTGGGTCGTAGCGGAAACCAAAGAACTGCCGACCGGCTTCATTCGTGTCGTCGTGACAGACGACCGGGGCCGGTATGTCGTGCCCGATCTGCCGAAAGCGACCTACCAGGTATTCGTCAGAGGGTATGGCCTGGTCGATTCGCCCAAAGTGCCGGGCACACCGGGCAAGCAGTTGAATCTTACGGCGGTGATTGCGCCGGATCCGCGGGCGGCGGCTGAGTATTACCCGGCAAATTACTGGTTGTCGCTGCTGAAAATTCCCGACAAGAGCGAGTTCCCGATCCAGGAGCAGGGGGCGACTGCCGGCAGGAGCCAGGGTGAGTTCCTGAAACAGCTGAAGACCGACGGGTGCATGTCGTGCCACCAGATTGGGAACAAGGCGACTCGTGAAATTCCGCCGAGTCTCGGGAAGTTCGATTCGTCGGTGGCTGCGTGGGCGCGTCGCGTCGCGTCGGGACACGACGGCTCACAGATGGATCAGCAGATGGGTCAGCTGGGGCGTCAGCGCGCGCTGAAGATGTTTGCCGACTGGACCGATCGCATCGCCGCCGGTGAGTATCCGAAAGAGGCACCGCCGCGGCCGCAGGGCGCCGAACGCAACCTCGTGATCACGCAGTGGGACTGGGCCGATCCGCGCGAGTATTTCCACGACGTCATCGCGAGCGATAAGCGCAACCCGACGGTCATGCCCTACGGTCCGGTGTATGGACTGCACGAAAACTCGTCCGATCATTTGACCATCCTGGATCCGGTCAAGAACTCGTGGACCCAGGTCGAGATTCCCCATAATCCCGCGGCGCAGTTGAATCCGTCGGGCGGAGCCATGCCGAACCGGTCGCCGTACTGGGGTGAAGAGATCATCTGGAATCAGGTGACGAGCGGCCACAGCAACGAAATCGATCAGAAGGGGCGTGTGTGGAACACGACTCGAACGCGGACGGCGACAGAACTTCCCGCGTATTGCAAGGAAGGATCGAGCAACCCCTCGGCAAAGGTTTATCCAATCGGCGGCGGCGGACGCGGTGGCGGCGGCCGCCAGTACACGGTCTACGATCCCAAGACCAAGAAGATCGACATCGTCGACACGTGCTTCAGCACGTTTCACCTCAACTTCGACAACGATGCCGACAACACGATCTGGAGCGGCGGCGGGGGTCTGGTTGGCTGGGTGAATACGAAAGTGCTCGACGAGACGCATGACGTCGGGAAGGCTCAAGGCTGGGTGCCGCTCATCGTCGACACCAACGGGAACGGCAAGCGGGACGCCTACGTCGAGCCGAACGAACCGGTCGATCCGGCGAAGGACAAGCGGATCGGCTCGAGCTTCTATGGCGTGATGCCGAGTCCCGCAGACAACTCCGTCTGGGGATCGTTCCTTGGATTCCCCGGCGGACTGGTGCGGATGGATCCCGGACCGAATCCGCCGGAGACGGCGATGGCGGAGATCTATATGGTGCCGTGGAATGAACCGAAGGCGTCGGCGCAGGGATTTTCGCCGCGCGGCATGGACGTCGATCGTGACGGCGTCGCATGGACGGTCCTCGCCAGCGGCCACCTTGCCAGCTTCGATCGTCGAAAGTGCAAAGGGCCACTGAATGGTCCGGCGGCCGCGGAAGGGAAACTGTGTCCGGAAGGCTGGACCCTCTACACGGTGCCCGGACCGAATTACCCGGGAAACACCGACGCGGCGGCAACCGATTCGAACTATTACAACTGGTCCGACAAGTTCAATTCGCTCGGGCTGGGTGAGAACGTACAGATTGCAACCGGCAACGACTCGGGCGCACTGCTCGCACTCGTCAATGGCAAATGGGTCGTGCTCCGCGTTCCGTATCCGCTCGGGTTCTACGCGAAATCAGTCAACGGTCGCATCGACGATCCGAAGGCGGGCTGGAAGGGA
>Ga0310896_10000241_pt1 | contig 11089 bp, 10 predicted proteins | sample C8D1metaG_FD_204663 | JGI IMG/M metagenome (GOLD analysis project Ga0310896, IMG submission 204663) | Lab incubated soil microbial communities from West Virginia University Organic Research Farm, Morgantown, WV, United States - C8D1 | ecosystem: Environmental > Terrestrial > Soil > Agricultural... | reverse complement strand
ATGGTGTGATCGCGAACTGTGTCTTCGCAGCTTTTGACATCGCCCCACCTAAACGGAGGGAGCCTAGCACGCATTAACTCACGATAAACGGTAGGACTCTATCGGGACTGACCCGGCGCACGTGTGGCCGCGTTGAGCGCCCGTGGTAGCATTTCACGACTGAGATCAGAAGATTTCCCGCAAGAGGCCGGACGGGATCTGCACGCCAACGCTCCAAGTCAGGATCGTGTCGCGTCGATCTGACGGGCCATCAACCTGGCGCGCGATGCCGATGCTGACTCGGCCCATTGACACATATCCCACCTCCAGACCAACGTACGTGGTCCGTCCGGTTCCTCTCCGCGGTGATGAAAACGTGCGGGTCACCGTCATCGATGCCTCGGCTCCGAACGGGCCGTAGAAGCCCCAACGGTGCCCGATGCCGGCGTTGAAGCCGCCTTCTCCGGCGGCTGCGCGCATGGTCAGAGCTTTCCCCGTTGTTGGGCTGGACTGGCGGTAGAAGAACACACCGGTCAGGCTGCCAGAAAGGCGCTCCGGCGCCGCATAGTGAACACCGAGCTCCAGAAATTTGGTCGTCGGTTCACCGCGGTTCTGGGCCGCGGCGGTCTCCGCGTGCCCAATGACGAGACCGATCGCGAAGGCAGCGACGATCGCCCTTCGTTGCGCCACGACAATCCGGGACGGCATGCCTTAGAGACTACGCGTCGAGTGGCGGCGGGTCGTGAACAAAGGCTGAGAAAAGCGTGAGATTCTGAACAGCGTCTGCGCCGAACAGCGGCGAAGTGATCAGGCCACGTTCCGGAGTTGCTCGATCTGTCTGACGAGGTGACCCGGACAAAGGAGCCCGTCAGATTTGGTATCCAAGCCGTGCCTGAAGCCGCGCGCGGAACCGTCGGCCCACGCGAATGGCCGTTCCATCTCTTAGCACCGCCACGTAGTCGCCGTGCAGCTCCTGGCGGAGTTCCACGACGAGATCGATGTTGACGATGGCGGAGCGATGAAGGCGAACGAACCGTCGTGGATCGAGCGTGGCCTCGAGTGCACCCAGCAGCGCTCGGTGCAGATGTGTGGCGCCATCGCGCGTGTGGAGCTTCACGTACATACCGTCAGCCTCGATCCAGCCGACCTGTTCGACCGGGAGCAGCCGCACGCGATCTGAACCACGCACGACGATTCGATCGAGGGGCTGGTGTGGCGCCATTCGTGCGGGCGATTGGACCGCCGGCTTGCGTGCGGAGATGCCGAGCAGCGCCTCGAGCTGCGACATCACCGCTTCGGCATGTCCGGCGCGAACGTGGCGCAATGTGTGATCCAGCGTCGCCTGAAACTTCTCGTCGCTGAAGGGCTTCAACAGGTAAGCGGCCGCGTGCGCCTCGAACGCCTGCAGCGCGTACTCGTCGTACGCAGTGACGAAGACAACCTCCGGCATCGCGATCGGCGGGCGCTCGCGCACGAGCGCCGAGAGGACCCCGAAACCATCCAGCTCGGGCATCTGCACGTCGAGAAACATCAGCTGCACGGGAGCGCCCGCCTGCGCGGCCGCGCGCAACGCATCCAGGGCGTCGGCGCCGCCGGCGCACGAGGCGGTCAGTTCCACCCGGTTGTCGCGGGCCAGCAGCCGACGCAGCCGTTCGCGCGCCGGTTTCTCGTCGTCCACGATCAGCGTGCGCGCCGCGCGCATGATGGCACTGCTCATTTCGGCACCGCTCTCGTCGCCATCTCAGATTGTTGTGCCGCGGGTGGTTCCGGCAGGTCGATCTGCACGTCGACACCGCCGGTTGCGACCGCAGTGATTCTCAGCAGGCCTGACGTCCCGTACATCTGCTCGAGACGATCCGCAACATTTCTCAGGCCGACACCGGCATCCCGGTCGAAGCTCCAGTCCGGCGGCAATCCTACCCCGTCGTCGCGCACGCGAATGTTCAGCGCGCGTCCCTTCGCAGTGATGGACACATCAACACGGCCACCCGACAGGCGCGTTCCCACTCCGTGGCGAATGGCGTTCTCGACGATCGGCTGAAGCAGAAACGCTGGAACCATCCGCGTCAGCTGCTCGTCGTCGGCGTGCACCGACACGTTCAGGCGTCCTTCGAACCGGGCAGATTCGATCGCGAGGAAATCGTCGAGGAACGTGAGCTCCTCACCGAGGGTAATGAACGGCTGCGACGTGTGGCGGAGCGACGCGCGCAGAAGATCTCCAAGCTGCGCCATCAGCCGCCGGGCCATTTTGGGATTCGACTCGGTAAACGCACTGATCGTATTGAGCGCATTGAAGAGAAAGTGCGGCTGCAGCTGGGCACGAAGACTCTGCAGCCTGGCCTCTACCAACCGCCGTTCGAGGGCCACGCTCCAGAGGGCCAGCTCGTGCGCCTCGCGGATGCCGCGCCTCACCTGCTCGGCATAGAGACGCGCGAAGGAGATGCCGGCAATCACGGCGTAGATGGGCAGATCCGAATAGAACCGATCGAGCAGGTAGATATGAAAGTTGTCAGGCAGGGGACTGCCGCGGAGTGGGCGCGCGGCGAGACGGAGCGCGATCGTGACGGCGGTCCAGACCAGCGCGAGCGGCACATGCAAAGCGACGCGAACGGGAAACCTTGCGGCAGCTGCGAGCCGCCGATCGAGCCGGAAGATGAATGGTGTGACCAGCCCCCACGAGTACCAGCGAGGCAGGGTCCAGGCAAGCGCGACGGGCCAGGGCAACCCGGCGAAATAGAGTTGCGTGGCGAAGAAGCCGGCCAAGGCCGTCCAGAGCAGGAACACGCCCAGTGCTCTGAGGGCCCGGCTGGATACCGGTGCACCCGGTTCCAGGCCGGCGGCTTTCTGCGATGGCAACGCGGAGGTATGCACCTGAGGTAACTGTCTACGATCGCCCTCCTCTCGTCCAGCACTGAGCGTTCGCATCGCCGTGCGGTCCGTTCATGACGACCACCGACCGTTCATCATTTTCGATGGGGAGTTCGCGACGGTCCCCGCTATGCTGGCGAAGAGGACATGTTCAAATGATCAACACGCGATACATCATGATCGTTTCGGGCACCGTGTTGCTGACGCTTCCAACGGTCTGTACGGCACAGACGCGCGAGCAGCTGACACCGAACCGCGTGCGGCTGGAATCGGTGGAATACAAGGGGAAGCACGCCATCAAGATGACCGAGGACGGCGAAGTCGGCAACGGCGAGGCTTACGCGGTCATCAAAGGTCCTGAGTTTCACAACGGGAGCATCGAGCTCGAGCTCGCGGGTCTGCCCGCATCGGGTGCGGGCGCGGGGGCCCGCGGTTTCATAGGAATCGCATTCCGCCTGCGGAATGGCAAATTCGAGTACATCTATCTCCGGCCGACCAACGGCCGGGCCGACGATCAGGTGCGGCGCAACCATTCCACTCAATACAGCTCGTTTCCCGATTTCGACTTCGCCCGTTCGCGCAAGGAGGCGCCGGAAAAGTACGAGAGCTATGTCGATCTCGAGCCTGGGGTCTGGACCCGTGTGCGCATCGCCGTGCAGGGGACGACGGCACAACTGTTCGTGCACGGCGCGCCGCAGCCAGCGCTGATCGTGAACGATCTCAAGCTCGGCGACTCCTCAGGCGCGCTGGCCCTGTGGATAGGGCCGGGAACTGAAGGTTATTTCACTGGTCTCGCGATCAAGCCGGCGACCAGCAAGTAAGACCTGATGTCGCGCGTGTCGATACCGACAATCAGCATGGCTGCGCGGGTGTCGATGCTCGTCACGGTAGTCGTGGTCGCGACGCTCGTCGGCTCGGTGATCGTGCGTTCGCGTCAGGCCGCGTCAATACGAAAGGTCGACGAGGCCACGCTCCGTGGCTATGCCGGCGTCTACGCGTGGGAGCAGAATGGCTACCTGTACCTCCAGCTATGGTCAGAACTCTCCGCCAGCAACCAGCTCGTCGCCTTCGAAGAGACTGGTGAGGTTCGGACGCTCTATCCGACGGATCCCGATCGTTTCTTTGCAGGTCCAGGAGCCGCTGTGCCAGATGCCATCGAATCGCGAATCGAATTTCAACGGGATCGCGCCGGTGAAATCGTCTCGCTGACGTGGTCGCGCGTCGGTGCTCCAATCCGGCGCGCGCGGCGAGTGAGCATCGAGCGGCACGAAGACGTTCGTTTCTCCAATGGCGAGGTGACACTGGCGGGCACGCTGATCAGTCCCGCAAGCCCGGGACCTCATCCCGCCGTCATTCTCGTTCACGCGTCGGGCGCGGAGGATCGCGAGTACCTGTTGCCATTCGCCCGATTTCTCGTCCGCCGCGGTGTGGCGGTACTCGGCTACGACAAACGAGGCGTCGGCCGTTCGACGGGCACTTGGAACAACGCGTCGTTCGACGACCTTGCCGGAGACGTCATCGCGGCATTTGAGTACTTGAAGACGCGCAGCGACATCAACCGTGACGAAGTCGGCATGTTGGGATGGAGCCAGGCGGGCTGGGTGATGCCGCTCGCGGCGAGCCGGGCGAAGGATCTTGCGTTTCTCATCAGCATCTCCGGCGCGGGCGTGTCTGGCGCCGAGACCACGATCGACGCGGCGCGAAACGAGATGACGGCCAACGGGATGCGGCCGCAGATGGTCGAACAGATCGTCGAGCTCATGATGCTTCAGTACGAATACCTGCGGACCGGCCAGGGATGGGAGCGGTACATCGCCGCTCGCAACAAGATATCAACTCAGATGGGTGGCGATCCGCCCGAGACATTTCCCTCCAGGCCGGATCATCCCTATCTGCAGTTCATTCGGCCATTGATTGTGTACGACCCTGCGCCCGCTCTGCGCGCGATCCGGCTGCCGGTGCTCGCGTTATTCGGTGAGTTGGACAACAACATCGTCCCGGAAAAGAATCGTGCGGCCTGGGAGGCGGCTCTGCGCGCCAGTAGTCACCCCGACTACACGCTTCGAATCCTTCCGAAAGCGAATCACGCGATGCTGGACGCCAAGGCGGGCACCAACGCAGAGATGAAATCACTGCAACGGTTCGTTCCCGCCTACTCTGAAGTGGTGCTCGATTGGCTATCGAAGCGCCTCGAAGGCTTCGCCGTTCAGCGGTAGCTGCAGTCTTCCCGAACCTACCGACCCGCTTATCAATGGGGTGTCAGCTCGGACGTTCCTGATCGGAGCACTTGGAGGCTAAGCTCTGCCATAGGCGCGAACCATATCTAGCGCTTGGTCGAAGTAAAGAGAAGAAAGCCGATGTCGAAAATCGGCTGGCGTCTTCGACAGAGTATTGAAAGGAAGCCGTTGAGGCGGGCTTGACCCCGCCGGAGACAATCTGCACATGAGCCTGATGACCGACCTCAAATACGCCCTGCGATCATTCGGCCGCGCCAAAGGACTCGCGATCACCGTCGTCGTGACGCTGGCGCTCGGGATCGGCGCCAACGCCGCGATCTTCAGCGTCGTTCAAGGGGTGCTTCTGCGGCCCCTGGTCAACCGCGAGCCGGATCGGCTGATTTACATCCGGCAGAGCGCGCCGGGCATCGGCGTAACGAACGCGAATTTCTCGGTGCCCGAGTTGAAGGACCTGCAGGCGCGCGTGAAATCGCTGACCGCGTTCGGCGACTTCTCGACGATCGAGTTCACGATGGTCGGCCTGGGCGAGCCGCGCACGGTCCGGGCGGGCGTCGTCGGCGGCAGCTACTTCGAGGTCATGGGCCTCAAGCCGGTGATGGGGCGCCTGCTCGGACCGTCCGACGACGGGCCGAAAGCGGACGGCGCAGCGATTCTCACCTACCGATTCTGGACGAGCGCGTTCAAGAGCGACCCGAATGTGATCGGCAAGAAGATCACGCTCAGCGATCGCCCGGAGACGATCGTCGGCGTGCTCGAACCGTCGGTGCCGTACCCGCAGGAGACCGAGATCATCGCCAACGTTGTCACGAGCCCGCACCATCTCGACGCGACGATGGTCGATGGCCGGGTGCACCGTATGACGGAGCTGTTCGGCCGGCTGGCGCCAGGCGCCTCGCTCGACGAGGCGCGCGCGGAGCTTCGCGTCGCGCACGCGGCGATGCTCCAGGCACATCCCGAGGCCTACGAGAAGCAGGCCGACTTCCGCATCGACGCGCGGAACCTGGGCGACGAGATCATCGCGCCGGCAAGAACCATCCTGCTGATCTTGCTCGCGGCCGCAGGCCTGGTCTTCATCGTTGCCTGCTCGAACGTCGCGAACCTGATCCTCGCGCGGTCGGTGCGCCGCGAAGGCGAACTGGCGGTGCGAGCGGCGCTCGGTGCAACCAACGTCGCGTTGCGGCGGACGCTGCTTGCCGAGAGCGTGCTGCTCTGCGGCACGGGCGCGATCCTCGCGGTCGCCATTGCGCAGCCAATGGTCGCGTTACTGACGCGGTACGCCGCGCGTTTCTCGGTGCGCGCGCACGACGTCACCGTCGATTCCAGCCTGCTCTGGGTCGGCGCGGGCCTGGCAATCGCCGCCGCGGTGCTGCTCGCTTATGTGCCACGACTGCCGTCCGCGGACTCCGCCAATGGCGCGACGCTCGTGGGCCGCGGCGTGCGGCTGACGACGGGCACGAACCGGCGGCTGCGGCTCTTCGCGGTGACGCAGATCGCGGCCTCGTTCATGCTGGTCGCGGGCGCGGGGATGCTGATCGCGTCGCTCTTCGCACTCCAGCGCCAGACGACCGGCCTTCGCGGAACCGTGCTCGCCGTCAATGTTCCGCCCGTTTCCTACAACCGCAAACCGGAGGAGGTCAGCCGCTTTTACAAGGAAGCGCTGCGGCGGATCGGCCAGCTGCCCGGCGTCGAGACCGTTGCACTCGGAACGGTCGTGCCGTGGCGCGATCCAGGGTTCTTCGCGGCGCAGTTCACGGTTGAGGGCTACCAGAAAGCGAACGGAGAAGAGGATCCGCGGGCGCAGTTCCGGACGGTCTCGCAGGGTTTCTTCGACTCGCTCGGCGTGAAGCTCATCGCCGGCCGCGACTTCAACGAAGGGGATCGCCACGATGGCGAAAAGGTCGTCATCGTCAGCGAGACCGTCGCGCGGCGGATGTTCCCCAACCAGGATGCCGTCAATCGCCACATGATGTGGACCGATCCGGTGACGAAGTTCATCGGTGTGAGTAACGGTCCGCGCCGCATCGTCGGCATCGTCCAGGATCTCGACGACGAGCACCTGGTGCCCGAGCCGGTGATGACTGTCTACCATCCTATGGATCAGGAGATGAACGGCGGGCGGATCTTCATCCACGCGAAGATGGATCCGTACTCGCTCGTGCCGTCGGTGACGAAGGTGATTCGTGACCTTGCGAGCGATCAGCCGGTCGAGCGGCCGGCAACGCTCGACGACATCCGGACGGAAGTCCTGGCGCCGACGCGAGTCAACGCGATGGTGTTCGGGGGATTCGCCGGCGTGGCGCTGCTCATCGCGGTCGTCGGCGTGGCGGGGGTGCTGGCGTTCTCGGTCAGTGCGCGGACGCGCGAGTTCGGGATCCGGCTGGCGATCGGATCGACGCCGCGAAGCCTGCTGCTCCGCGTGCTGCGCGAAGGCGCGGCGATCGGCATCGGCGGGATCGTGACGGGCGCGGTGGGCGGGTTAGTGCTCGCACGCGTCATCGGCAGCTTCATTCCCGACGTCGAGATTCCCGGCGCGGTGCCAGTCATCGGGGCCGCCACGGTCCTGGTGCTGGCCGCGGTCATCGCGTCGCTGACGCCGGCAGCGCGCGCGTCGCGGGTAGATGTCGTGTGTGCGCTGCGGGCGGAGTGACGGTGGGTGGGTGTCAGGCAGTGAATCGTGAACACATGTTCATGACTCCTGTTCACGATTCACTGCCTGACACCTTTCCCCCGCCCCTCGCCTGCCCGCGCCGTTTCACTGCAGATACGGCGGCGTGTTATTCGCAATGCGCTTGAACTCGTCGTCGGTCAGGGGCAACAGCTTGCGCATCGCCGTCCACACAGCGCCTGGCGTGGCAACAGCCGTCGTCGCATCGGAGCCGAACAGAACTCGGGTCGGGACCCGCCGGATCGCTGCGGCCCAGCGCTGCGCATTGTCTGGAGTCGGACGCTCGCCCACCGTCGTCGCGTCGAAATACAGATTGCGTGTCCGTGGATCGTTTCGCGCCACGGCGTCGACGAAAACTTCGAGGGCCTGCTGGGCGCCTTCGTCCTGCGGCGATCCTGCGCTCGCCAGATGCGCAACTTGCACGACCACATCGGGCGCCACAGGCAAGAGCTCGTTCAAGAAGATCAACGCCTCCTCGCGCCCCCACGGCAACTTCGCGGTGACCGATGCGCGCACGTGGGCGACGATCGCCATTCGACGGTCGTTGGCTGCCCGGAAGACTCGTCGCACTTGCGCGATGTGTTCGGGGTTGTGGTAGTCGACAACGGAGTTGCCGAAGTGCAGCTTGAGGCCGCGGCGAAGGTTCGGATCGGCGGCACAGCGCGCCAGCTCCTCGAGCGCGTAGTCCTTCAGCGGGTTCAGCCCGCAGAATCCGACAAGGCGGTCCGGGAATTGTGCGACCTGTTTACTGGTCCAGTCATTGTCGCGTTTGAGCTTCCCTGCAGCGGCGTCAGCCTTTCGAGAAGGCTGCTCGAAGATGTAGGCCGAAGACAGGACGACTGCGCGTCTGATGCCTGCCGCGTCGAGCTGCTCGATCAGGTCGGCGGCGGTTCGAGGCTTCACTGCGGTCACCGGCGGCGTCGTCGTCATTAGTTCCGCGAGCTCGGGGCTGAACAGGTGCTGATGATAGTCAGCGAGCGGTGCCGCCGGTGCCGTGTCGCGGCGTTCCTGCTCGGCGGCTTGAACAAACGCAAGCCAGCCCAGGGCGAGAGCGACTGCGCTCACACGTCGAGTCTGCATCATCGGCATTCCGTGATCCTGAAGTGGCCTCGTCACTTGAGCATGGCTTTGACCGCATCCAGTCCGGCCTGTGCGCACGCTGCGTCGTCCTCCTTGGAGGCGCCGCTGACACCAATCCCCCCGAGAATCTGCCCTTTGGAGTTCTTGATCGGAATTCCGCCGCCGAACTTGATCAGGTTGGGCACGAGTTCGATACCTGGCGTCTCCGCCTTCGAGATGTCACCAACCTCGGCGGTCGACTTTTCCATGGCCACGGCAGTGAACGCCTTCATCTGCGAGATCTTCTCTGCGACCAGCGGCGCGCCGTCCTGGCGCAAATAGTATTTCAAGTTGCCGCCGTCATCGACGATGGCGATATGAACCTTGATGCCCATGTCGGTGGCCTTTTTGTCGGCCGCCTCGGCCATCGCTTTCGCTGTCTTCAGCGTCAGGAATGGTTTCATGTCTTGCGCCGACGCCGTGGCACACCGCAGGAGAGCGGTCACCATTGCCATGATGATCACGCCGTTCCGTTTTCTCAAAACCTGTTCCATATGACGAATTCTCCATAAATGCGTTGTTGCCCTTGCTGTCAGCGCCCTTCGTGCAACCACAGCAGCACGCGGCCTCCCCCGAATACGACGATAAGCAAGATTGCGGCGACGAGCCATTTCTTCCACATGAGTGCCTGATCGCGCTCGGTCCAGACTCGTGCCTCGTTCGCCCGTTCGAATGCGTCAGCAAATGCGCGGTTCCGAAATCCGTAGATGTGCCGCCGTCCCTCGAAGAATTGACTGACGTCGTGGCTGATTGCGCAGGCGGACGTAATCTCGGATGGCGGCTCGAATCGATCCGGCCTGGACATCCACCAGGTGATACCGATCATCCAGACGATACCTAAAAAGAAGACGCCGCTGATGCCCCAGGTCGCCGTCAGCGCTGTTGACGTGAGCGACCGATCGAACTCGCCTGGCATGACCTTCGCGAGCATCACCGCACAACCGATTGTCGCGACGTGCGCCGGATTCAGCAGCCACCAGCGATAACGGCGAAACCACGATACGTGCGGAACTGTCTCGCGGTGACGCGCCGCGCACATTCCGCAAAGCGGCAAGTCCGCCGAGACGACCCGGTAACCAGATACGCCGGAATACCGGCGGCCCCGCGCGCGCCGATAATAGGCGCGGCGAATGCGGACGTGTTCCGATGCGCCACCGCCGCAGTTCGCGCACACGTCTGGCCACGTCAGCGACCGCGGGGCTCCGCGCACTTCGAGCCGGCACGGATAGCTGCCGAGATCGCTCTCAGCAGATCGCTGATCCCAACTGCGGTGCGGTTCATCCATCATCAATCCTCAGATCGGCGGTCAGCCGCGTGCGACTCTTATCCTACGACGTCGCGCGATTCATCTGACCGCAACTGGCGCCGACAACGCCCTATAATCCGCCAATGCGGTCTCATTCTCATTGCTCGCCGGTTCGCACGCTCGCTCGCTCGATCGTGGCCATCGCTGTTTTCATCACCGGGTTGCTCACGCTCGCGCCCGTCTCCGGACGCGCATCCGACGACCGAGTGGACGAGACGGTGGTCGCAGCCATCAAGCTCGAAGGATTCCAGAATTCACAGGTGATGGACACCTTGAGTTGGCTGAGCGATGTGTACGGACCGAGACTGACCGGGTCCGACAACCTACGGCACGCCGCCGAGTGGGCGCGCGATCGGATGAAGACGTGGGGACTCGCCAACGCTACGCTCGAGCCGTACGGTATGTCTTTTCGCGGCTGGACCCTCGAGCGATTCTCGCTCGACATGATCGAGCCGCAATACATGCGCATCTACGGCTACCCGATGGCCTGGTCGCCGCCACTCGCCGCTCCGCTCATCAGCACGCCCGTCGTCGTCGAAATCAAGTCGAAAGAGGATTTCGACAAGTACCGCGGCAAGCTCCGCGGTGCCGTGGTGATGAACGGCCGTCCTGCTGAAACCGACATCGGCTTCAAGCCCGAGGCGGAACGGCTCGACGAGGCGGCGCTGACGAAGCGATCCGGGGGAAATCAATCCCGGCAAGCCCGCGTCGCTACAGGAAGAAGATCAAGACTTTAGCAAGGTGCTCGACACGCTGGTTGAGATCCAGAAGTTCTTCGCGTCGGAAGGCGTTGCCGCGGTCATCACGGCCAGCTCGATCCGTGAGGACGTCCGGGTGTCCGGATATTACGATCACAAATGGCACACGCCGTTCCCGTCGTTCGTCTTCTCGCGCGAGCATTACGGCCGGCTGCTC
>Ga0310896_10000234_pt1 | contig 11207 bp, 10 predicted proteins | sample C8D1metaG_FD_204663 | JGI IMG/M metagenome (GOLD analysis project Ga0310896, IMG submission 204663) | Lab incubated soil microbial communities from West Virginia University Organic Research Farm, Morgantown, WV, United States - C8D1 | ecosystem: Environmental > Terrestrial > Soil > Agricultural... | reverse complement strand
GCGAAGACGACGCTGACCGAGCTCGCCAACTTCGTGACCAACGGCATGCCGGGGAACTACAACGCCGTCGCCGGATACGGGCTCAACCCGTACGATCCGCGCCGCGATCCGCGCCCCGCGACCGCCGATGGGCGGCCGGTGCTGGGCACCGGCGGCTCGAGCTCCGGCGCCGGCACCGCGGCAAACTTCTGGGCCGCGAACGTCGGCACCGAAACCTCGGGATCGATCCTGAGCCCGGCAAACCAGAACATGCTGGCCGCGATCAAGCCGACCGTCGGACGCATCAGTCGCTACGGCGTGATTCCGATCACCGCCGATCAGGACACGGCGGGACCGATGGCCAAGACCGTGACCGATGCGGCGATCCTGTTCGGCGCGCTCGAGAGCGCTGCGCCGGACCCGAACGATCCGGCCACCAAGACGTGCCAGGCGCCGCCGAATCGCGACTACCGGCCGTTCCTGAAACGCGAGGGGTTGAAGGGGGCGCGCATCGGCGTTCCGCGCGCGAACTATTACGACCGCATCACGCCGCCGGGAGAAAAAGAACCGCGCGGTGGCCTGAACGAGGCGCAGGCCAAGTCGATGGCAGAGGCAATCGAGGTTCTCAAACGAGAAGGCGCGACCGTGGTCGACGCCGACATCCCGAGCATCGTCGATCCGGATCCGAAGAACAACTTCCTGGCGTGGGGCGCGGGCAACGCCTGCGACAAGAATTTGCGTGACGCCAATTGCAACATCGTGCTGTGGTACGGCATGAAACGCGACTTCAACGCCTGGCTCGCTTCGCTCGGTGACAAGGCGCCGGTGAAGACGCTCGCCGAACTGCGCGCGTTCAACACCGCGCACAGCAATCGCAACGCGATCAAGTACGCGCAGACCAATCTTGATCGCTCCGACTCACTCGATATCGAAAAGGATCGCGCGAAGTGGCAATCCGATCGCGAGAAAGACATTCGCCTGGCGGCGGCGCACGGCATCGATGAAGTGCTGAAGGCACAGAAGCTCGATGCGTTGCTCTTTCCCGGTTCGAGTAGCGCCGGCATCGCGGCCAAGCCTGGTTATCCGACCGTCATCGTGCCGTTCGGCCTGTTCGTGCCGATGCCGCCGCTGCCCGGCGGTCCGGGCCCTGCGCCCGCGCCGTATCCCGACGGATTCACGCTCGCGCCTGCGCCGTATGGCGTGAGCTTCACGGGCACCGCCTGCAGCGAGCCGCGCCTGATCGAGCTGGCGTATGCCTTCGAGCAGGCGACCAAGAAGCGCGTGCCGCCGCCAAGCGCGCCATAGCCAACGCCCGGCCGGACGGCCGGGCAAGACAACGCTGCCCTAGCGAGGCGCAGTCCAAAGGCGCCTACTTAGGGTCTAAAGGGACGGAGCCTCGCTAAAGAAGCATGGACGACAAGAAACCGATCGCGATCATCGCCGTCGCGCTCGTCGCCTGCCTGGCCGGCGGCGCGTGGTGGATGTCGCGGCCGAAGAAGACCGCGCAGAACGCGACGCCGGCGGTGGTCACGGCCACCGAGGCGCCGATCGACAAGCCTGGGCCGCTGCCACCGGTCAACCTGCCGCCGCTCGACAAGATGGACGGCTTCCTGCGGCCGATGCTCTCGGCGCTGTCGTCACGGCCCGAGCTCGCGCGATGGCTGGCGACCGACGACCTCGTGCGGCAGCTCGCGATGGCGATCGATCAGGCCGCGACCGGCGCGTCGCCGGCGCGCGATTTCAAGGTCCTCAAGCCGTCGACGCCGTTCGTGCCGGCGGGACGCGGCCTGCGCCGCACGATCGATCCGGCCAGCTATCGCCGCTACGACGGTCTGGTGCAGACCGTGACGTCGATCGATGCGTCGAGCGTCGCGAAGATCTACAAGACGATCCACCCGCGGCTCAACGAGGCGTATCGCAGCCTCGGCAATCAGACCAGCGACGTCGATCGCGGGCTGGCCCAGGTCCTCGACATCCTGGTCGATACGCCGGTCGTGAAGGATCCGATCGCGATCACCGTCAGCGACACAGGCGGCGGGTGGGCATACGTCGACGATGATCTCGAAACGCTGAAGCCGGCGCAGAAACAACTGCTGCGGATGGGACCGGCGAATGTCGATCGATTGCTGGTGTGGCTGCGCGCGCTGCAGGCAGCGCTCAACTGACTACCTGCCTGCCTGACGGCCTGACGGCCTGACGGCCTGTTAGTGCGTCATGCCGTAGACGATCGCGTCGATGCCGAACGCGTACCCCTTCGTCGAAAACTCGTAGAAGTATTGCGGGTTCGACGCTTCCTCTTCCCACGAGTCGCCGATGTCGGTGTTGTGCGTCATCAGCACCATCAGGCGCCCCTGCTGATCGAAAATGCCGCGCGCGCGCGCCTGGGCGCTCTCCTGATACCGCTCCGACGTGCCGCCGCCGCTGCCCAGCCAGAAACCAATCGAGGCGATCTGCGGCACGCCGCCGCCGATGTCGAAAATCGTTCGGAACAGCGGATGATCATTCGGTAGATCCTTGGGCGGGAACTGCCCCGGCGGCAGCGCCTTGCCGATCTGCTCCGCCCACGTCTGCCACGCCCACTCGCCCCAGAAGTCATCGGCCCACAGGAAGCCGCCCTTCAGCAGATAGTTGCGCAGCGCTTCAGCCTCGGCCTCGTCGATGAACGCGGCGCCGACTTCCGTCATCATGATGAACGGGCATTGAAAGAGCGTCGGATCGGTCAGCCTGATCACGAGGTGATTCGGTTCATCGGGACCCGCGAAGCTGACGGTGGTCTTGGTCAGCTCCGAGAGGCGGATCGACATGTTGATGTCGGCGCGCGGGTAGTCGACGCTCCATCCGCCGCCGTCGCCATTGCGATTCTGGCGGAACGCGACGCGGCAGAACTGCCACGAGCCGTCGAAGTCTTCGGGAGCGGCCGGACGCACGCTGAACCCGCCGCGGCCGCCGCCGCGGCGCTGCGCTTCGCCGGTTGCTGCCAGGGCCAGCAAAAGTGCCAGGATGATGAGCGACTTGTAGTTGGCAGTTGACGGTTGACGGTTGGCAGTTGAGTTGTCAGTTGGCAGTTGAGTTTGAAGTTTGGTCGACGATGGTGAGTCCATAACTCTCAACTCAACTCTAAACTGTCAACTCAACTGCCAACTGCCAACAGGTGAATTGCCAACTACAGTTCTCAGTTGGGCATTTGCAGTTCCGGCATCGGCGCTCCCGCGAACAGCTTCACGAGAGGACGCGCCATGAGCCGGGTCATGCGGTGCGCCTTGTTCGAGCGCGCGCTGTCGGTCGAAATGCCGGTGTTGGCGTACATCTGCCGGTACAGCTTGGAGATCATGACGAACGCCAGTCGGGACTTGATCGATTTGACGCACTTCGCGCGCTGCCACACCAGCGGCAGCGCGTAGAACTCGTCCCACACGCCTTGCGTGCGTTTGCGGATTTCGTCGGCCGACATCACCGGATGCGGCGCATAGACCTTCGGCCGCAGGTGTTTCGGGATCAACCAGTGGCGCGTCACCGGAATGCCGTCGATCTTCTCGACGTCATCGGCCACCGAGGCTTCCCACTTCTGGAAGTCGAGCGTGCCGGGGAACGGCGTCAGCATCACGAACTGCGCCAGCGTGACATTGGCCTGCTGCGCCAGCGCCGCGGTCGCATCGAAGGTCGCCGGCTTGTCGCTCGGCAACCCGAAGATGAACGAGCCCAGCACGTGAACGCCGCGCTTCTTGAACTCCTGGAGCCGCTCGGCCAGCGCATCACCCGCGAGATTGAAATCCTTGTAGACGTCCTTCAAGCCTTCCGGCGTCACCGACTCGATGCCAACCAGCGCGCCGCGAATGCGCGCCCGCGACATGGCGTCGAGGTATTCCGGATCCTCGGCGGCTTCCATCGTGATCTGCGTGAAGAACGTCATGTCGGACGGCAGCTTGGCGAGCGCTGCCATCAACGCAAACCGCTCGTCGCGGATCGCCTTCAGGCGGTTGTAGGTCGACTTGTCGACGCGGCGATCGGCCATCCGCAGATCTTCGAGCGTGACGGGATAGAAATTGTCGTCGGCCAGCGCCACAAAGCGGAATCCCAGCCGTCGCAGCTCGACGAGCTCCTCGATGACCGCGTCCGATTCGCGCACGCGCGGCTTCTGGCCGTCGGTGCGCCAGACCGAGCAGAACGAGCAATGCTTGGGGCAGCCGCGCACGGTCTGCACCGACGCGATCATGTACTTGTCGCGCGGCAGCAGATCCCAGCGCGCCTGCAGCATCGATCCGCCTTCGATCTTGCCGCCGTCGTAGAGGCGCTGCGGCGTGCCGGCCTTGCAGTCGTTCAACACGACCGGCCAGACGCGATCGCCGTCGCCCTTGACCACGGCATGGGCGCCGCCGTGCTCGAACGGCTCATCGGGAAACAACGACGAGTGAATGCCGCCGTAGACGACGAAGGCGCCGCGCTCGCGCGCCGCCCGTCCGACTTCGTAGCCGCGCAGCGCATTCAGCGTGTGGATGCCGATGCCGATGACATCGCCCGCGGAGACCGTCGACAGGTCGATCTGCTCGAGGGTCTCGTCGATAACCTGGGGATCGCCATAATCACGCGGCGTTGCTGCCGCCAGAACGTAAAGCCAACGCGGCGTAATCACCGCTGCACCGAAGGACACGTCGCTTGGATTGATCAGATGGATGCGCATTAATGGGAGCCTGCCCTGCCGTAGCGTCTTCGCAAGGGCGGGTCCTTAGGACTTTGGCGGAATCCCCAAGGCTTGTCAATCAGGGTTTCGATGTAGTCGGGGGCTAGGCGCAGGGCCGGGTGCCGGTTAATCGGGCCACTTCGCACTCGACGTAGCGCGCGCGACGCGGCGCAAACTGCTTCATGAACTCCCGCGCGTCCAGATACTCGGTGTCGCTATACGGCCGCTGCGTGTCGGCCAGCATCGCGCCATCGATCAGATCGAGCTCGCGCCTGACTTCGCGCTCCAGCGCGCCCGGCTCGCCCACCGCCATGCCCTCGCTCGCCGATTTCACGGCCTCGCTCAGCGTCTCGAAGTAGAGCGCGCGATATTCCGGCACCGCCATCAGCTTGTTCACGAGCACGTTCGATTCCTGGAAGCTCATCACATCGTAGGCCGGATCCAGGAACGTCAGGTCGTCGTCCCACGCGATGATGCGGTGCTGCGGGTGATGCTGCAGGCGATAGAGATAGAAGTTGTTCATGCCCCACTTGCCGGTAAACCCGTCGATCTCGCCGATGAAGTTCTGGACGGCGAGGAAGCGCGTCAGGCCGCGCAGGTCGAGATACGGCCCCACCGCTTCGCTCAATTCTTCCGTGGGCTTCTCGTTGATCAACCGCACCAGCGATTCGATCGGCCGATACAGCATCTCATCCGGCTGCGTCTCATGCGTCTTCGGGTCGAAGTAGCGCTTGTAGGGATCGAGCTCCGGCCCGAGATACGACAGCCACCATTCGTCGGCCTTCTTGAATTCGTACAAGTAGCCGTCGTTCTGCTCGCCGGCCTCGTTGCCGAACACGCGCGCGACCAGGTTCTTGTCGATCGGCTCGACCATCGCATACAAGCCGACGTACGTGCCGTTGACGTAGACCAGCGTGTGCGCCTCGCGCGGCGCCGGGATGCCGAGGCGCGCGAAGAACCACATCGACGCGGTCTCGTGCACGCCGGACGGATCCTGCACGAGGTTGTCGAGCACGAGCGCCTTCAGCCCGAGATAGGTTTGCCCCGACGCGTAGTGGTTGAAATCGATCTTGAGGGACGGCTTGTTCTGGTTGCGCGACCCGACGCCGCGCGATCGAATGCCGGTGTTGTAGGCCTTGATGCCGTTCCACGTGATGTCGGCCGGGTAGTACTCGTTGGACTGGAACTCCTGCTTGAGCTTCGACCAGTCTGCCGTATGAAGGTCGATTTCGAGGCGCTGCAGTACCTGCCCGTTGAAGATGTCGGCAGCCGATTGGGCATGCAGCCGCGGTCCCGGCGCGACAAGCGCGCAGAGCCCTAACGCCAAACCGACGGCCGCGGTCTGCAACTTCACTGCTCGGCTCTCCCCTGTTCCTACGATGATCCTTATCGGATCGTTTCGCCACGGCCCAAAGGGGTCTGGCTGCGCGGCTTTTCACACTGGCGCGGAGCCCGCATATACTTCGCTCCATGAAACGCATCTTTATGAGCCTGGCGATCCTCGCGGCTGCCGCTTCGCTCGAAGCCCAACAGCCGGCGGCGCCCGCGGCCAACGACCCGATTCGGACCCTCGTCAGCCGGCTGGATCTCGAGAAGTACAAAACGACCATCAAAGGCCTGACCGCGTTCGGCGATCGCCGCCAGGGCACGACGCGCAATCGACAGGCCGTCGACTGGATCGAGGCGCAGCTCAAGAGCTATGGCTGCGCGAACGTCGAGCGGATCACCTACGAATACAAGACACGACAAGGTGGTGGCGGCGGAGGCGGGGGACAAGGCGCCGGGCAGAAACCGCCCGACCCGACCATTGCCAGTGGTGAAGTGCGATCCGGTCCGGGTGGCTCGCGCTATCGCGGCATCACGCGGCGCACCGGCGTGAACAACGATCCGATGCGGCAGCCCGACGAGAAACTCCGCGCGCTCAATACCGAACCGGCCACCGACGGCCAGCGGCAGGAGGTCTATTGCACCAAGGTCGGATCGACGCGCCCGGACGAAATGTACATCATCGGCGGGCACATGGACGGCCACGGCTGGGGCGAGGCCGCGAATGACAACGGCTCGGGCACGGCGCTGGTGATGGAGCTGGCCCGTATCTTCAGCATGCCCGATGTCGTCACCGATCGATCAATCCGCTTTGCGCTGTGGAACAACGAAGAGACCGGAACCAACGGCGCGCGCGCCTACATCGAGCAGCGCGCCGGCCTGCAGGGCAAGGAAGATCCGCCGGGATCGCGCCGCTACCCCGAGCCGCGATGGATCGCGATGATCCAGCACGACATGATGATGTGGGATCACGGCATGCCGCGCGCCGACGGCACCTACAGTCCCGAGCAGCGCCCCGAGGCGGACGTGAACATCGAGTTCCAGTCGACCGCCAGGTGGGCGGACGAAGCGATGAAGCTGGCGTTCTTCTTCCGTGCGGCGAACGAGAAGTACGCCACCGACTATCCGGCCGCCGTCGGTCCGCACATGACCAACACCGATTCCGGTCCCTTCATGGATTTCGTGCCGGCCATCAGCCTGCGCGAGAACGAGCGCGGCATGCACACCGGCGCCGGGTGGAACCCGACGTGGCATCAGCCGATTGACGTGTTCGCGACCTTTAGCGACAAGGATTTTCGTCTGGGATTGAACGCGGCGCAGACGACGCTCTCCGGCGTGGCACAACTCACCAACGCGCGCCTCAAATAAAACAAAAGGCCGGGGAGCCCCCGGCCTTTTCTATTTCTCTTCTTCTTCTGTTTCCGCGGGCTCATCCTCGAGATCTTCGAGCCACGGATTGGGCTGTGGCCCTGGGACGATGCCGGCGATGTCCGGATCGACGTTAGGGTCGCGGGGTGAAGTCTCGTTGCGTCGCTGCTTCGTTTCCTCGCGGCGCACCGCTTTCTGTTTCTGCTTCTCCGCCCGTGCCCGCTCGCGCTCGCGCTTTCCTCTACCGAGAGGTCCTCGTGTGGCCATTCAGCGTCAACCTGCCACTACCAACGGGGCTCGCGTCGTCCGCCGCCGCCACCGCCGCCGCCACGGTTGCCGCCGAAGCCGCCACCGCCACGACCACCGCCGCCGCCGCCAAAGCCGCCGCCGCCACCGGGACCGCGCGCTTCCTTCGGCCGTGCTTCATTCACGGTCAGCGTGCGCCCGCCCAGCTGCGATTCGTGCAGCTCAGTGATGGCCTTCTGCGCGCCCTCATCTGTCGCCATTTCGACGAAGCCGAATCCGCGCGCCCGCCCAGTCGCCATGTCGCGCATGACGGTGACTGATTCAACGGGGCCGACCTTCTCGAACAACTCCTGCAGATCCTGCTCCGCCGCGCTGTAGGGAAGATTTCCCACGTACAACTTCCGACCCATCGTCCTTCTCCTCATCTCGCTGAAGGGGTCCTCTGAAAAAACGGAAGGCCGCCTCTGGGCGGCCTTCCCCTACAGCATCTTCGAGTCTACCAGAAATCGACGGGCAGCTATCCCAGCCGCACGACCTCAACCAAGGCGTTTTCGGGAGGACTTCATGGTCATCAACGGCGCTTACTGTCACTTCGGTTGATAATGAACTTTCACGTGTTCTGGCCAACAACCGTGCAAGCGGTCGCGCTGTTTGCGTCGACCGGTCTGTCGATCTGGGCGGCCGTCATCGCCCGGACTCGTCGCGGCGTGCCGGGCGGAACGGCGTTCAGCTGGATGATGCTCGCGGTCGCATGGTGGACCTTCACCAGCGCGATGCACACGCTGATCGACGACTACGACACGCGCGTCTTCATTTCGAAGTTCCAGTATCTCGGCGTCGCGCCGATCGGCGTGCTGTGGCTGCTCTTCACGACGGAGTACAGCCGCATCGCGTGGCCGGCTCAGCGACTCACTCGAGTCCTGGTGTGGATCGTGCCCGTCGCGACGCTGGTCCTGGTCGCGACCAACGAGCAACATCGCCTGCATTGGGCGGTGATCGAAGAAGTCATGACGCCTCTGGGCAGGCGGCTCATCTATCGAGGCGGCACCTGGTATTGGGTCCACGCGTCCTACAGTTACTTCCTCGTGTTGCTCGGCACCGTCACGCTGGTGAACGGACTGCGCCGCTTCCCGCCCCCGTATCGCCGGCAAACCGCGTTGATTATCCTCGGCGCGATCGTGCCGTGGATCGGCAACCTCCTGTATCTCAGCCGCGTAACCGGGCTCGATCTGACGCCGATCGCATTCACGGTCTCAGGTGCGTGCCTGACCTTCGGTATTTATCGCTACCGGCTCTTCGGCCTCGTGCCGGTCGCGCGCGACATGGTCGTCGACAGCATGGACGACGGTGTGATCGTGCTCGATGCGCAGCGGCGGCTGGTCGATCTCAACGCCGCGGCCGAGCGCTACACCGGCTGCAATCACAACAGTTTCGGCCGGCCGATCGACGAAGTCGTGGCGTGGTGGACCGAAGCGGTCGATGAAGATCGTCCGCTCGCCGAGGGACAACCGGCCGTCGTCAAGGTCGAGCCGGGGCCGCGGTATTTCGAAGTGAAGGTGTCGGCCGTCCGCGATTCTCAACGGCGCTTCGTCGGCTGGCTGGTGATCATTCACGACGTCTCGAATCGCCGTCGCAACGAAGCGGAGCGCTATGCGTTCGAGCGGCGCCTGCAGGAACAACAGAAGAGCGAAAGCCTGATGGTGCTGGCCGGCGGCGTCGCGCACGACTTCAACAACCTGCTGACCGGCATTCTCGGCAACGCCGACCTGCTCGCGATGCTGGCGGCGCCCGAATCCGAACAGCGCCGTGCCGCCGAGGCGATCGTGATCGGCGCACAGCGCGCCGCCGATCTCGTCTCGAAGATGCTCGCTTACTCAGGCGGCGGCCGTGTCGTGGCCCAAAACGTGGACCTCGACGCGCTCGTCAGGGAAATGGTCGATCTGCTGGGTGCATCAGTCGCGCGCCACTGCACGCTGATCTACAACAGCCCCGGGCCGCTGCCGCTCGTGGAAACCGATCCCACGCAAATCCGGCAGGTCGTGCTCAACCTGATCGTCAACGCCGCCGAAGCCGTCGACGATCACGGCGTGATCACGGCTGAGACCGGCGTCGAAACGCTCGACCGGGCGACGCTGAAGAAGATGACGTTCGGCGACGACGTCTCAACCGGCAAGTACGTCTTCATCGATGTTGTCGACAACGGTTCGGGCATGAACGAACACACGCTGGCGCGGATGTTCGATCCGTTCTTCTCGACGAAGGATACCGGCCGTGGACTCGGGATGGCCGCGGTCCGCGGCATCGTGCGCAGCCACCGGGCGGCGCTGCGCGTCACGTCGGCGGTCGGTCAGGGCACGCGCTTCCGCGTCTGGTTCCCGCTCGGCCTGTCGATCCATTCGACGAGCGACGCGAGCGAGGTGACGCGCGGGCAATCGACGCCCTCGTAAAGTCCCGCCATATCGAACAGGATGCCTTCGCGCAGGCCGGCACTGCGCGCGCCCACCACGTCGACGTGATACAGGTCGCCGACGTGCACCGTCTTCTTCGCATCGGAGCGCGACTGCTCGAGCGCGAGCTGGAAGAGACGCGGATCGGGTTTCTCGACGCCCCACTCGTGTGAATCGAGGACGTAATCGAACCACTTCGTGAGATCGACGCGATCGAACAGGTGCTTCAACCGTCCGTTGGCGTTCGACACCACTACCAGTCTCAGCCCGCGGTCCTTGAGCGCGGCCAGGGCCGGCGCGACGTCGGGCTCGACGTGCTCCCACAGGTTGTCGTGACGGTGATACTCGCGCAGCTCGACGAGCGCCGCATCGGTGCCGGCGTTCTGCGTGACGCCGGCGTGCTGCAAGACGAGATTGAAATACAGCCAGCCGCGGGCGCGATCGTCGGTCTTGCCAATCGTGTGCGCATCGTCGATGTCGCGGGTGGCCTTTTGCTCCGCCGCGGCGAGCGCCGATGACGTCACGTGCGCGCCGTGCCGCACGAGCGCGTCGGCGACGCGCGTCCACGACGGGTGGCACAACACGCCGCCGGCATCGAGGAACACGGTTTCAATCGGGTTTGCCGTAAATTGGCCTCGTGACGGCGCCTCGAGCCGGCGAATTGCTCTTCGGGCCGTGGCGGCCAGTATAATCGGACACCTCCATGAACGGTAAGAACGGCGCCACGCGTCAGCTCGAAGTGGTCTACGGGCCGCTCGAAATCAGGGTCCTTGAAGCGCTCTGGGCGCGCGAAGCGCCGGCATGCGTCCGCGACTTGCAGCCGCAGTTCGAAGGCGTCGCGTATACCACGCTGATGACGACGCTCGATCGGTTGTTCAGGAAAGGCACGCTGTCGCGTGTGAAGCGCGGCCGGGCGTTCTATTACCGACCAAGGTCCTCGCAACAGCAGCTCATCTCGGAGCTGGCCGGATCGGCGTTCGCCACGTTGTTACCGGGGGATCCCGCATCGGTGCGTCCGATCCTCTCGATGTTCGTCGACACCGTCGGCGATCGCGATCACACCCTGCTCGACGAGCTCGAAGCGCTGGTCAAGGCCCGGCGTGATGAATTGAAGGGACGCGCGCCGAAATGAGCCGCGCCGCGATGATCGTGCTGGTGTCGCT
>Ga0310896_10000182_pt1 | contig 12206 bp, 10 predicted proteins | sample C8D1metaG_FD_204663 | JGI IMG/M metagenome (GOLD analysis project Ga0310896, IMG submission 204663) | Lab incubated soil microbial communities from West Virginia University Organic Research Farm, Morgantown, WV, United States - C8D1 | ecosystem: Environmental > Terrestrial > Soil > Agricultural... | reverse complement strand
GTGGTGCCGGCGGCAAGGGCGCCGGCGTCGAACACGTTGACGCTGTCGGCGAGTCGCAGCGTGGTGTTGCCCGAGGAGCCGTTATCGGCGTTCGTGTAGCGTTGTTCGGGGCTGAACGAGTACGAGAAGCCGAAACGCGTCGCGAGCTTGTCGTGATGTTCCCAGTCGCCGTAGCCGCCCTTCGGACCGAACTCCTTGGTGGTCGGCATCCACCATGCCGATGCGCTTGGTGTGAATTTGCGATCGAGCTGCGTCGCCTTGATGTCGAGCGCGCTGTTGCTGTTGGCGAACATCACGTTGTACCAGAGTCCGCCAATCGCCTCGCCCTGCACCCAGACGCCCGATCCGAAGTACGGACGAAAGAATTCATCGGCCATCACGCGATCGTGGCCGAGCCAATACGGATGTGATCCCTGAAGCGAGCGCGTGCCGGGGTTGCCGTTGATGCCGCCATACACCGACAGCTTGCGGCTGAACTGGTATCCCAGGTTGCCGAAGAGCGCGACCTGGTTCGTGGTGTTCACCGTCCAGATCGCGACGTTGTAAACGAGCTCCTTCCGGCCCAGCCAGCCCTTGAACCACACGATCACGCGATGCGGAAAAATATCGTTGCGCCCATCGACGGTGCGTTCGTTGCCGAGATGATCGACGAAGGTGTCGTTACTCGGCATCTGATTCAGGTATCGAACCAGCGCATACGCACTGATGGCGAGCTCGCCGGCGTCGGATCGCCCGACCAGGAATCCTTGCCCTGGAGAAAACTCACCCCAGCTTTCGATCTGGGGAGTGGGTTCGTTTTGCGCGGGCGCTGGAGGCTGCGGCGCGGGTGCGGCAGCGGCGGTTTGAGCGGCGGCGGTGATTGGCAGGCAAACAATTACCAACAAGCAAGCAGCAATGCGTACACGACTCATGCACGTCTGGCGGGAGCAAAACCCCGGCCACCAGATTTATCCTGCGAAATGCGAGGGAAGTGCGGCGTTTCGGGTGCGCGCACATACGGATTGCAGGAGGCGACTCCGTTACGCCGGAGTCCAATATTCCGTTCGCCGGAGTTCAATATACTGATCGGCATGCGCAAAATCGTGTCTGCCGCCCTCCTTGTGCTTGCCCTCGGCTGCAGCAAGCCCGCTCCGCCACCGCCGCCCGCGGGACCCGCGGAAGATCAGATCACGACCGAGTCGTTGACGAATCACGACAAGGTGTTGGCGTCGGATGAATTCGAAGGCCGTGCGCCCGCGACAGCGGGAGGGCAGAAGACCCAGGATTATCTCGCCAAGCAATTGAGCGCGCTTGGCGTCGAGCCCGGCGCGCCGGACGGCACGTACTTTCAACAGGTGCCGATCGTCGAGTCCGCTGTCGAGCGCAATTTCGTCCTCAGTGTGCCCGGCAACACCTACAAGTACATGACCGATGTCGTCGCGTTCTCCGGCGTCGAAAAACCACGCGTGCAGATCCAGGGCGACGTCGTCTTTGTCGGTTACGGCATCAACGCGCCGGAGTTGAAGTGGAACGATTACGCCGGCACGAACGTGCGCGGCAAGTGGGTGATGATCATGGTCAACGATCCGCCTGCGCCAGCGGACGAGCCGACGTTATTCGGCGGACCCGCGCTCACGTATTACGGACGCTGGACCTATAAGTTTGAAGAAGCCGCCCGCCAAGGGGCGGCCGGCGCGCTGCTGATCCACACCGATGAATCCGCCACCTATCCGTGGCAGGTCGTGCAGTCGTCATGGAGCGGGACGCAGTATTCGCTGCCGCCACAGCCGGGTGAGCCCGCCCTTGGTATCAAGGCCTGGATCGCCAACGCCGCGGCAAAGGATCTCGCGCGCCGGGGCGGGCGCGATCTCGATGCCCTGCGCGCCGCCGCAAGCAAGCGCGGCTTCAAGGCCGTACCCCTGACCATCCGCGCCGCCGCGACGCTGCTGCAGCGATCGTCGCGGAAGACCTCGGCCAACGTCATCGGGGTCGTCAAGGGCACCAACCTGTCCGAGGCGGTGATCTACTCGGCGCATTGGGATCATTTCGGCACTCGCGATCCCCAGCCGGACGACAAACCCGATACCGATCGAATCTTCAATGGCGCGTATGACAACGCATCGGGGTGCGCCGGCGTTCTCGAAATCGCGAAGGCCTTTGCGAAGGCGCCGCAGAAGCCGGCACGTTCGATTTACTTTGCGTTTGTGACGGGCGAGGAATCCGGTTTGCTCGGATCCGCCTTTCTTGCGGCGAATCCACCTCTGCCGATCGACAAGGTGGCTGCCAACATCAATATCGATGAGGTGAACAATCTCGGCCCGACCACCGACATGGTCCAGCTTGGCGTCGAGCGGTCGACGCTGGGGCCGATGATCGAGGCGCTTCTCAAGGAACGCGGCCGCACCCTCACCGGCGACACTCATCCCGAGCGCGGTTACTTCTTCCGGTCCGATCACTTCTCGTTCGCGAAGGCCGGCGTGCCGGCGCTTTCGATGGGGGAGCCGAAACAGTTCACCGGACCGAACGCAGCCGCGTTGCTGAAGAAGCAGGAGGCGTTCAACGACACCGATTACCACCAGCCAAGCGACGAATACGATCCATCATGGGATTTCACCGGCGGCGTCAACGACATGAGGGTTCTCGCGCAGCTTGGCTGGCGCATCGCGCAGCAGCCAGGGACGCCCAAATACAACGACGGCGACCAGTTCGCCGAAGTGAGGAAAAAATAAATTGGAGCTCGTGACCCTCGATGAGATTCGTGAAGCGCGCGATCGCATAAAGGCGACAGCGCGTTACACGCCGTTGCTGGAGGTCCCCTGGCCGGAGTCGGGCCACAGGACGGCAGACCCTCACGACCACAAGACCTCGCTGTTCCTGAAGTGCGAAAACCTTCAGCCCGTGGGCGCGTTCAAGATTCGCGGCGCGTTCAACATGATCGCGCAGCTGCCAAAGGAGAACCTGGAGCGCGGCGTCATCACCTATTCGTCCGGCAACCATGGACAGGCGGTGGCGATGGCTGCGCAAAAGCTCGGCGCGCCGGCGGTGATCGTCATGCCGACGACCGCACCGCAGGTGAAGATCGACGGCTGCAAGTCATACGGCGCCGAGGTGATCATGGAGGGGACGACGTCGCTCGATCGGCAGAGGCGTGCCGAGAAAGAAGCGAGCGAGCGGGGACTTACGATCGTGCCGCCGTTCGATCACAAGCAGATCATCATCGGCCAGGGCACGATGGGTCTCGAGATCCTCGAGCAATGCCCTGATGTCGGCACCGTGGTCGTCCCGGTTGGCGGCGGCGGCATGGCGTCGGGTGTGGCCGCGGCAATCAAGCTGTCGAAGCCGTCCGTGCGCATCGTCGCCGTCGAGCCTGAAGGCGCGCCGAAAATGTCGAAGTCGCTCGAAGCCGGTCATCCGATCACGCTGCCTTTCTCGAAGAGCATTGCCGACGGGCTGATGAACCTGCGTCCCGGCGACATCACCTTCGCGCACATTCGCGCGTTTGTCGACGAGGTCGTGACCGTCAGTGAAGGCGCCATTGCGACGAACGTCGCCTGGCTGTTCCGTAATTCGCGATTGGTCGTCGAGCCGAGTGGCGCCGTCACGACCGCCGCCGTCGCGCTCGGCCTCGGCAATATCGATGTTGGAAAAGGCCCGGTCGTCGCCGTCGTCAGCGGCGGAAATGTGGCGCCGGAAGCATTCGCGAAGTACGTCTCGACGGCTTAGTCAGATCGGCGACTGGCGCGCCGGCGGAAGGCTCAGATGCGGCGCTTTCCTTCGGCGATCGCCTCGTCAAGCGTGGTGACAGCGCCGTCGAGTTGCAGCTCGTATACCGCGCGAAGAATTTCGCCCATGCGCGGGCCCGGCTCGACGCCGAGATCGATCAAGTGCCGGCCGAGCAGAATCGGCGCCGGCGGCTTGTGCTCGACGCCGAGCGAGCGCGCGCGATCGAAGAACCACTCGATCCCCGAACAATCGAAGACGCCCGTTCGCCCCGTGCAGTCCGCGCGCGCGAAGCGGACCAGCAGCTCGAGGTCGACCTTCTGTGCCAGCCTCCGGAATGCGCCGTCGGTCACCGTCTCCCGCGCCTTGAAGAACGCCATTGGCCGCAGGTGTTCGGCAACCAGGCCGATCACCTGCGCGCGCACGTCGAAGCCGTCCAGCGTGTTGATGTTCAGGCGATCGAGAATCGCCGTCGCCGGCGCCACGCCCATCGCTTCGTGATTGGGCGACTTGATGCGCCCGTCGATCACCGCCGTTGTTGCCGGCTTGCCGAGGTCGTGGCAGACCGCGCCGAGCATGATCGCGGCGAGCCGCGAACGCTCCAGATCGCCGTTCAATTCGCGGGCCTTGTCGATCACCATCAGCGTATGGATCCAGACGTGGCCCTCGGGATGCCACTCCGGATCCTGTCGGCAGTCGAAGAGCGCTTCCATTTCCGGAAGCAGCCGACGAATGACGCCGAGCTCGCGCGCCATCGTGAAGCCGATCGATGGCCGCTCCGCCTGGAGCAACAGCTTTTCGAATTCACCCCAAATGCGCTCGGCCGGCAGGTCGTCGAGCGCGATGGCAGAGCAGATTCGCGCTGTTTCGGGATCAATCGTCAGCTCGAAGCGTGCCGCAAATTGCAGCGCGCGCAGCACGCGCAGCGAGTCCTCCGGAAACGTTTTCGGATCGACGACGCGAAGGGTTCGACGCTGCAGATCATCACGGCCGTGAAACGGATCCAGGTATTCGTCCGAGAGCGGATCCCACCCGATGGCGTTGATGGTGAAATCGCGGCGTCGGGCCGCGTCCTCAAAGGTCATCGCCGGATCGCCTTCGACGGTGAATCCTTTGTGCCCGCGTCCAGTCTTCGACTCACGCCGCGGCAACGCCACGTCGATATCGCCGAGCTTGTAGACCGGAAAAGCCTGACCGGCGGGCACGACCTTGCCGAGCAACTGCAGCAGCGACCGCAACTGTTCTTGCGGAATGCCGAAGACCTCGATGTCGAGATCCTTCGACGGGCGATTCAGAAGCCTGTCTCGAACGAATCCGCCCACGCACAGCGCGCGTCCGCCGGCGTCGCGAACCGCCGTCGCAACCCGCCGCGCCTGTTGTTCGGGATCCACGTGAACAGCATATGATGACCGCCTGCCCGCCATAGCGCGTTCCGCGCGAAGGCGGGCCGAGAGGATGCTGCTCATGACTGTCTTCAGCCCGTCCCGTATCGTGTCGGCCGCCGCACTGCTCGCTATCGGATTCGCCGCTGGATCGTGGAACGCCGCGAATGTCGCGCACGCGCAAGGCGCCGGCAAGGTTTACGAGCTGCGCACCTACACCGCGCCCGACGGCATGCTGCCGAAGCTGCAAGCGCGCTTCCGCGATCACACGATACGCATCTTCAACAAGCACGGCATGAAGAGCGTCGGCTACTGGGTGCCGCAGGACGCGCCGGCCAAGGACAACACGCTCATCTACATCATTTCGCACGACAGTCGCGAGGCCGCAAAGAAGAACTGGGCCGACTTCCAGGCGGATCCCGAGTGGAAGCAGGTCTCGGCCGAGTCGCAGGTCGGCGGCCCGATCGTCAGCAAGGTCGTGTCGGTGTTCATGGATGCGACGGATTACTCGCCGATCAAATAGTGGGGAGTGGGGAGTGGGGAGTGGGGAACATGCGCATCACCATAGCGACGTTGATTATTGGCGGCGGCCTGTTGACGATGTCGATCGCTGAAGCGCAACAGCCGGCGGCGCCGGGCAGCGATCCGAATTTCACCGGCGTCGTCACGACGATGGACGCGAAGGACATCACCGGCGGCCGGCGGAAGTTCGAGGCCGGCGCGCGCACCGCGTGGCACAGCCACGAGAACGGTCAGCTGATTTACGCGGAGTCGGGGCGCATGCGGACCGGCAGGCGAGGCCAGGCCTTCAAGGAATACGACGCCGGCGGCAGCGAGTACACGCCGCCCAATATGGAGCACTGGCATGGCGCGACGCCGAAGGAGCCGCTCGTGCAGGTCAACATCCAGTTCGGCGGCGCCACGAAGTGGCTGACGAAGACTACGGACGAGGAATACAACAAGAAAGGCCAATAGGCCAACAGGCGAACAGGCCACTGTGGATCGAGCGCTACAACTTCTCAAGGAACTGATCGGGGTTGACTCCATCAATCCGTCGTTAGTTCCCGGCGCGGCTGGAGAAGCCGCCGTTGCACGCACGATCGCCGAAGCCATGCGCGGCATGGGGTTGAAAGTCGAAACTCAGGACGCCGCGCCCGGCCGGCCGAATGTCGTCGGCACCCTCGAGGGCCGCGTCCGCGGACGATCGCTGATGTTCTGCGGCCACATCGATACCGTTGGTGTCTCCGCCATGAAGGCGCCGTTTGATCCCGTCGAGCGCAATGGAAAGATCTACGGCCGCGGCTCGCAGGACATGAAAAGCGGCGTCGCCGCGATGATCGACGCGGCTCGCGTCATCTCCGAATCCGGCGGCCTTGCCGCCGGCAAGCTGGTGATCGCCTGCGTCGTCGACGAGGAGCACGCCAGTATCGGCGCCGATGCGCTCGTCACCCGCTGGCGCGCCGACGCCGCCGTGGTCACGGAGCCGACCGATCTGCAGGTCGCCATCGCCCACAAGGGATTCGAGTGGGTCGAGATCGAGACCGAAGGCCGCGCCGCGCACGGCAGCCGTCCGCGCGACGGCCGCGACGCTATCCGGCTGATGGGGCGCGTGCTGAACGGTCTGGACGTCATCGACAAAGGCCTGCAGTCGAAGCCGCCGCACTCGCTGCTCGGCGCTGCATCACTGCACGCGTCGTTGATCGAAGGTGGCCGCGAATTGAGCAGCTACCCGGATCGCTGTCATTTGCAGATGGAGCGCCGCACGATTCCCGGCGAGGCACCGGGCGTCGCGGCGAGGGAGGTCGAGGCGCTGCTGACGCGATTGCGCGCGGACGATCCCGCCTTCAAGGCGGCGAGCAAAGAAATGTTCGCGCGCTCGCCGTACGAGATCGCGGCGGATCATGAGTTACCACAGTCGATGATTCGCGCAGCTGGAAGTTCATCGGCGGCAATTGGGATGTCGTTCTGGACTGACGCCGCGATTCTGGGCGATGCCGGGATTCCGTCGATCCTCTACGGGCCGACGGGAGCGGGACTGCACAGCGTTGAGGAATGGGTCGATGCGGGATCGGTCGTCACATGCCGCGACGCGCTCGTCGCCCTGGCGCGCGATTGGTGCCGCTAACCCTTGTCGCTGACGATGCCTCTTAAGACGAACGCGACATTTGCCGGCCGCTCGCCGAGCCGGCGCATGAAGTACGGATACCACTGCTTGCCGAACGGCACGTAGACGCGCACGCGATAACCTTCCTTCACGAGCGCCGTCTGCAGATCGCGCCGGATGCCGTAGAGCATCTGGAACTCGAAGCGATCGTTCGCATAGCCCTTGCTCTTCGCGTAGGCCTTCGTCGCATCGATCATGTTCGTATCGTGCGTCGCGATCGCCGGATATGCGCCTTCGTCCAGCAGCGACCGCATCAGCTCGACGAAGGCGGCATCGACCTCGCTCTTCAGCTGATACGCAACGTTCTTCGGTTCCTTGTAGGCGCCCTTCACCAGGCGGATGCGCGCGCCGAGCGCATTGAGACGCCGGATGTCGTCGGCCGAGCGCTTCAAGTACGACTGAATCACCGTACCGACGTTCCGATGGCCCTGGCGCCACAACGTGTCGAGGATGTCGAGCGTCGCGTCGGTGTAGGGCGAGTTCTCCATGTCGATGCGCACGAAAAACCCGTTCGCATCAGCCGGTTCGAGGATGCGCCGCATGTTGTCGACCGCCGTGGCCCTGTCGACATCAAGGCCCAGCTGCGTCAATTTGAGCGAGATATTGCGCTCGACGCCGGACTTCACGATGGCGTCGATGATTTGGGCGTAATCGGCCGCCGCCGCCGATGCGGCCGCCGAGCTCGATACGCTTTCACCAAGGTAGTCGAGCGTCAGGAGCAGCCCCTTGCCGGGCAGATCCTTCACGCACTCGACTGCTTCCTCGATCGACTCGCCGGCAATGAAGCGGCGCGCGAAGCCCGAGCCGGGAGCCATCCCGTACTTCGAAGCCAGACGTTGCAACGTGGGGATTTGTGCGAGTCCGTGAAATAAGGCTTTAGAGGTCGCGTCCAGCATTAGTGGGTGGAACTTGGCGGCGAGAGCAGGTGGGCCAGCGAGCGCGCGTAGTAACGGAGCACGTTGCGCTCGCGCACGCGATAACGTCCCTGCTCCACGACGATGATGTTGCGGGTGGCGAGCGGCTCGGTCGCCTGCTCGAGCACTTCGTCCGCCGTCTTCACGCTCAGGTTGGCGTTGACCGATCGCAACGTGTCGAGCACGCCGTCGATGCAGCCTTTCATTTCCGCGCGGGTCGCCGACCGCTTCATCGCCGCGGCCAGCACGGCAGTCGGCAGCACCTTGTACTGCTTGCCGATCTCGCGCCGCACGTGCCGCGTCAGGTCAATGACGGCTTTCTTGTTTTCCGGATCGATGCCGTCGATCGCAATCGGCTTGCCGAATGTGACGACCGCGCGGCTCCAATAGCCGACCGCATAGCGCACCAGCTCCGCGATTTCGCGGCTGAAGGCCTTCTGGCTTCGCTTCACCTTCTGCCGCGCGATCACGTGATCTTCGAGGACGAGATCGTACGACACCGCGACCGGCACCAACGTCAGGCCCTTGATGCCGGCGTCGAGGCAGGCGTTGATCAGGCCCGCCTTCATCGGCTTCAGCTCGCCGCTGTAACTGCGTCCACCTTCGGGATAGAAGAACAGATCGTGCTTGTGCAGCAGCTCGCTGACGTACGCCTTGAGCGTGATCAGGTACGCCGGGTCCTTGGTGTTGCGGCGAATCGGCAGCGCGCCGGTGACGTGCTTGTGAATCAGACCGAGCGGCCCGCCGAACAGGTTGATGCCGGCGGCGATGATCGGCGGCCTGATCCCGGCATCGTCCAGGACCAGCGGCTCGACCAGATAGTCGATGTGGCTGCGATGATTCGACGCGTAGACGACGCGTCCCTTCTTGACGGCGTCGACGGCGAGATGCTGGTTCTCGCCGACGCGCTCGATCTTTCGCAGGATCGGATAGAGCGGGTATTCGAGCGCGCGATACAGCTCGTAACGCTGCGTCGTCTGCAATTCATCGAGGTAGGCGAGCACTTTCGTCCTCGCCGCATCGCTCGACAGGCCATGGCTGCCTTCGAGAAAACGGGCCACGTCTTCTCTCGCGAGAACGGCTTCGGCTATGGTGTCGGGACGCATCGATGAGCTACGACGATGATAACTCGTCGCAGATTGCATCGGCAAAGGATGTCGTCGACGCGGAGCCGCCAAGATCCGGCGTGACGTGCCCGGATGCGAGCACTCTCTTCAGGGCGCCGGTGATGGCATCCGCCTTCGTATCTTCATGTAAGTGCTGCAGCATCAGCACCGCGGACAGCAATAACGCAGTCGGATTGGCGATGTCGCGGCCGGCGATGTCCGGCGCTGTGCCGTGCACCGCTTCGAACACGCCGACGCCGTTTTCGCCCAGATTTGCCGCCGGCACCACTCCGAGGCCGCCGACCAGGCCGGCGCAGAGGTCCGACACGATGTCGCCGTACAGATTTGGCAGCAGCAGCACATCGAGCCGTTCCGGATGCATCACCAGGTGCATGCATGCCGCGTCGACGATGCGATCGTCGAACTGGATGTCGGGATACTTCGCCGCGACCTTGCGCGCGCAGTCGAGGAACAGGCCGTCGCTGAGCTTCATGATGTTGGCCTTGTGCACCGCGGTAACCTTCTTGCGGCCGCGGCGGCGCGCCTGCTCGAACGCAAACTCCGCGATTCGTGTCGACGCCTTGTCGGTGATGATCTTCAGGCTTTCGACGACGCCGGGCACGACGGTGTGTTCGAGGCCGGCGTAGAGATCCTCGGTGTTCTCCCTCACGATCACCAGGTCGACACCGCTGTATCGGGACGGCACCGATGGCAGGTTCCACACCGGGCGCAGGTTCGCGTAGAGGTCGAGCGCCTTGCGAAGGCCGACGTTCACGCTGGTGAAGCCCTTGCCGATTGGCGTCGTGATCGGGCCCTTCAACGCGATTTTGTTCCTGGTGATCGAATCGAGCAGCGGCTGCGGCAGCGTCGTGCCGTGTTCCTGCACCGCTTCGGCGCCCGCGGAAAACGATTCCCACTCTGGCGTAAATCCCGAGGCGTCGAGAACGCGCACGACCGCGCGTGTCACTTCCGGGCCGATTCCGTCCCCGGGGATAAGAGTGATGACCACTCGCTATTCCCTGGCTTCCCACCAGCACAGCGCAAGACCGCCGACGACGGTGATCGAGAACAGGATGTTCGAAATGCCGTGCAGGCGATTGAAAGCCAGGCGGCGCGCATCCGTATCGGGCAGCGTGCTGACCGGCCCGCTGACCGACGACTGGATCGCGTTGACCTCCGGGATGATGTAATACCCGGTCGCCAGCATCATCACCAGCATGACGCTCATGATTCCAACGCGCACGCCGTATCGGAGCGGCCGCGCGCCGAGCAGTCGATGGAGCGTCAAGGTGACGAACATCACCGCCGCCATCGCGTAGGACAGCCACGTCAGCCGAAGGAGGACCTCGCCGAACACCTGGCCCGCGAGCACGCGGCCCTCTGCTTCGTTCCAGGCCTGCAAGACGCCGAAAACCGACGGCGCCACCAGCGCGCCGGCCGCGACGAGGCCGCCGACCCACAACACCAGCGCCACGACGTAGAGGTAGCGCAGAAAGACCATCCCTCCATTTTACTGATAAACTTTTGTCTTTTACGGCACCATCCTTGATGGAGAGATCGAACCAGTGACCGAGATTCGTGCGGCGGCCCCATCGGGCGCGCTCCAGCGTCTGTTCGAGCAGCAGTCTGCTCGCAATCGCCAACTCCTGAAACAGACGCCGACGCTCGGCGGCGAGATTCGCTCAGAGGCGCTGCCGTTCGCGGTCGACCTCAAAGCGCCGGCGCTTGGCGCCGATGCCGAGCGCGCGCTCGCGGCGCTCGAAAAGACGGCGGCGCGGATCGCGATCGAGTCGCTGATCTCACTCGCTAAGGTGAACGACATCGATCACCTCGGCGGCGGCCTCGAGTTGATCGGCCCGCTGCTGATGACGCTCGGCGCAGTCGATTACCGCGGCACGCAGTTCTCGATCGAGCACGGCCACACCAGCATCGGCTATTACTCGGCGCTATCGGCGCTCGGCTTCCTGCCGCGCGAGCGGGTCATCGAGCAGTTCCGGCGCAGCCTCGACATTGCCGGACATGTGCTCTGGGTGCCCGGCGGCACGCCGATCGGCTCGGGCCGTCTCGGCATCACGGTGCCGGTCACCGCGGGGTGGTCGCTGGGACTGCGCGCCAGCCACGGCGATGATGCGTTCGTCATCTGTCACTGCGGCGATGCCGGCTGGATTTCGGGACAGGCGCTGAATGGATTCATCGGCGCCAGCCTGCACCGCGCGCCGATGGCGCTCGTCATGCACCGGAACGGCATCCAGCTGTCCGGCACGACCGCTCGCATCATGGCCAAGGATCCGCGGACGATCGTGAAGAGCCTTGGCATCGAAGTGATCGAGATCCGCTCGCTCCACGAGCGCTGCGAGCTGTTCGACGCGTATAAGCATGCTTACGCGCTTGCCAGAGCAGGCAAACCGTCGCTCATCTATCCCGTCGGCTTCAGCGCAACCGTGCACGAGTTCGCCGCCCATTACGGCATCGTCAACGAGGCCGAGCACTTCTGCGAGAAGAACAAGATTGCGATCGGCACGACGGTGCAAGTGCCCGGGTCGCTGATGAGCTATCGCGATCCGCACGCGATGCTCGAGTGCCTGTTCTACGTCAACGAGCTGCCTGGCGGGGAGGCGCATCACGACGGCGGCATGAAGGGGCGCGATCACGCCGCGGTGCTCGCCAATCCGATGTTGCAGGTGGGCGCGGACGAACAGGCAGCCCTCGATCGATTGCGTGCGCAGCCGAAACGGACGGTTGTGTCAACCGCGCGGCCGCGACCCGGGTCGCCCAACCTCGTCCTCTCGTCGGCGGACGTCGCGGCGATCGCCTTGCCGGGCACCGAAAAGTGGGTGACGGCGCGCGTGGGCTCCGAGGCTGCGTATGCGGCGGTCGCCAAGAAGTACGCCTCGCAGTGTTTCTTCGTGTCGTGCGATCTCAATCCCTCGACGCGGCTGGG
>Ga0310896_10000175_pt1 | contig 12410 bp, 12 predicted proteins | sample C8D1metaG_FD_204663 | JGI IMG/M metagenome (GOLD analysis project Ga0310896, IMG submission 204663) | Lab incubated soil microbial communities from West Virginia University Organic Research Farm, Morgantown, WV, United States - C8D1 | ecosystem: Environmental > Terrestrial > Soil > Agricultural... | reverse complement strand
ATTTTCGGTCCGACGCTTGGCGGCTGGCTGACCGATCACTGGTCTTGGCGCGCCTGTTTCTATGTGAATCTGCCCGTCGGCGTCATTGCCCTCACGGCTTTGTATTTCGAGTTTCCCAACATGAAGCCGCGGCGATCGGCCACGCAGATCGATTGGAATGGCTTCGCCTTGCTGATCGCGACGGTCGTGCCCTTGCTGCTTGCACTGACGTGGGTGCCGCTCCATGGCTGGTCGGCGCTTCGTGTGTGGCCGCTGCTGGTGTGTTCCGCGGGGATGCTGATCGTGTTCCTGCTGAATGAATCGCGCGCCGCGGAACCGATCATTCCACTCACGTTGTTCACGCATCCGATCATCGCCGTCTGCTCGCTCTGTTCGTTCGTGCTCGGCGTCGGCATGTTCGGCGCGATCATCTATTTGCCCCTGTTCATGCAGGGCGTGCTCGGCACCTCGGCGACGCAGTCCGGTAATCTGCTGACGCCGCTGCTGATGGGTGCCGTCGCCGGGGCGATTGTCGGCGGGCAGACGGTGTCCCGTACGGGCGAGTACAAGCTGCTCGGTATCGTCGGATCGATCTTCCTCGCGGCCGGCATGATTCTGTTCGCGCGCATGACGGCCGAGACGACGCATGGCTATGTGGTGTGGGCGATGGTCGTGGCCGGACTCGGGATGGGATTGCTGCAGCCGGTCTACACCATCGCCGTGCAGAACGTGGCGCCGCGCGAGCGGATGGGCGCGGCAACCTCTTCGACCATCTTTTTTCGGTCAATCGGCAGCACCGTTGGCGTCGCCGCATTTGGATCGGTGATGCTGACGCGCTATCACGATGAGTTCCTGCGACTGGCGCCGGCCGGCGTGCCGGCCGAGGCGATGACCTACCTCACCAATCCAATCCTGCTCGTGCAGTCCCGCCCCGAGCTCGCGGCAATTTTCATGAAGACGCCGGGCGGATTGGCGATGGTTCAGCCGGTCATCACGTCAGTGAAGACAGCGCTCCTGCACGGCCTTCAACAGGTGTTCTTTTTCGGCGCTGTCCTGATGGTTATCGCCGTGCTGCCGCACTTGTTCCTCAAACGCGAGCCGCTGCGCTCGCGCGAGGCGACAGCGGCCTCACCGGCAGCTGTCCATTGATCACACGCAGACCGATTGGGAACTTTGCGACATAAAGCCACGTAAGGACCTACGATATGCCGCAGAGTTTTTTTCAATCCCTTGATGCGATCAGACGCGACCTGGCTCATGCGTTCCGGTCACTCGCAAAGGCTCGAACTTTCACGCTGGTCTGCGTCATCTCGTTAGGCATCGGCATGGGCGCGCTTGTCGGGCTCTCGACCTTTGGACGCATGCTCATGGCTCCGGCTCGCCTCATCAACACGACGGGGCTGACCGAAGTGCTCGTGCTCCCCCAGGGCCCGCTTCGCGCCAAGGCTGGGGAGTGGGCGCTCGAGCCGTGGTCCTATCCGGACTATCAGGCGTTGCGCGACAGCGACAGCGGCATGGCGCTTACCGGATGGGTCCGCGACTCCAGCGAAGTCGGCACGCGGCTTCCGGGCGAGACGGAGATTCGTCGCGTCGAGACGCTGTATGTATCGTCCAACTACTTCAGCACGTTCGGCGTGCCGCTCGCGAATGGGCCCGGGTTTGATCCGGCCATCGACGATGCGACATCGGCCGAGCCGCGCGTGGTGTTGAGCCACGATTTCTGGAAGAGCCAGATGTCTGGCGATCCCGGCATCATCGGAAAAACCGTCACCCTCGACGGCGTGCCGCACACCGTGGTGGGAGTCACCCCAGAAGAGTTTCGCGGTCACTTCCACCGCTTTCAAGCGCCGGGCTCGTTGGTCTTTATACCCCTCGAGCGGCACCCGCGCCTGAGAGCCAATGCCAGTCTTCGCGCCGACCGAACCGTTGACTGGCTGCACATCCACGGCCGGCTCAATGCCGGCGTCGATTTCGCGCGCGCGAATGCGCTCGTGGCATCGACCGTCGCCGGTCTCGCACAGCGATATCCGCAGACCAACGAATTCAAGTCGGCGACCGTCGAGCGGTATGCCTCGCTGGGAGCCGCGCAGATTCCTCAATCGCGCCAGATCCTCTACATCCTGCTCGGGCTGGCGGGCTCGGTGCTGTTAGTGGTGTGCCTGAACATCTCGGGCATGATGCTGGTTCGCGGCACGACCCGTGAGCGCGAACTGAGCATTCGCTCTGCGCTCGGTGCGGCCCGCCAGCGCTTGATCCAGCACCTGTTCTTCGAAGCGCTATGGCTGGCAGTGCTCGCCGCCGCCATCAGCGGGTTCGTGTTGTTCGGCATCCCCGCGATTGCCGGATGGTATCTGGGCGCGCCGGTACCCGAAGAGATCGATCTCGATGCGACCAACGTGGCGATTGCGTCCGGTCTGTGTCTCGTGGTCAGCGTGCTCTTCGGATTGTTGCCGGCGGTTCGCTTCAGCCGTCCCAGTCTCATCACGGCGATGAAGGAAGATGCGGGCGGCAGCCAGACCATTCGCGTCCATCGATTCGCGGCGATGGTGCAGATCGGCATCGCGGTGCCGTTCCTCGTGATCAGCGGCGTCATGCTCGACCGCGTGCGCACCGCTGATTTCGGATTCCCGCTCGACGGCCTGGCCGGCGCGCGCGTACCAGCAACGGCGGGCACCGCGCCGGACGCCGGTAAAGTTCGAGCGGTTCGCGACAATCTCACGCAGGCCATCGGCGTGCAATCCGTGGCCGTCGCCGAAGGCATGCCGATCGATTTCGATTACCGGGAATTCCGGGTGGCGAGCGCGGATGACGGACAGTTCGGCACTGCCCACGCGACGCGCGTCGGCGAAAACTTCCTCGAGACCGTCGGGGCGAAGCTGCTTCGCGGCCGGACGATCACTGCTGACGATCGCATGATGGCCGCGCCGGTCGCGCTGCTGTCCGATCTGCTCGCGCGACAGTTGTTCCCCGGCGCGGAAGCGATTGGCCAAAGAATCAAGTTCACGCTGGACGATGGCCGCGAGCAGGAGGCGACCGTCGTCGGTGTGACGAACGATTTCGCGACGTCGCAGCTGACGACGATTCGCCAGCAGATCCTGCTGCCGTTGCCGGAAACCTTGACGCCGACGGTGTACCTCATCGTGCGCGGCGCGCCGGGCGACGAGCCGAAGCTGCAGTCGGCACTGGAGAGTGCGCTTCGCGAGCTCGGTGTCGAGGCGATGCCCGGCGTGGCATTCCCCGGCATCGTCACCGGGCAGGAGATGACGGAGAAGAGCATCGGCGATCTGGTGTCGGAGTCCGTGGCCGTCGGCATCGTCGGCGGTCTCGTGCTGGTGCTCGCGGCCCTGGGCATCGTTGGCGTCGTCGGTTTCATGGTGGCGACGCGCACGAAAGAGATCGCCATTCGGATGGCATTGGGCTCCACGCGTCTCGCCGTGTTCCGGATGATGCTGCTCGACATCATCAAGCTGGTGGTTCCCGGTGTCGTCGCGGGCCTCGCCCTCGCCGCCGTGCTGATTCGCACGATGGAAAGCGTGTTGGGCACGCCGCTGACCCTTGGTCCGGATCCGCTCGGCATCATGGAACCGTTGATCTACGCCGGCGCCTCCGCGATCGCCGTGACCGCGGCGATTCTGGCCGGATTACCGGCCGCCCGGCGCGCCACCTCGGTCCAGCCCATGGTGGCCATTCGGACGGAGTAGCGGCCGCGATCAGCTAATCGCTATTGGGCGGATGCGAAGTGAGGTAAGCTGTGGTCTAAGTCCTTTAGATTCAGCTCACTCACTACCCATCGACCCCAGTAGCTCTCACATGCCATTCAAAGAAAAGGCCGTCGTTCGCCACAAACTCCGACCAGACTGGGGCGCCGGCCGCGTGCTGATGCGCACCGACGAGTATCTCCAGATTGACTTCAGCGCCGGCGGGTTGAAGAAGTTGAAGACGTCGATCGCCGACGAACATCTGGAAGCGGCATCGGCCGAAGAAGTGAAAGCGCTGAAGCCCGAGAAGGCGAAGCCGGTGAAGCTGGCTGGTGTGAAGGCGGCCGCCAAGAAGGTCGTCACGCCCAAGACCAGGATGGTCTGAACCGCTCGTCGCGATCTACAGAAACCAGCCTGCGTGGTCGATACAGGGAACAGCCACGTTCCCATCGATCATGACCTCCTTTGCGCTCAAATCAACGCTCGTTGCCTGGTTGGTTTGCTCGGCGTCTGTCGCGCTGGCGCAGAGCGATCGGGCCAGGGTGATGGGACTCGTGACCGACGGATCCGGCGGCGCGCTTCCAGGCGTGACCGTGACGCTGCAGTCGCGACCGCTCGTTTCGGTCGTGACGGACGGCACCGGGCGCTACATCACGCCATGGGTGACGCCCGGCAAATACACCATTACCTTCGAACTGTCGGGTTTCGAGACCCATACGGTCACGGTCCAACTCGGCGGCGGCGAGACGGGGGTGCTCGACCAGCAGCTCGCGCTGGCGGCTCTCAGCGAAACGGTGCAAGTGATCGCGCCGGCGCCGGCACCGCCGCCCGAATTCCGTCCACCGGCGCGGCCCGAGCCGCGGCCCGTCGACGAGAAGGCGCTTGCCTCGGTGTGCGGTCCACGGGAGGCGCGGGATTTCAGCGTCGCGATCGGCCGCATCGTCTCGCACCGCGACGACCCGAATCGCCAGCTGATCGGACCGCGCGATGTGCTGAGGATCGACGTCGGCGCGACCCAGGGTGTCGTCACCGGCCAGAACTTCGTCGTGAGGCGGCGGTTCCAGACCGGCGACCGCTCCGCGCCGAAGAAGCTCGCGACGTTCGCGGAACAAACGGCCGGCCTCATTCAGATCGTTGAAACACAGCCCAACTCGTCGGCGGCCGTGGTCGTCTACATGTGCGGGGAAATTTACGCCGGCGATACCGTGGAGCCGCTCGTCGCGCAGCCGGTGTTCGTCACCATTCCTGCAGGCACGCCGCAGTTCGAAGAGCCGGCACGAATCCTCACCGGCGAGCACGGACAAAGCGCGAGCGCCGACGGGCAAATGATGGTGATCGATCGCGGCATCATGCAAGGCGTGGAACGCGGCCAGCGCGTGACGATCTTCCGCCGCTCCGCCGCCGTCGAGGGGGTGCCCGTGACGATCGGCGACGGCGTGATCATCGCCGTTCGTGCGGACTCGGCGACGATGCGCATCGATCACGCCACTGATGCCGTGATGGTCGGCGACTTGATCGCGCTGCATCGCTAGCGCGTCACAGCTCGGGCACGACCGGTCTGAAGTGTGAGTCGAGCGGCAAGGGCTTCACCCAGATTGCCAGATTCACCGGCAACGATCCATACAGATGCGGGAACACGTCGCCGCCGTCGCGCGACAGCTCCCATTTGAGTGCGTCGCCAAGCGTGCCGGCGGCTACCGCCACCAGGAGCAAATCGGGCACACCCGAAAAATGTTTGCGCGCGGTCTCGTGAAGCTGTGCCGCCGTCGAGAAATGAATGAAGCCATCAGCGATGTCAATGGGTGAGCCGGTGAACGAACCGTTGTCGACCGACTCGTACCAGAGTTGTTTCGGCAGGATTTTGTAGATCGTCATCCCGACGCGAGTATAACAGTCGCTGGTCTACTAGAATCTAGGTCGATGCGTGCGTTGCTTGTTCGAGCGGCCGCTGTTGTGATCGTGATTCCCGCGTTGGTGTGGGGACAGGCACGCACGGGCGACGGCCGGCCGAACTTCGAAGGCATCTGGAATTCGGCGACCGCGACGCCGCTCGAGCGTCCGCGCGAGTTGAAGGACAAGCCGTTTTTCACGCCGGCAGAAGCCGCGCAGTGGGAGCGCGCCTATGCGAAGCAGAACGAGGACCCTCCGCCCGGCGCGAAGCTGACCGGCACCGGAACCTACAACACCGTGTATCGCGAGTGGGGGACCCGAACGCTCAAGACTCTGCGAACGTCGATTATCACGGAGCCGGCCGACGGCCGCATTCCGGCGCTCACGCCTGCGGCCGCGGAAGTGAAGCGTCGACGTCTCGAGGGGCTGAAGAAGGTCGAGAACCCCGAAGACCTCGGGCTTCAGGATCAATGCCTGGCATTTCTCACCGCGGGGCCGCCGATGCTGCCGTATTCGTACAACAGCAATTACCAGATCGTGCAGACCGACGACACCGTCCTCGTACACGCCGAGATGATTCATGATGCGCGGATCATTCATCTCGACGGCCGTCCGCACGCGCCGGCGCGGCTTCGATCATGGCTCGGCGATTCGATCGGCCGATGGGAAGGTGACACGCTGGTCGTCGATACCACCAACTTCAACGACGGCAACGGCTTCTATGGCGACGCCGGCGGCAATTTCGGCTGGGACCGCAACCTGCACCTCATCGAACGCTTTCGCCTGTTCGACGCCGACACGCTGTTGTATCAGTTCGAGATCGACAACCCGACCGCGTTCACCGCGCGTTGGAAAGGCGAGCTGACGATGACGCGGTCGTCGGAGATGATCTACGAGTTTGCCTGTCACGAAGGCAATTACTCGCTGACCAACATGATGAGGGGCTACCGCGCGACCGAACGCAAGCAATGAGGGCGGCCAAGGCGATCCTGATTCACGGCAACGGCGGTTGCACGGCGGGCGACATCTGGCTGCCGTGGGTCGAGCACGAGTTGCGGGCGCTCGGCCTCGACGTCATCAACCACACCTTTCCCGACAACATCAAGGCGCGGGCGCAGTTCTGGCTGCCGCACCTCGAAAGGCTCGATGCCGACGAGAACACGATCCTGATCGGTCACTCGTCCGGCGCCGTTGCGGCGATGCGATACGCCGAGACGCATCGCCTGCTCGGCTCGATCCTGGTCGGCGTGTGTCATACCGATCTCGGCGACAGCTTCGAGGCGGCCAGCGGCTACTACGAGGCCAGGTGGCAATGGCAGCAGATCCGCGACAACCAGGAATGGATCGCGATCTACAACTCCACGGACGATCCGCACATTCCGATTGAAGAGCCGCGGTTCGTGGCGACGCAACTGCGATGCAGTTACTTCGAGTTCACGGACCGCGGCCACTTCGTCGACTCGCGTCAGTTCCCGGAGATCGTGGAGCTGGTGCGGCGGAAGCTGGCGATCTGACGGCCTTCGCGCCGACCTCGATCAGCATTTTGGCGGCGACGCTACTGTCGCCGCGAAATCTCGTAAACCGCGCCGTTAGAGAGCGAGACGACGAAGAGATTGCCGTTCGGCCCCGTCTGGATGTCGGTGCCGACGCCGAAGCCCGCGCCAAACCGCAGGCTCTCGCTCTCGCCGATATCGAACTTCGCGGTGTTATCGGCGACTAGATCACTCAGGCGAGCGTCAGTTGACGCGATCGACTGACGATTCGCCGACAGGTCGAGGCGAAGCAAATAGCCGTCGAGGAGCGTCGTCCGTGAAGCGCCCACGAACAAGTCATTGGCGTACTCAGCGCCCAACGCGTTGCCGCGGAGGAACCCGATCGCCGCCGGCGCGATCGCCCACTTCCAGCTGAATTCCGGATCGTCGTAATGCGCGCCGGGGAGCATGAACAGCCGGAGGCGCGCCTGTTCCGGCGTATCAGCCAGCAACGACGGTGGCCAGCGCTGCTGCTGGAGGTCGCCCGGAGCGAAGGTTCGCTCGATCGCCTTGAATTCCGCGACGCGACTCATGGGGCCCATCGCTTGAATCCAACCGAGATTGGATCCCGCCGTGACGCGATTGAGCTCGTCGAAGCTGTCGTCGCCGTTCTGCTGGTCCCAGACGTCGCCCGATACCGGATCGACCGCCAGGCCAAAACTGTTGCGCACACCGTAGGCGAAGATCTTCTGGAGATTGGCGCCAACCTCTCCTTGAATACCGGCGCCGGTGCTGAAGAACGGATTGTCGGACGGCGCGCTGCCATCGTCGTTGAGGCGCAGGATCACGCCGGTGAAGTGCGCGTTGTCCGGTCCCGGGCCGCCGAATTGATCGTCCGGCACCGCAAAGGCCTGACCGCGGTCGTCGAAAATATTCTGCATCTGTCCGCGCCGGCCGTTATCGCCGAAGATCACGTACAACTTGCCGTCGCCGGCGAACCTGATGACGCCGCCGTTGTGATTGCCGCGCGGCACGTTGTTGCTGACATCGTGCTGGAACGATCGCAGATTGATGATGTTGCGATCGAAGCGCAGCGAGGTCCCGTCCCAGACGAATCGATCGATACGATTGCCGAGCAGCGGGACATCGACGATCTCCGTCACATCCGCGCCTGTCGCCGGCGCAGTGGGACAGGTCGTTGCGGAGATCTGGAATGTGGTGGGACCGTGAACCGCAGTGCAGGTCCAGTACAGATAGACAAAACGGTTTGCCGTGAATTGTGGATGCAGAGCGATGCCGAGCAGCCCGCGCTCGGACGCGTTGTTCACTGACAGATCGAGAACGATCTGCGCCAGCGCGCCGTTGATCACATGCTTGACGCGGCCGCTCGCCTTTTCGAGCACCAGAAACTCGTTGGCGCCGATGAACGCCATCGAGGTCGGCTGATCGAGCCCGCTGATCACCGCACGCACGGTCAGGTTGGGATCGCTCAGCGTCGGCAACGGCGACTGGGCCCGAGGACCGCCGCCGGATAGAAGAATCAACAGGGGGAGTAGTGCAAGGACGGATCGAACTCTCGAGCTCATGTCACGCGCCTTTCTGACGGGCTTGTCCCCGTCACGACCAACTCAACGGTCAGTCGCGGCGCGCAACGACCAGGTCCGCCTGATGCAAGACGGGTACCTGGCCGTGCAGTCGATTTCTATTTGATGACGAGGCGATCGGTGACGCTGGTGACGCCGTCAGTATCGCGCGCCAGCTGCAGCGCTTTCGCGCGTTCAGCTTCGGAGTGCACCGAGCCCGACAGCGTCACCGCGGTGCCCCTCGTGTCGACGTCGATCGAGAGCGCCTTGACCTGGTCGTCGAGGGCCATCTTCGACTTGATCTTCGCGGTCAGCGCCGCGTTGCTGAGGGCCTGTTCCGCCTGGGCGGCGCCGGTGGCAACTTTCTCCCCAATCGCGGCACCGGTCTGCCGCGCCTTTTCCGTGTCGATGCCCGGCGTTGCCTGCCGGGCAGACACCGGCGTCTCGACGCCGTCACCGCCGAGCCGGTATCCGAGGAAAAACGCCGCCGCGGCCGCAATCACCACGACGATCAGCACCAGTTTGATTAAAGCTCGAAACATCGGTCGCCTCCGTACGATGGCGGAAGCATTCACCGTGCCACGCGCAGGACGCGCTTCAGAACGAACGGGCGAGCATCAGCACGAGCTTGACCACGAGCGCGATCGGCGCGCCGATCACCACGATCGCAATCGGGATCGCCCAGATGACGGCGACCCAGCCGAGGCTGTCGAACAGGATGGTCCTCCAGCGCGGCGGAGTCGAATCTCCGCTGACGGGCGTCATGGTGCGCGTCAATCGTGGAGGACGACGCTCAGGAGGGAGCTGTTGATCTGGATTCCGGCATCGAGATCGTCGACGTTGTATTCGATGAAGCCGAGCTTCTTGAACTTGTTCATGAAAAAATTCACCCGCGACCGCGTCGTCCCGACCATTTCCGACAGCGTCTCCTGCGAGATCTTCGGGACCGTCTGGCGGGGCTTCGTCTGCTTGCCGTAGCGGGCCAGCAGCAGCAAGGCGCGGGCGAGCCGCTTCTCACTCGAGTTGAACAATTGATCGATCAAGTCCTGCTCGATGCGCACGTTGCGCGAGACCATGTGCGTGATGAAGCGGCTGGACAGGTCGTGCTCTTCGTGCAGCGTCTTCGTCATCTGCGACTTGGCGATGACCATGATCGTGCTGGCAACGTTCGCGGTGGCGCTGCCAATCCGTATTTCCTGGCCGGCCAGGCACCCTTCACCAAAAAAGTCACCGGGTCCGAGCATGGCGATGACGGCTTCCTTGCCGCGCTTGGACAGCACGGATAACTTCACGCCACCCTTCTGAATGTACATGACGCTGTTGGCGGCAGTGCCCTGGGCGAAGACAGTCTGGTCGCGGCGGAATTCGACCAGGCGCTTGTCGAGGCCGGGCGAATCGAGGAATTCTTCAGCGTCGAAAGCGACAGCGATCTTCTTGGGCATCCGCATCGACAGTAGCGCAGGTGGCCGATGTGACCTGTTCACAACAGCACACCTGCCCCTGCGGGCTTCCGGGGTCTATCGAGGCGTCAGTTTGCCGCCTTCGGCGAGCGTTTTCATGTTCGTCATCGCCCGCTGGAACGTCGCGGTGCGACCGACCTTGTCCTTCTCGCGCGCCGCATCGTCGGCCAGCATCGAGTTGTCGTACATCAGCGTGTAGACGATCTTCGAGGTCTTGTCGGTCACCGGACGGACCTCGAGCGTGCCATGGTAGAGGTTGTAGGGACGTCCCGCTCGCACCGTCTGCGTGTAGGTGTACGAATACTGGGTCTTGCCGACCAGCACTTCGTTGGCGACCGAGCGCACCGAGCCGACCTCGCCCTCGGCGCCCGACAACATCTTGCAGCCCGCCGGGATTTGCAGCCACTCGCCGATATCGCAGTACTTGCCGATGCGCGCCCACACTTCGGCGGCCGGTCGATTCACATCGATCTCGAGCGGGATCGTCATGTAGGTCGGATTCTCGACGACGATGTTCGCGTTGGGTGACGCAGGTGGCGCGGCAGTCGCCGGCTGCGCGGGAGCCGCGGGCGTCTGCGCCAGGGCCACGGCCGGCACGCCGCACATCAACACTGCAACGATCATTCTTGCGAGACGAGTCCTCATCTATTCCTCCGCGCGAAGCTTAGATCAGATTTCCTATTTGCCGGCAGTGCCCGGTCGAGCTCCGTGTTCGGTGAGGAACGCGACGACGCTCTCGAACTTCAAGGCGCGCGCGGCATCGAGAGCGGTGCGCCCATCGGTGTTGCGGGCGTTGAGGTCGACGCCTTGATCGGCCGCGAGCCTGACGCTTTCGAGCATCAGCGCCTCGCGCTCGCGGCGATCGGGCTGCACCCATGCGACACCGCCGCCCATGCCCGTCGCCGCCATGACCGCGGTCGTGACCTGAGTGCGCGGCTCGACCGGTTCCTCGTTGTGGTAGTTCGCATGATGCACAAACGTCGCATTAGCGCCCTGCTTCAGCAGCAGGCGCATGACGTCGGGCTCGTTGAACCGCGCCGCCAGCCAGTATGGCGTCGCGCCGACGAGCTCCGGCGCAAAGTTGAAGTCGCGCGACGATCGGCGCGTCGGCGTCCAGGTCTTGAGCGGCGCATTCGGATCGGCGCCGTGCGCGAGCAGTGCCGTCACCATCCGCGTATCGCGCCGCATGATCGCGCCGTGCAAGGCGCCGAATCCCGCGTTCGCGGCGCTCGCGTCCGCGCCGCGATCGAGGAGCCACTCGACCATTTCCGTGAACCCCGCATGCGCGGCCATCGTCGTCACGCTGACACCCCAGGCGTCGAAGTCGTTGACGTTCGCTCCGGCGCCCACCAGCAGCTTCGCCGACTCGAGATCGCCGGCGCGCGCCGCGAAGAGCAGCGCCGTATCGCGTCCGTGCGGAATGATCTTGTTGTATTGCGGCAGGCCGTGCGGCGGCACCGCCATCATCTCCTGCCATTCCGACGATCGCGCGTGCACGTCGGCGCCGTGCGTGACGAGCGCCTTGACGACGTCGGGATGCCGCTGCGAGGCGGCCCACATCAACGCGGTCTGCCGGCGTGACGCGCGAGCATCTGGGTCGGCGCCTTTGGCGAGCAGCAACGCGACCACGTCCGCCTTGCCCGATCGCGCGGCGACCATGAGCGGGGTTTCGCCGGCGAGCAATGCCAGATTGGGATTGGCGCCGGCGTCGAGCAGCTTCCGGACGATCGCCGTGCCGGCGTTCATGCTCGCATTCCACAACGGCGTCGCGCCGAGATCGTTGGCGGCATTGACGTTGGCGCCGGCGCGAACCAGGAGATCGACACTCTCGGCGTCATCGCGATAGGCCGCCCAGTGCAGCGCGGTCGTGCCATCAGCAGCGGCGGCGTTGACGTCGGCTTTCTTTTGAATCAAGGCCCGCAACTGCGCGCGATCGGCGTTCTTCGCCGCATCGATCAGGGCAGGCCGCTCCTGCGCCGCGGCGGTTGCCGCGATCGCGAGGATCAGAATCGACAGGCGCGCGGAGTGCCGGACCATCTACATCGAGACGGTGTCGATCGCGAGCTTGCCGGTGCTGCCGCCGAGACGCTCGACCGGCACATCCATCTTGTCCATCAGCGTGACCAGCAGGTTCGCCATCGACGGCTTGTCGGTGTAGGCGAGGTGGCGGCCGCCCTTGAGCCGGCCGGCGCCGCCGCCCATCACGAGGATCGGCAGGTTGTCGCCGGAGTGGCGGTTGCTGTTCGAGATGCCCGAGCCGTAGAGGATCGTCATGTGATCGAGCAGCGAACCGTCGCCATCCGGTGTCGCGCGCAGCCGGGCGAGGTA
>Ga0310896_10000158_pt1 | contig 12690 bp, 10 predicted proteins | sample C8D1metaG_FD_204663 | JGI IMG/M metagenome (GOLD analysis project Ga0310896, IMG submission 204663) | Lab incubated soil microbial communities from West Virginia University Organic Research Farm, Morgantown, WV, United States - C8D1 | ecosystem: Environmental > Terrestrial > Soil > Agricultural... | reverse complement strand
CGACGAACGCGCGCGCAATCGTCAGCAGCTGCTTCTGTCCCTGCGACAGGTTGGTCGCTTCCTCGTTGATGATCGTGTGGTAGTTCTCCGGCAGGGTGCGGACGAAGTGATCCGCGTGCGCCGCCTTCGCGGCCCGCACGATTTCGTCCTCGGTCGCGTCCTCACGCCCGTAGGCGATGTTGTCGCGGATCGTCCCCGAGAACAGCCACGTGTCCTGCAGCACCATGCCGAAGATCTTGCGCAGCCCGCCGCGCGTCATCTCGCGGATGTCGACGCCGTCGACGCGAATCGCGCCGGCGTTGATGTCGTAGAACCGCATCAACAGGTTGACGAGCGTCGTCTTGCCGGCGCCGGTGTGGCCGACGATCGCCACCATCTGTCCGGGATGCACGTCGATCGACATGTCCTCGATCAGCGGCGTCTCCGGCTTGTAGCTGAACGACATGTGATCGATCCGCACCTCGCCGCGCGGCGTCGGCACCGTGCGCGCCGGCTTCGGCTCGGCAGGCTCCTCCGCCTCGTCGAGCAGCTCGAACACCCGCTCCGCCGAGGCGATGGTCAGCTGGATCGTATTGGCCATGCTGCTCAACTGCGTGATCGGCATCGAGAACTGCCGGCTGTACTGGATGAACGCCTGCACGTCGCCGAGCGCGATCGATCGGATCGTGACCAGGTAGCCGCCGATCACCGCGACCGCGACGTAGCTCAGGTTGCCGACGAACATCATGATTGGGAAGATCATGCCGGTCGCAAACTGCGCCCGCCACGCGCCTTCGTAATACCTGTCGTTCAGCTCCTGGAACTTCGCGACCGATCGCTCTTCGTGGCCGAAGGCGGTGACGATGGCATGGCCCGAATACATTTCCGCGACGTGGCCGTTCATTTCGCCGAGCGCCTTCTGCTGGCGGATGAAGTAGGCCTGCGATCGTTTCGCAATCGTCGCCACGATCGTCACGCTGAGGGGCAGCGACGCCAGGACCACGAGCGTCATGATCCAGCTGATGGTCAGCATCATGACGATGATGCCGATCACGGAGAGGACCGAGCTAATCAGCTGCGTCAGGTTCTGCTGCAGCGTGCTGCTGATGTTGTCCAGGTCGTTGACGGCCCGGCTGAGGATCTCGCCATGCGTCCGCGAGTCGAAGAACTTCAGCGGCATCTTGCTGAATTTCGCTTCGACGTCGCGTCGCAGCGCATACACCGTCGTTTGCGCGATGCCCGACATCAAGTACTGCTGGAGGTAGAGGAACGACGAGCTCACCACATACAACACCACCAGCCACGTCAGGATGTTGCCGACGTAGCCGAAGTCGATGCCGGTGGCCGCTCCCGCCTGGCGCGCGAGGTACCCCTCGAACACTTTCGTGGTCGCCTTGCCGAGCAGCTTGGGGCCGACCACGCTGAACACGGTGGCGATGACGCCGGCGCCAACCACGATCTGCAGCTTGGTCTGGTGCGGCCGGAGGTAGCCCATCAGCCGGCGCAGCGTGCCCTTGAAATCCTTCGCCTTCTGCACGGGCATGCCGAAGCCGCCCATCGGGCCGCGGCCGAAGATGCTCGCTGGCGGGGCCTGCCGCTTGATGGCGTCGCGTTCGGAGCTCATGCGACCTCCTCGAGCGACGCCTGCGACTCGGCGATCTCGCGATAGACCGCGCACGTCTTGATGAGATCCGCGTGGGCGCCGATGCCGACGACCTGGCCATCGTCCAGGACGATGATGCGATCGGCGTTCATCACGGTGCCGATGCGCTGCGACACGATGAAGACGGTGGCGGCCGTCGTTTCGGACCGCAAGGCGGCCCGCAGCTTCGCGTCGGTGGCAAAGTCGAGCGCGGAGAAGCTGTCGTCGAAGACGTAGATCTCCGCATTCCTCACCAGCGCGCGCGCAATCGCCAGGCGCTGCTTCTGGCCGCCGGACAGATTGGTGCCGCCCTGCGAAACCGGCGCGGCATAGCCTTCCGGCTTCTGATCGATGAACTCTGCCGCCTGCGCGACCGTCGCCGCCTTCGTCACCTCGTCATCCGTCGCGGCCTCGCGTCCGAATCGAATGTTGGTGGCGATCGTTCCGGAAAAGAGCACGGCCTTCTGCGGGACGTAGCCGATCTTCGCGCGCAGGTCCTCCTGCCGCATCTCGCGAACGTCCACGCCGTCGACGAGCACGCGGCCGCCGTTGACGTCGTAGAAGCGCGGGATCAGGCCGGCCAGCGTCGACTTGCCCGAGCCGGTGCCGCCGATGATCGCGGTGACCTCGCCGGCCTTGGCGATGAACGACACGCCGGACAGCGCGGGCTCTTCCGCGCCCGGATACTGGAACGTGACGTTCTCGAATTCGACCGTTGCACGATAGAGGGCCGGCGTGCCCTCCGCAGCCTTGGCGAAGGAGGGATCGTTGACGTCCGGAATCACGTCGAGCACGGCGTTGATGCGCTCCGCCGACGCCGCGGCGCGCGGCAGCATCACGAACATCGCCGTGACCATGAACACCGAAAACAGGATCTGAATCGCGTACTGCAGCGACGCCAGCATCGCGCCGACGTGCATCTGCCCGGCGTCGATGCGCAGCGCGCCGACGTAGATGATCGACACGCTGGTCAGGTTCATCATGAAAAACATCGCCGGCATCAGCAGCGACACCAGCCGGTTGACCGCGATCGCGTTGCCGGTCAGGTCGAGGTTCGCGGCGTCGAATCGCCGGCTCTCGTGGGCGTTGCGATCGAAGGCCCGGATGACGCGCACGCCGGTCAGCCCTTCGTCGAGCACCAGGTTGAGCCGATCGATCTTGACCTGCATCAGCTGGAACAGCGGCACGGCCTTGCGCATAATCAGGAAAAAGATCACGCCGAGGATCGGAATCACCGCGATCAGCACGCGCGCCAGCCGCGCATCCTGCGACAGCGACAGGATGATGCCGCCGATCGCCATCATCGGCGCCGTGATGACCATCGTCATCATCATGATCAGCACCTGCTGGACCTGCGTCGTGTCGTTGGTGGTGCGCGTGATCAGCGACGCGGTGCTGAAGCGATCGAACTGGTGGACCGAGAAGTGCGCCACCCGGTCGAAGATCCGGTTGCGGACGTCGCGGCCAAATCCGCTCGCGACCTTGGCCGAGAAGAAGCTGCTGCCGACCGACGCGGCGGTGCTGACGAGCGCCATCAGCAGCATCAGGCCGCCGTAGATCATGATCTGGCGCCTGTCATCGGGGACGATGCCGTGGTCGACGATGTCGGCCATCAGGCGGGGGAGATACAAGCTGGCGAGCGATTGCGCCAGCGCGAGCGCGAGGACGAGCGCCACCGAGGCCCGGAACGGCTTTAAGAAAACGAACAACTTGAGCATGAGGAATTAAATTGTAATCCCGGCGGGAAACGACATCCCGCCGGGATCCGACCTACGGAGAGCGCCGTACTTACTCGATGATCGCCTGCGACGGAAAGGAGATACTGATCTGACAGTGCGCCCGCTATTCCTGGTCATCATGCTCGCCGCCTGTCTGTGTGTCGTCGTGCCGTCCGCCGAGCAGTCGCTCGCCGACGTGGCGCGCAATACGGAGTCGGCGCGCAACGCCTCTGCCGGACGGCCCCGCCCGAAGGTCTATACCAACAAGGACCTGTCGGCCGTCGATCACATGCCGCCGGCGCCGACTCCCCCAAAGTCAACTCCCACTGCCTCGCAGCCAGCGCCATCAGACAGCCAGGGTCTTCCTGACGTCAAAAGTGAGGCGTACTGGCGCGCTCGGATGCGGCCGCTCCGCGAACGGCTCGAGAGCGCCCGCGCGCTGGCCGACGAGACGAAGCGGCGGGCGGAGACGCTGATGCGCTCGGCGGATCGCTGCTTCATGATCGGGGTCGTCTGCGCGGACTACACCGAGTCGCTGCGGCTGACGGAGGAGCACAAGACACTCGTTGCCGAGGTCGAGCGTGCCCAGCGAGACGTCGCAGCGCTCGAGGAAGAGGCGCGCCGGGCGGGCGTGCCGCCCGGCTGGGTGCGGGAGTAACAGGCTCGTTCGTCAGAATCCGAAATTCAGCCCCATCTCCACGCGGCGCGTGCCGGTGACCGAGGTCGCTTGCCGGAAGAACGGCGAGGTCATGACGCCGCTGTAGCCGACGTAGTTGGCATGGTTGGTGAGGTTGTTCGCGAACAGGAACACGCCGATCCGGAAGCGCGCCGGTTGATCGAAGGTGCGCACCTCGGGCGCGGCGCCCGCGCCGCCGACGAACACGCCGATCGGCGGCGGGCCGCCGGCGGGCGGACCGAACGTCCAGCTGTAGTTCACGTTCAGGTTCATATTGAACGCACCGTCGCCGCGCTCGGTGTTGCGGCCGATGCCGGCCGGGCGATCGTTGTAAATCAGATCGCGATTGTCATCGAGCCCGGTGCGAAGGGTGTACGGCGACGCGCTCGAGGAATTGAACGAGAGGCCCATCTGGAGGTTCTTCACGATCTGGTTGTTGAGCGTCGCGTTCAGGCGATGCCGCACGTCGTTGTTGGCGGGTCCCCAGTCGAGATCGAGACTGCCGAACGCGGGCACCGCGAACGCGCCGTCGCTGTTGTTGCGGAGCCGGGCGATCGTGTAATTGAGGAACAGGGTCACGCGCTTGAAGCTGAAGCGCGGCGCGCTCTTGTTGAGCGGAAACAGCGCGCCCTGGTTGACCGTCAGGTTGGTCTGGACTTGATGCTGCCGGCTGCTGCCGTCGGACACGACTTCGATCACGTTGGCGTAGCGGGCATCGGGCCGCACGCCGTTGACCGGCGCATTCATGTTCTCGCCGCGCAAGATGGCGCCGCCGCGGATGTAGGCATATGTGGCGCTCGCCTGCACGACCTTGTAGCGCCGATCGACGCCGAGGCTGACGCGCGTCGAGCGGGGCAGCACGAGATCGTCGGCCAGCTCGTATCGGCCGACCGGCGCCGCGACGAGCGACGACAGATCAGAAATGACGGGATACGGCGGATTCGCGAGATCGATCTCCTTCTGCCGCTCGCCATCGACACGCAGTGTCTGCTCGTAAGTGCCGTTCGGCAGCCAGTCGGTGAAGATGCCCCAGCTCGCCCGCAGCGTGGTCGTGCCGGCCGTGCCGGGCGCCCAGGTCACGCCGAGACGCGGCATCACGTTGTCGAGATCGTCGACATGGTTCTGGGCTTCGTAGCGCAGGCCGCCGCTCAGCGTCAGGTTGCGCCGGATGCGGAAGTCGTCCTGGCCGTAAAGCGCGCCCTGAAAATATCGGTAGTCGATGATCGGGTCGCCGATGCGCCGCGTGTAGCTGCGCGGCCGGCCGGCGTCGTAGGCGGCGAGGCTCTCGAAGGTGTACGTGCCCAGATAGTTGGTGTGATCATCCGAGTGCCAGTCCGCGGCATCGATCTGCGTCCCGACGCGCCAGGTATGGTTGCCGCGCACGTAGTCGAAGTCGGAGCCGAACGTCAGCGTCTTGGAACGCTGCCCGCCGGCGACCTGTCCGCCGCCGATCGTGAACCCATCGAGGACGCGCACGGTCGGGGCCTCGATCGCAGCGGCGGCGGCGTTCTCGCTCCACGAGTAGCGCACGCGGGTGCGCAGGAACGCTCGGCGGCCGAGCGGGCCGATCTGCTGCATCATGAACTGGCCGTTGTGATTCTCGCGCTCGACGGCGCGCTCCTCGCGATCCCATCCGCCGATGCCCTGGTTCCTGCTCTTGAAGGTGTTGTAGCCAAGGCCGAAGCGCAGCGTTTGATCGATCGTCAACGCGTAATCGACGTTCAGGTTGCCGTTGAATCCGTCGTTGTGGCTCTGAATCGCCATCGCTTCCGAGCGGTGCTCGCCGTCGGGCGTGACGATGTTGATGTTCGGCGTCTGGGCGCCGCGCGAGTCGTTGATGAAGAAGTTGAACGAGCTCTTGTTCTTGATCAGCGTGCCGCCGCCGCCGATGCCGACATTCTGATTCTCTTCCGGCCCGCGCTCCGGCACGAACGGGCTGCGGCCGCTCAACGAATCGCCGAGCAGGCGATAGTTCGCGTTCATCCGCATCGGACCCATGCCCGGCTGCGTGATGATCTCGACGTTGATGCCGCCCGCGGCGTGGAATTCCGCGGCGAACTGATCGCGCGAGATGCGGATCGATCGAATCTGCGACTTGTTCGGCAGCGCCGCGCCTTCGAAGCTGTCGACGCGGATCACCGCGCCGGGGCCGGCCATGTCCATCAACTGCTGGCGCAGCACGTCGGGATCGTCCGACAGGTTCGCGAGCTGCTCGCGCGTCAGCTGCGTGCCGAACGACGAGCCGCGCGGATCGGCCGCAGCGGCCTGCTTGTCCTGGCCGACCAGCACGGTTTCCTTATGGCCTTCGATCGGCAGCATCAGCACTTGCTTGTTGTTGCCGTTGCGCACGCGCACGTCCGGCAGCATGCGGGTCTCGAACCCGGCAAATTCGCCGCGCACCGAATAGCGTCCGGGCGCGAGCTTCGCAATCGTCGCAACGCCTTGATCGGTCGCCTTGACCGGCTCGATCGCGAACGCCTTGTTCGCAGCCTCGATGCCGGTGACCGTCACCGTGGCGCCGGGCAAGACGGCGCCGGTGGAATCGACAATGGTGACGACGAGCGTGCCCGCCTGCGCGGGTGCTTGCCTGTCCGCGGTAGCGCTTGGCGCGGAGGTGGACGCCTGCGTGGGAGAGGCCGTAAGGCCGAGACAGATCAGAAGTACAAACGGGATGAACGCCGAGCGCATCATGAACCTCACTTCGCGGTCGTGTCGAAACGTCGTGGATCGACCTTCGCGTTGATTCGATAGCGATCGAAGGTGGTTTCCTCGGTGGTCTCCGTACCGGCGGCGCGCCGGATGCGGAAGGGCAGCTTCAAGCCATCGACGTCGCGATAGTCGGCGAAGAAGAGGCGCTGCTCGGGAGCGGGCTTGGCTCCAGGTGGCGGACCCGCTGGTCCCGCGGCTGCTGGCGGTGGACCGCCGGCAGTTGCTGGTGGACCGCTGGCAGCAGGTGGAGGGCCGGCTGCGCCCGGCGGCGCACCGCCCGCACCCGGTGGCGGACCACCCGGGCGAGCCATCCCGCCGGGACCGCCTGGTCCTCCCGGTCCCGCGGGCGCCTGCCAACTCAACATGATCGGCAAGCCGTTGTCGGCGATGAAGAGCCGCGCGGCAAAATTCGCGGGACCCTTCACTTCGATCACATCGGCTTTGCCTTGCGGCGCTTCGGCTTGTCCGACATACGAGTAGGTGACGGGGAAGCCCGGCGTCGTGCCCGCGAACATGCCGAGCAGCAGGCGCGCGAAATCCTGCTTCGCTTGCATCATGCGCGCGCGCAGCATCATCTCCTGTTGTTGCGGCGGCGGCGCGGGCATGCCCGGCCGCGGCGGCGGAGGGACGGGACGCGGGATCAACACCAGCGCATCCCCGGCGAATCCCGACGTGACGGGGCCGGCGTCCTGCGCGGGAAATTCATCGCGACGCGAATACTTGTCGGGCAGCTCGGCCTGGATCTCGAATTCGATCGGGACGAGGTTCTCGCCGCGAACCTGCCGGGTGCGGCCGGTGACGATGAAGGTCTTGACGGAGGCGATCTTCGCCTCGCCGCCGAGCGCGGCGCGGGCCGCGGCCAGCACGCTCTCGGCCGTCTTGCCCTGTGCAAGGCCCGGCGCCTGGCGGCCGCCGATACAAATCAAGACAAACGTGACGCTGGCGAGTACTGATACGAATCGGCGCATCGGCGCGGGCTCCTTCGAAGTACCGGTTACTTAGACCCCACAAGACCCGAAATGGTTGTTCTCCGGTCGGTCTCCGTACGTGCTACGGGCGTTCTACGTACGAAGGGTCGCACCTACAGACGAAAAAAGCCGCCCGGACGTTCGCCCGGGCGGCTCGATCGTCGAACGGTCGTAGAACGAAAGGTGAACGTTCGTGGAACGGTTAACCGTTGGCGATCGTGTTGCTGATCTGCAGGTCGAATCCGTTCGGCGTGGTCGTGTGGTAGCTCTTGTACGGCGCCGTGTGGATGTCGCCTCTGCCGCCGGTATCTTCGCGCGCGTTGAGGCCGCGCTTGGTGAGCTCGGCCTTCACCGCGTCCGGTTCGAAGCCCGCAATGCCGAACGAGATGTGTCCCATCGAGGCGCGGCGGACCGCTGGAGCGGGCTGATTGCCCCGGTTGCCGCGCCGGATGATGATGCCGCCGAGATCGCCGATGTCCGAGCTGTTCTGGCTGCCTTCATCGTCGCCCAGCTTCCAGCCAAGCAGCGCGTGATAGAACGCCGCGGTCTCCTTATAGTTCGAGACTTCGAACGAGATGTGATCGAGGAACACCGTTTTCCAGCTCGTTGATTCGAACGGCGCGGGCGCCGACGTTTTTCCACTCGCGGCGCCACGACGCCGATTGTTCTTGTTGCCGTTGGTGATCCACACGCTGAAGCCGTCTGGATCCTTGACCTTGAAACTCTGAAAGTCGCCGTGGTTGTCGGCGACCGGCGAGAGGCCGCGCGCCTTCAACTCGGCTTCGACTTTTTTCGCGTCCCACTTGTCGATGCCCCACGCCATGCCGTCGAATGCGGCATTGCGAGGCGCGCGCGGAGGCGCGCCGGCGGGAGGCGCAGGCGCATTGGCCGGCGGGGGAGGTGCCACGTAACCGCCGCGCAAGATCAAGCCGCCCCAGTCGCCGATATCAAGCACCGCCTGCTTGCCATCGTCGCTCCTAATCTTCCAGTTCATCAGCGCCTGGTAGTAGGCGGCTTCCTTCGGATAGTCCGCGACCTGGCAGGTGAAGTGATCGAGCAGCACGGTCTTCCAGCCGGTGGGCTCGAACGGCAGTTTCGCGGGCGTGGTGTTGCACTCGGGCGTGCCCTTGAGCGCGCCGCCGCACTGGCCCTGCGCGAGCGCCGCCGCCGGCTTCATCGCGACCGCGATGCCGAGCGCCTGCAGAAGTTGGCGACGCGAGATGATGCCGCGATCGAAAGCCTCGAACAGATGTGAAGGATTACTCATGAGTCACTCCGGGTGTCGCCCTCGGGGCGGTTTGAGACGCCGAGTATGCGGCGACTGTCGCGGCAATGCAACTGAGCCGGCGCGCCGCCGACGCTTCTGCGTCAGCGGCGCACCTTCCTAGGGTTTTATCGCTTGAAGGACGCGAGCAGGCGATCGATTTGCGCGGTCGTCAGCCCGCCCGGTCCGCCGGTCAGCACGGCTTCCCGGCCGATCGAGCCGCGGACGACCGGCGCCCAGATCACCTTGCCGTCAAGCAGCAGGGCAATCGGCCGGTTCGTCTGCGCCTTCGACAACTCCGCCATCTTTTTCGCGCCATCGTCCGTCAGCACGATCGCCACCGCGGGACCGCCGTTGGTAAGCGTCCGCGCCTCCGCGCGCGCGATGTCCGCCGACGTGAGCTGCACGGTCGGTGCGACCCACAGCGGATCACCGCCGGGCGATGACATCTGCTGCCATCCCGACACCGCGCTTGAAGATGCCGCCCGGATCTCCACCGGCGTCTGGCCGTTGAGAATGCCGGCAAGCAGCGTGACGATCGCGCCAACGACTACGAAACTCTTGCTTTTCATGATGACCTCTTCTGAAAAATGTGACGACCCTAGGACCCTAAGACCCTAAGACCCTAAGACCACATGCATCAGAAGTGAGGCGGCGGGCGAGGACTGAGCGGGAGTTCGTCGAGACGGAGATTCGGCGGATCGGCGGGCGCGTCGGGTATGCAATCGATCGCGTAGCCGTGCGGTTGCGGCAGTTCCACCGCGGACGGCAGGGCCAGTCCGCTGCTGAATGTCTTGCAGGTCTTGCCGACCGCGCGAACGATCTGCGCCGGGCCGGCGGCGGGCGCCGCGAGAACGATCGAATTGGAGCCGGACAGGGCGGTCTCGATCGCACTCCAGGAGACCTGTGGAGTCGCAAACGAGAGAACCGCGGCGAGAACCCACATCGCCCTCATCTTCGTCATGTTACTCGGTCCGTGCTTTCTGCGCCTTCTGTGGCCTTACCCCTTAACCACGTAGCCCTTTTTTTCGAGGTATGTCCGCACGCGATCGCGCAATTCCCCCTGCAATTCCACGCCATCCTCGGTAATTGCCCCGCCGCAGCCGCACGTTTTCTTCAACTCGCCGCACAGCGTTTTCAGGAACGGCTCGTTGTTCGGCAGCCCGAAGATCACCGTCACGGTCTTGCCGCCGCGCCCCTTCTTCTCCATACGAAGTTTGGCGACGACGCGATCGGGGACGGATTCTTTGCCGGCCGCCAGGGTTTTGCTGCACTGGCAGTTGGTGAGCGGCCAGCCGCACTTCTCGCACACGCGGCCGCCGCTAGTCGAGTAGACGAGCTTCGAGTTGGACATTAAGACTAACCACGACGATCACGAAGCACGCCGAAATTCACGAAGACACAGAAGTACAAAAAGTACTTCGTGCCTTTCGTGGTTGATTTCGTGTTCTTCGTGGTGAGTATTTAGTTTGGGATAAACGTGAAACGCGCGAGGCCGCTCGCGGTACCCGACCACGGCCACAGCGACGAGTTGCTGCGCGGCCGCGCGTCGGCGCGCACGAGCACGTAATAATCGCGGTTCGGTTCGAGCGTCTTCGTCTCGAAGAGCGCGAGGCGATCGAAGTGCGTCACCATCTGCGCGACCTCCGCCGGATCCTCGAGGACGAACGACTGCTCGACGCGGCCGTTGCGCGACTGCGACACGGTGTGGCGGCGCGTCAGGTTGTCGTAATCCACGCTGGTCGAGACGACGGCGCTCGCGACCGTGCGATCGACCCACGCCGGCACCCTGAGCTTGAGTTCGACGGTGTAGGTGAACACGGTGCGAAGGCCGCTCTGGACGACCGCTTTCATTTCATCGGTAAGGCCGCCGTCGAGCGAGAAGCTGACGAGCACCTGTCCGTCCTTCAACAGCGGACGCACGCGCAAGGTTTCGCTCTGCGACTGGGCCTGGGCCACTGTGACAGTGGCGGCAATCATGAGAAACGCCAAGAACGCGCAACGAGGGTACAGACGAGCTTTAACCATCAACAAATACTTCAACGCGGAGACTTTAGCACACGAAACGGCCCGAATGACCGACATATAATAGGGGAACCCCCGTAAATCCATGAAATTCAGGCTTTTCTGCCTCGCCATCGCCGTCGTCACCCTTCTCGTGCCTGGTCGGGGGGGATCCGCCCAGGAACAGTTTCCGTTCCAGATTTTCGACCGATATCTGGAACCCCTGATCCAGCAGATCGGGATGCCCGGGTTATCGGCAGTTATCCTCCAGAACGGTACGGTCGCCTGGGAAAAATATTACGGTTTCGCCGACGTCGAGAACAAGGTTCGAACGAGCGCCAATACGCTCTATCCGGTCGGCGGCGTGACGCAGGCCGTGACGGGTGTGCTCGTGGGCGTCTGCGCCGATCGATATTTCTTCAACGTCGATCAGGACATTCGCACTTTCGCTCCCGCATTTCCGGTTGAGCGAACCAGCGTCCGCCAGGTGCTGGCGCACGCGACGGACGGCCGCTTCCGTTACGACGCGACGCTGTTTTCGGCGCTGACGCCGGTGGTTGAAGGCTGCACGGGCCAGGCATTCCGTCAGGCCATGGCGACCGAGGTGCTCAATCGCCTCACGCTAACCAATTCGGTGCCGGGTCTCGATCTGAATCGCCCCGAGGGCGGCGCGGCGCGCGCACTGTTCCCGCCCAGCGAAGTCGATCGCTATCAGCGGCTGCTCGCCAACGTGGCCGTGCCGTATCGCCTCGACGCGAAGGCCCGCAGTTTCCGTTCGGAGTATTCGTCGTTCGGCCTCGACGCGGCGAACGGGTTGGTGACGACGGCGGCGGACCTCGCGAGGTTCGAGGGCGAACTCGACAAGCGCAACGGCGTGCCCCTGAGTTTCAGCACGCTCGACAAGATGTGGAGCAACCAGGTCTTCCCGATCAACAACCAAAACATCGTGACGCCGACCGGCCTGGGCTGGTTCGTGACCATGGAATCGGGCCAGCGGCTGGTCTGGAGCTTTGGCCACCTGCCGAACGCGGGCTCCGCGCTGATCGTGAAGATGCCGGCGACCGCCGGAACCGCGCGCCCAAGCCTGACGCTGATCCTGCTCGCCAACAGCGGCGGCCTTGCGCAAGGCTACGATCTCGAAAACGCCAACGTGACGTCCTCGCCGTTCGTGAAGATCTTCCTGCGCCTCTTCATCTGATCGGTTCGACCTGCAATACACTCATCTCGATCGCATGACCCTGCCGTCGAGACGCGTTGCGTTCCTGGCGTGCCTACTGCTGCTGGCGGCGCCGGCCACGGCGCGCGCGGACTTCTTCGTGATCCCGTTTGCCGGCATCAAGTTCGGCGGTTCGACATCGATCGTCGATCTCGAGCTGGCCGCGGGCAAGAACAAGCTGGTGCTCGGCGCGGCGGCGCTGAAGATCGGGCAGGGCTTCCTCGGCTACGAGGTCGAGTTTGGCACCATGCCCGCCTATTTCGAGAACGACGAAGAAGCCGTGGAGCGGCCGCTCGTCAAGGCCGGCAGCTACGTCAGCGATCTCACCGGCAGCCTGGTGCTGTCGTTCCCACCGAGCTTCACGCGCAGCGGGCTGCGGCCGTACGCGGTGATCGGCGGCGGCCTGATTCACGCCGAGTCGGCGGATTTCCTGGAAGTGTTCCAGGTGCGGCGCACGGTGCCGGCGATCACTCTCGGGTTTGGCGCGACCGGGCTCATCACCAATAACGTCGGC
>Ga0310896_10000140_pt1 | contig 13205 bp, 18 predicted proteins | sample C8D1metaG_FD_204663 | JGI IMG/M metagenome (GOLD analysis project Ga0310896, IMG submission 204663) | Lab incubated soil microbial communities from West Virginia University Organic Research Farm, Morgantown, WV, United States - C8D1 | ecosystem: Environmental > Terrestrial > Soil > Agricultural... | reverse complement strand
CTGGTAGTAGCTTGTCATCCTTTCCGAGCGGTCCAGAGTTGGCACAAAATATTAGTAGCCGTCTTCCGAGAGGATGGGACGGTACGGTGAACAGTGCACACCAGCAGGCATGGGTGATTGATTGGCAAGCGGTCAGAGACGTAGACCCTGGATTGCGAGCGTTGGAAGAAAGAGCGGTAGGACGTATCCGTGAAACAGCCAGATTGTATCGGCAAAAACAGGCGCAACAAATTGCCGTCGCAGAAGACGAGGGTGAGGATGAGTGAGCCAGAGCCAATTTACGAGTGGATGAGCCCACAAGAAAAGAGAGCCAGAGCCCTTCGCAATAACGGGCCTGTTCCTAAGCGGGTTCGACCGTGTGACTTGCCACAAGTGAAACCAACCGCAGACGAACAGGCAGTGCTGGACGCCTTGAAGCCAGAAGCACGGCTAACCCGATGGCGAGAGATGGTAGCGCATCATGGCAAGCTACCATGAGCGAGGATTTAACGCATTGGTGTTTACCTATTGGCAACTCCCTCCACGCCTCGGGCAACGGATGGTGCGACTTCTGCTGACGTCGTCAGCAAGCCGGGTGGTCGAACTGCGACATCAATTAGCCGTGATGGGGACACCGATGGTCAGTACACGAGGCATCGAGTTCATGGACGCGGATGCCTTCTTTCAGCGCACGGCAACCCCGGCAGCCATGATGCGTATCCTGGACGACCTGCGGGCGACGGGGACGCTGTCGCTCGCAGACGTGTGCGAGGTAGAAGAGGCGATATTACGCTGCACGTCTGTCGAGGGACGGTGGGTTGCGCGATAACGCAATTCTGTGCCTGTCCCATCGCCCCTTCAGAGTATCTGTTCCTGGTGTCCCCTCAGCATACCCCATTTTGTGGTGCTGCAAACGCCTAGGCGACGTTCTGCGACAAAGCCTCACCATGCACCCATCCCCTTGTCTTGACCCGTCCTAGGGTGTTGTACGTAGCTTAATCATCCCTACTGTTGAGAACACCAAGCTTCGTACACCTTGGCTTTGTCTGCGCCACGGGGGGTATATTGCCAGCGGAACCGGGTGGGTTGGCGTTCCACTGTTGCCCCTTGTTGTTCATAGCGCTGTAGCTGAGGCTCATATTGTGCCTGCATGGCTTGAAGACAGTCTGCTTCACTCTCATAGAGACTTTCCGCCATGACATGGCTTTGTCCAAGCTTGCCAGGACTGCGCAGCATGAGCTGCCATGTCTGCGCTTTCACGGTCGTCACGTCTGGCGTAGGAAGGCCAGTACCGCTAGAGGCGGGTGGACGTATACCCAATGTGATGGCGGCTTCAGAGACGGTCTGGCGGCTAGGCAATGCGGCTTGCCAGTCCTGGTTAAGCTGGGCGAGTGGCCATAAACAGTATGCAAAGAGCGACACAACAAGAGCGGCTACACTCACATCGGGATGGCGGACGAGCGTAAGCGATACCCGCTGTACGATGCTCGCAGCGGGTTGCCCCAACTTTGCCGCATAGATGGGAGGCTGTTCCTGAAGGAAAATGAGCGCGTCAGATTTGGGTAGGCGCGTTACTTCATCGGTCGTAAGCAAGGGTCTTCCGCGTTCAGCAATTGACACGCTTTCTCCGGCGGCAGTCTGCGAGGTAGAGACCACTTGAACGGTCGCTTGCCCTAACGTCCTGGAGACTAAGGAAGCGGTCGTCAAATCGGTCGGCACTGGACAGTAAAACACGTGCGAAGAGATTGAATTGAGAAGCGGACTTGTGGGACCGTACAATTCAATGACCTGGTTGATATTTTGAAAGATGGCTAGCAGTTGTGCCCCACTCCCTTGCAAGTACGACACAGCACGTTCCAGCTCGGGTAGTTTGTGGAGATTCGCCATTTCATCCAGGCACAAAAGCAGCGGGTGTCTGGCGGGTGGATGTGGCGCAGAAACAATGCCCACGACAATTTCAATCAGCAATCCAAAAAAACGCCCCATGCGGGCGATTTCGTCAAAGCTTGTGGTGACGTAAATCGTCAGCGGAGTCACCCCAAAAAGTAGATCATCCAGGCGGCAATCAGAGGTTGTGGTATGCGCCCTAACTTCAGGGTCTTCAAACAACGCGAGCGGCTCCAAAATCGCGTTCCATGCCCCCGCTCGCAGTTTGGGCGACATATCCATGGTACGGCGTGCTCCCCGTTGCACGTAGGGGTCTGGATGTGCGAGTAGCGTTTCTAACTTCTCATTCATGGTGGAATCAACGGCTAACATCCAATCAACGATGGCAGGAAAAGAGGCATCGTTCACGCTCGCACGATCTACCAAAATGGCACGCAAAAGCGGGATAGCATTGGAGCGAAACTCATCCCCAATGGCGTTCCCCGTTGGTGCAAGAATATGGTGGGCAATCCGGTCACAAAACGCATAGCGGCTAGGGAGATGCCAGGGAACACTATCTAGGAGATTCAAGCTGCACGAATCAGCAGACCCCGGATCAAACTTGAGGACACTACCAAACGTAGCACGAGTCTCGGCTGTATGGCTATGCAGTTCCCCTCTTAGATCAGTAATAATACAGCTTCCACGATACTCGCGTAAATTCGGCATGACAATTCCCCACGATTTGCCGCTACGAGGCGGGGCACACACCAGGACGTGTGCCCCTCTGGGCTCCCTGATCGTTCTACCATTCTTCCACGTACCAAGCGCTAATCCGCTGTCATTCCATACCCCGGCTAGAGTGAGATCATGGGTACGTGCCCAACAAGCCGTTCCCGCAGACATGAGCGGTAATCTCGTGAGGCGTGCAATGACCATACACAACCCCCACCAGGACGCACTAAACGCCACAACACACATACCAACGACGAACTTTAGGAAACTCCATAGCGCACCAATGACAAACAGGACAAGGAGCGCTACAGCTATCCACGTGTACCAGGGAAGGGTACCAACCAATGAGACAGCGGGTTGCATGGTATACCTCATGAAAAAGAGGGAGTGCGAGCGTAGCCATTGGATACTACCGTTAACAAGACGCTTACAATATCAATGTGTTGCAGACGACAGGAATGGATATCCACGGAGAGCAATTGTGCCAGGGGATATCCCTTAAAAGTGAATGCATTTGATTCTCCAGAAACAAATGAATTGAAGCTGTTAAAATTTTCACCCTTGAAAATACTAACGAGATTATTTAAGTCCGATTTTTCCTAACAACCCCCTGGGCGTCTCCTGTCTGGCTATCACCCGGTCGTAGGCTTGCAACAAGTCTCCCCGCAAGCTGGCATACGCCTCATGCAAGGCTGTGCATTGTTGTTCCAGATGAGCCAAGCGGGTATTGAGCTGTTGTACGATGGCCTCAGTACCCTGCACGATGGCGAGGACATCAGCTCGCAAGGCTGAGAAATGTTGATGCAAGGCATCCGTAGCGGTCTGTGCCCCCGTACCTTCCACGAGAGCACGGAGCGCGGTTTCGATGACCTTAGACCGAGAGCCGTCAAAGCCTTCCATCTGGGCAAGTGCCGTGACTTGGAGAAGCAATTCTTCCGGCAAGCTGACGTTGAGCTGTCCTGAGCCTTTGCGTGGGGGCATAGCGCCAATCCTTCCCGATTTGCGGTCATGACATGTCTTGCACAAGAGTTGAAAATCTGGCGGGTAAAAACCATTGGTTTCATACTGGCGCGTTAGCCACGTTTCAAGTTTGACTTTAATGTTGGCACGATGAACGTTCCCCCCGCCGCGAATATGGTCAATTTCGAGTGGGCCAGGACTGCCGCAATAGGCACAGCATCCACCATAGGCGCCTAATACTCGCTCTCGCGTGTTCATACGAGGCAATGGGCGCCGTCGTCGGGGGAATACCAACAGCGGGGACCGGGGGGAGTCGTGAGGGTGGCATGCACACCAACTGCTATAATTTGTTTTTCCAAAAACAAATTATGACGAATCTGATTGACCCCTTGTGGGAACTGTTCACCCAACATGCAACAAGTTGAAACCGTCGCAATACAGACCAGGCAAAGCGCTAGCATACCGTTGCGCGCTAGTTCCTGAAACGCCGCAAAGAGCTTCTCACTATCCCACGTACCAAGACCAGCTTTATAGGCGAGTGTTCCTAGCGTCAGAATAGACTGTTCACGGTCTCGTTTGCGTAGTTGACGCAGGGCGTTCTTGGTATCCAAAAGTTGCTGTTCTAGTTCTGCTTCGCTGCGCTGGCTCGTGCGTGGTTTCCGTGTACGCTTTGTCGAGGAAATCGTCACATTGTCCATGTCGTGTGTCCTCTAGAAAGAGCCAGTCTCCGGGTCAGTCTCCGGGTTGATGTATTCTTCCCAGCGATCCAATAATTTGATCTGAGAGCTATTCCATTTGGCACGTGCTTTAAGCCAGGCACGAGACCCCTGCTCGTGGGCTTCCATGGCCAACGCGGCTAGGGCAATTGTTTCCACCAGGCGAGGGTGGTTTTCTCGAGCCCATGCTTCCCGTTGGGGTGCGACTTGGGTATCGGCCAAACGTCGGATCAGCGCAAGCTGGTGGGGTATTTTGTGGTAGAGATAACGGTGATAGGTGTGCTCAGCTTTGAGCAATTCCCGGCGCAGTGTGAGATAGGCGTCATCATTGCGTGAGATTGCCCCACGATTGAATCGGCCTTCAGGCGTGCCTTGCGCGGCTTGCCAGCGTCCAGAGCAGAGAAGCAAAACCTCTCTGGCTTCATCCAATTCACGATTGAGTGTGTCGAGATGTTGCCGGGCTGCGACAAGCTCTTGCTGTGTAAGTTCGGAGTAGGAATCTGGTGGCTCAAACGGTATGATAGGCACAGCCTTTTCTCCTGCCTAGATCAGGGGGAAAGGTCAGGGATCGTGCCGTGTGTCTAGCGCGGTGCGGTCCCGTTCGGATTGGGTATTAGGGTAGCACAAGGATATCCCCTGTCAACTCCCCACATGTTCCAGCTCTAAAAGCCAATCGGCACTGACATTCAGTGCACGTGCGAGCTTGCGTAACGTGTCACTTCTGACTTCTCTCACATGCTCGTTTTCAATGAGACTAATATGAAATTGTTTAATGCCGCTTTTGCGCGCAAGTTCTTCTTGGGTCAGACCTAACGTTTCTCTCCGGTGTAGCACCTGTGTACCGACCATAGCGATGTCCCTTTTCTGCAAGAAATATCATCGTTATAGCATAGCTTAATATTATGTACTTGACAAGAAATATATAATTGCTTAATATATAATTGTTTAATATTAGAAGGTACGAAAAAGCCCGCTGCACCTGGCGAAGATCAGCGGGCTCTCGTAGCAACGCAACCCTTGAGGAGAGTTACTGATGCAGACTGTAATGGATTTCATGAACGATGGCCAGCTCAATCTGTTTCCCTCCGACGAACCTGAGTACTGCCTTTACTGTGATGTCGTTGAAATTGCGGTTGGCGATGTGTATTGCCTGAACTGTACGGATGCTGTCTGCCGTGACCTACACGAGCTGTACGCCAGAGACTAACACTGTGGGCTTTGCGGGTGTGCCCCCAAACTATATGAATGTCACGCTAAGTTACATGTATACATGTAATACAGTAAGTCACGATTTCGTCTGTAGAAGGGCCTTCCAGCGAGGTACGGACAAGGGCTGGGTGCTGAGTAGGGTTAACCCCTCGCCCTTGGCATTGACCGTAGCAGACAGCCTCATCGACAGGTGGATTTTGTCAAACATTACTGGTATACTCGTATACATGTAACTGAGTATGGTACAGGTATACATGTAACAAGGAGGACACTATGAGTGAAGGTGCAAAAAAGATTGCTGACTGGCGCGCAGCGAAACAGCATGCAGGCTATAAATCCCTGCAACTCTGGTTTCCCATTGAATTTGTCGGACAGCTTACCGCCTTGGCTTATCGTCACAACCAAGACATTGCCTCCTATATCATGCGTATGGTTCAGCAGTCTGCGCCTCACGAGGTTTCTCCTACTGAGGCCCCTATGAAATCCTGTAAAGAAGGCCATGCTCCCTATCCGGCAGCGAAGCATGGATGTCCGACGTGTGCGAGAAATCGGAAACGGCGTGCACGTGCACGATCATAGGACTTGACACATCTTATAGAGTCTCTTATAATTACAGAGTCTCTTTTACGTATAGACTCTCATAGGAAAGGATGCAGACGATGGACATGAGAATCCCGAGCTTTGTGGAGCGCGTCATCCAGGGCAAAGCCTCCAGGCCAACTGTACGAGTGTTGATGCATGAGGAATTCACCGCCATAGACCGTGATTATCAGACGGAGAATTCTCGCCGGGTACGGATCACGCAGTATCGCAATGCCATGAAAGACGCTGGACTTCCCAAGTATATCTGGAGCATGTTACGTCTCCCCAAAGCGCGTAGCCGGGAATTGCGCCCAAAATACGACCAACAGGTAGCCGAAAAGTCGAGTGACCAACAACCCATTTACCAGTATCCCCGCCTCATTGAAAAAGCGCTCACCTGCCTGGAAAGCCCGCATTACAGCACTGTCCTTATGGGACTCTGTTTGCTCTCTGGCAGACGGCCTGTTGAACTGTGTGTGCAAGGTGATTTCTGTGAAGATGAGTCTCTTCCAGAGGGACACGTATGGTTTTCTGGACAGGCGAAAACACGAGATGACGAGCTTGCCCATGCGGCCTTTGCCATTCCGCTCTTGTGTGACGTACCAACCTTCATTGATGCGTGGACACGTTTCCTGACTATGAAGGATTTTACGGGCTACGAAGGCGAACGGTTCAAGTCCTTGGGCAAGACGTTCGGTGAAGCCTACACCAAACATTTTGCGTCACTCATGCCGGCAGATACCAGTGTCAGACATTTGCGCGATGCGTACGCCCTCATTGCCTACCACACCTGTAGACCCGCACACCCGCAGATAGCTATTAACCTGTATTTGAAGAAGATTCTCGGCCATAGCGATAGCAAAGGCCAGACAGCACAGAGCTATCAAAAATTCTACCTGGCAGACTTTGCCAGACCACAATGGGAGAACTAGACCATGCCAAAACGTCAATCGGTCAAACCAGTCACTGTGCAGAGAACGGAACAACCCGCACGGCAAGTAGTCATCCCCGTGCAGAGAACGGAACAACCCGCACGGCAAGCAGTCATCACAAGCAAGGTTGTAAAGACACACCTGACCCAACGATTTGACGAAGACGTTATTGACCGTTTTGAGAAGGTTGTTGCGCAATTTCCCGATGCAAACGCAGCCTTAGCCTCGTTGTTAAATCGCAGTGAAGAGCCCCAGCCCCCACCCCAGCCACAAGAACTGCATACCGCAGACGACATTATGCGCGCACTGGAGTGTACTGATGACCAACGTGAATTGATTGAACGGACTATAAACACGACCAACTTTCCTTGGAAACCCATGTTTCGCGTTGGCATAGTCGCTGAAGCAAAGAACCGTTTTACATATGCTGAACGTTTAGCAACCGTGGACCTCTCCGATGCCCAAGCCCGGCAACATGTCAGAGGTGCAGGATACGCCCGCTGTCGTGAGATTCTTGACGGGGTCATGGCTGCGAATAATAGCGCAACTATGCCAGCAGGACGGCGCTATATTACGGCCAAGCTCATTAGCAAGCTGGGCGGAGTCTCTCCTGCTATGGCGATTAAGTTTTGTGAGGTGTGTGCAGACGAGATTAGCGAGCACAACCGGGCTATAGGTTTTTCCAATCCAGAGGAAGGCAGGAGACATAATCAGTGGATATATGGAAAGCCAACGAAAAACACCATGGAAGCGGCAGAAATGGCTTGAAAACAGTGGACTTGAGGCGTGCCGCGTGATAAGATCAAAGCTAACTATTTCATGACACTTTGACCGTGCCACGCGGCACTGTCCGTAGAAACGAAACGAGGGTAGATAGCTGAAACTATCCACCCTCTTAGCTTAGGAGAAGCGCAGTCTCATAAGCGATTTCGTAGCGCATAGTTTACCAAAGTTTTACCCCACGTTCAAGCACTACGATTCTCCCTTCTGACGACCCGCGTTTCTCTTTCACGAGAAACCATGTCTTCCGCTAAAAACTCTTCTTCCGTGTTTTCTACCGCGTTCTCATGTTTCGACCAAAATGAAGATGCCGTAATTGTCGTGTTTGAACCCATGCACACCGGGATCATCGCCTGTCCGTCGTGCGATCACTTGATGCGACTAGCGGCATTTGCTGCCTCGTGCCTCAATCCTGCGTGTCGCTATCGTGTCCCGCCAGCAGAAAGGATCGTCCCATGTCGCTAACCCATAATTATGTCCGCTATGTTCGTAGTCTCGACCCGTCGCACCGTTGCGCGTGCCAACAACACGTCATTGGGAAGTGTCCGGTGTGTTCCGTCTCACCCACACACGAGGAATCGCCTATCGAACCCGAGCAATTGAGTTTTGCGTTTACCACAACCACGTCTGCTGTCTACACCGAAGAAAGTGAGAGGCATTTGACCAATGGATAACAACCGTCCCATGAGCAAGAATGGCGTATTGCCCCTCGCGCCATCAAACAAACACAGCAACGAAAATCGACCACTGTTTGACGACCAGGGATACTGCCACGGCTTTGTCAACCAAGTCGTGTTCATCCCTGCACACACTCTCGATACGGGACAGGCAATAGCCGATGGCTATTGCTGGCGTTTGCTCAGTCCTGGCACACTGAAACCCTACGTAGCATCGTACTGGACGGGGGCAAGGTGGACGCGAGAAAGCAAACTTCTCGCATTATGGAACCGTCTTGGTTTATCACGGGAAGACCCAGAGGTAGACCGCGCTACCGGCCTACCCGTGGTATTCAAGCTGGAACGCAGAAACGACCAGTACCAGGTAGTAGCTGATCTGACGACGCTGGACGTAGAGCGTCCTGGACAGCGAAGAGTCGCCTAATGAGAAATTGCCTACGGATGAGTTGCGCTATCCGTAGGCAATTTCTGCAGAAATTTTGTTCATCCCTTAGCCCAAAAGGATAAGCAACACTTATGAATATAGCACCGATTCTGTTTGACTACAACGCCAGGCAACCCGAGCATGTTTTAGTCGATACAAAGCTAGCCGCAGAGATCGACGGTCAAACCTCGCTTGTCTGTCCTATCGTAATGGATACGGAATACTGGCAGGCTCTCTATGACCCTACGGCTACAACGCATCTAGAGCCCCGACAAGGGGTCACTCTCCAAATGCGCGGGGTTGCCGAATCGCTTGAAGATGCAACCGTGCTCATCTACCCCGCACAACGCGACTACTGCCAGGAACACAACCAGCCTCTACGACACAAGGTCTTTACCCATGGGTTTGCGGGTGCTGATTTCCTGCAACACCACGGCTACGAGGTGCTGCTAGAGCACTGCGCCGACCGTCTGAAAAAAGAGAAGTGTCCTACCATCCAGTTTGTTGTTTATGCGCATATGGCTCTTGTTGAAACCGGCATGATGGTACAGGGTGCCGACTATCTCAACGACATCTATGGAGCCATGCGGAACAACCATATTGCGTTTCATCGACGCCTCCAAGCCAGTCATAGCGTGAAGCGCAAAAGAAGCGAGCATAGCAGGCATAAAGATTTTATCCCCATGTTTCCCTGGACACTGGTTGTCAATGGCTATCGGTACAATGTCGAATTATGTCTGGTCGATACGGTAGCCGTCCACGGTCCTGCATCCTATAAAGACTTGTGTGCCAATGTGGGTATCAAACTCAGTCAAAAAGACGAAATGCACGAACGCGGTTACATCACAAAAATGCATCGTGCCTATAACAAGGTTGCCAGGATTTTTGACACCTACATCATTGAGGATTTGCGACCAGAAGAGGCATTACGGGAGTGGGACAAACTCGTCAAGAATGTCTACAAGTTGTTCGATGTCCCTTGCTACTATCGCGGGGAACCTCGTATGACCATCGGCGCATGTGCCAAAGACTTGCTTGAAGCCGTGGTCTATCAGGGTGCACACATACCGTCAGACGATAAAGAGGCACGAGAAGAGTTTATCAAATTGTGTCTGGAACCTGGTACGGCAAAGACACTCATTGATGAAGTCATGCGTACCCGGTGTCTCCTCAGCAAAGTCGATGGTGGACGATGCAGAAACAACGCGCCTACCCTTGCGCATATCCTCGGAGCCCTCTGCGATATTGATATCAAGAGTTGTTATGGCGAGGGACTGCGCTGTCAGTATTTGCCTATCGGACGACCCATGATTAAAGACTACCCCATAGACAACCCGCTCCATCTGTGCCAGACGTTACGCCAGTTTCTTCATGAGGTGCGCTATAACACGCCAGACAATGAATTAGTGTATGGGTTGTGGCACGCACGGGTAAGTACTCTTGAAGGCTATCGGTTGCGCTATCCACAAGACTATTTGCAGTCCTGGGTGAAATACGCTGTACGTGATATGCGCGACATTATATGGAGCCAGCGTCTTGACGACCAGGACGACGTTATAGAAGGTCTCGACGTGAAAAGCGGTACGACCAAGGTTTTTACGCGAGAAGTCCACGATGCCGTTGTTACCTCAGACGTGCTTGACTGGCTTTTCTACGTGTGCGGTCCTGCCCAACGCGAGGAATTGCTTGACCAACTCTACGTGCGTGCAGCCATGGTCTATCCTCGGAGTGAAAGACGCACCTCACCAGAGGAAGTGATTGCTGCCCAACGCAACCCCGATAAGGGAAGTACCAGCACGTTTCACTTCGCCTACGACTCCTCTGCTACCACTAACGTAGACGCGCCGTCCTACGCCTGGTATGGATTCCGTCTTGATGCCTTGATGATCGACAAACTCTTGCAAGAGCGCGGGATGCATCCCAAGAAACTCGATGCAGGGTTAAATACGCTCTACAAATTACTCATCAACAGCACGTATGGTGACTTAACAAGCCCCTACTTTACTGTCGCAAACCCTACTGTGGGTAACAATATTACTGCCCGCGCTCGCTCTATGGCATGGTACGCTGAAAAAGCCCTCAATGGCTTTCAGACGATCACCGATGGCGGAGCCTTTGATTTAAACCGCGTGGTATTTCCGTACCAGCAAACAACTATCCCTGCCTACCAGTTTGTGGGGTTGCATCGGGTAAGCAATCCTCGTCGTAACTGTGGCATACAGTTTGGTGCGTTAGGAGGAGGTGCATCTATAAAGCTAGAGTGGGACACAGACGGGACCAAGAACATTCCACTCCTCACCATCGCACCAGGACACGCTTTACGCGGGATGGACGCGCATCATTGGATAGAAGACGCCGCCATGAAACATCTACAACTTGTCTTTCCTCATACGGGTATACGGGTGTTGCACAAGGAAAGCAAGCGGTTGCAGTTTGATGACGACACTCACCCTACCCGGTTTGACTACATCGACCGTAGGGGACTCTACTCATTTGAGCTAAAGCAGTGTTATGACGAGATGACGCTACATGGTCCTGCCAACTATGGCGTGTTCCAAAAAGGGAAGATGATTGACCGTGCTCAACGCTCCTATCCTCGGAGTAAAGCCTATGTAACAACCGCCCTCGTAGCGGAGCAGCTTGTACGCGACCAGCTCTATAATAACACCGACCCTGGCAGTGTCCTACACGACACCTTGCGCTGCCCTACCCGCATGATCCGCCAAAAGGTGTTTGTCCGTAGTAGCATTCTCCTTCCTTCAGAATGGCGACATGGTGAAACCTCAACCTGGCGTGATAGTCCGCTGAAACCTGGTGATAGCTGGTGGAAAGCCGGAATGTTACGCGAGCTGTCCTTAAGCCAATGGACCTACGAGACCAAGGAACAATGGGAAAGCTGGGAGAAGGCAGGTAACAAGCTTCGTAACAAATATGGTCAATCGTTTGAAGCCTTCTTTCTCAATGACGATCAAACCCTCAATTATCAACAGATGATTGAACAACTCGATGCACTTGTAGCCTTGGGTATTTCGGACCCCCTGGCATGGTTTGATACCCATAGACACCGCACCCGCGATTATGCAATGACTCACCCGGAGCTAGCAGCACTGCACGCCACACAACAGCATCTACGCTGGTGGCAGCGTATGAGCCACGATGCCGACGTGATGCATAATCCGAGCGAGGATATTGCCCATGCCGTTTCTCGTGCGGACATGTACGAATAACCAGGAAAGGAAACCCCATGACTCCTTATGACGACACCGAAGACCATGAGTATGAATCTGACGATGAAGGTGATTATTACTGCGACAAGTGCGACACACATTGGAATCCTGAGTACGAAGGGCGCCGTTGTCCTCAGTGTGGAGAATAGACAGTAGACGAACGAACCATATAAGCAACTTTCCTGTGTCTAAGACACCAGCTAGGAGACTTCCCCGTGAACCTTACCAATGCACAAATCGACCAGGTAGAACGTCTTGAAGAATGTCTTCAGAAGGCTCTTGCCGAATTTCTTTATCATGAAAGCCTTTCATCACACGTCATAGAAGTAGTGCTGTCTCGATGGCCAGCTCGACTACTCGCTAGTCACGTTAGCAAGACTCCCCGCAGTCCACAGGAATTTGACCGTCTTGTAGAGAGCTATGCCAGCAATCATGCACAGCAACTCCGCATGGCCTACGGTCTGGCACGTCTTACCAATGCCCAGACATAGCCCCGCTTCGTCCTACTTCCCCTATCCCTGGTGCACGTGAATGCCTCTTTGGATAGACCAAAAAGCCCGTAGTTTTTCGACCGGGTTTCGGTGGGAGAAAAAATGACCGATTCTGTAACTCCTTTAGATTGATAGTCTGGATTTATTGGTTTGTACTCACTGATTGTAATTGTACCAAAGACAACATATTGAATAATTGTGCGTTACCTCTCGTCAAGTAAATTGATGGCGCATTTTGCCTGTATTTGGGGTCTAGCGAATGCTAAGTACAGGCAAAACTATGGATTTGCCTGATGCAGGGAAAGGACAAAACGATCCATGCCAGTACAGAGGGAAACCGTACTACGAGGGTGCCCTGGACGACGATGCCTCAAACGACCCCGCCCAACCAATTATCTACTACAGAAATTATCGGTAGGAGATGGTGGCGAGCGCTGGCGCTTACGCATAGTAAGCAAGTGATTAAAAGAATAAAGCAATTCTGAAGCAAATGAAAAAAATGTTTAAAAGTTCTCGAGAGAATGTCTAAAAGGTCTCAAAGATAAGAGGGTCTATCATCCTGAGAGGGTCTATCATCCTGAGAGGGTCTATCATCCTGAGAGGGTCTATCATCCTGAGAGGGTCTAT
>Ga0310896_10000133_pt1 | contig 13291 bp, 14 predicted proteins | sample C8D1metaG_FD_204663 | JGI IMG/M metagenome (GOLD analysis project Ga0310896, IMG submission 204663) | Lab incubated soil microbial communities from West Virginia University Organic Research Farm, Morgantown, WV, United States - C8D1 | ecosystem: Environmental > Terrestrial > Soil > Agricultural... | reverse complement strand
GTGTCGGCCAACCAGTCGCTCACTGAGGATCTGGATCGCGTGCGGGCCTTGCTGTTCCAGAATCGCGGCGAAGGCCTGACGTCGCTCATCGACGCCGCGCACACCGGCATGCTCATCGGCGAATCCGACGCCGGACGCTCGCTGCTCATCGTGTTCAGCGATGGCGTCGACACGTCCAGCTGGCTCGATGCCGAGTCGGTGCTCGAGACCGCACGGCGCGGCGACGTTATCGTGTACGGAGTGGAAGTGGGTGCGCGGCGCGCGAGTTTCCCGCGCGATCTCACAGAGATTACGGGTGGACGGCTCTTCTCGGTCGAGTCGACCGGCGGGTTGTCCGCGGTATTCACAAAAATTCTCGAGGAATTCCGGAACCGCTATCTGATCAGCTATTCCCCTGAAGGTGTCGCCGCGGGCGGGTGGCATCGCCTCGACGTGCGCGTGCGGAATCGCAGCGTCACTGTGAAGGCCCGTCCCGGCTACTTCGCGGGACAGGGCTGACCACCTCCGCCAAGGCTACGGTGGTCCGCCATAGCGTTACGCGAAGCGGAAGCCCTGTGCCACCAGCGATCTGACGCCGATAACGTGGCACAGCCCTTTAGGGCTGTCATATAGTTTGGCCATGGCGTCTCTCGAGGGGAAGGTTGCAATCGTCACCGGCGGTTCGCGCGGCATCGGGCTCGCCGTTTCGGCCGCGCTGCTGCAACGCGGTGTACACGTCGCGATTACCGGCGTCAACAAGGACCATCTCGAAAAGGCGGAAGCCGACCTGGCCAGGGTCGCGACGCAGGGCGCGCGCGTGCTGCCGTTCGCGGTCGACGTGCGCGATCATCTGGCCGTCGCCTCGCTCGTCGACGAGACCGTCCGGCGGCAGGACGGGCTCGACATTCTCGTGAACAACGCCGGTGTCGGCTGGTTCGGCAGCGTCGAGTCGCAGGGACACGACGACTGGCGCCGTGTGTTCGACACCAACGTGACCGGCATCTTCAATTGCTGCAAGGCGGCCGTGCCGCATCTCAGGCGCCGCGGTGGCGGCTACATCATCAACATCAGCAGTCTGGCAGGCAGCAACCCCTTTTCCGGAGGCGCGTCCTACTGCGCGTCGAAAGCGGCGGTCGATGCGTTCAGCGAGGCGCTGATGCAGGAAGTGCGGCAGGACGGCATTCGCGTCAGCTACGTCAAGCCGGGCTCGGTGAATACGGATTTCATGGGGCACGCCGATCCGCAGAACGACTGGAAGCTGCGCGCCGAGGATGTCGCGCAGGTGGTCGTCGATCTCGTGTCGCACGACGAGCGCAGCCTGCCCAGCCGCGTCGAAATCAGGCCGTCGAAGCCGCCGAAGAAGTAGCCGCAGGCATGCCCGACTCCATCGCACATTTCAAGATTCTCGAAACGCTCGGGTCCGGCGGTCTCGGCGAGGTGTATCGCGCCCGCGACACGAAGCTGGGGCGCACGGTGGCCCTCAAGGTGATGCCTCCGTCCGTCACGAACAACCCGGCGAAATTCGATGCGCTGGGGGACGTCGCGCAGCGCCTGACGCGCCTCTCGCACCCGAACATCGCGATGCTCTTCGAGGGCGGACAGGTCGACAACTACTACTACCTCGTGTTCGAGTTCGTGCAGGGAGAGCCGCTGGCGTCGCTCATCAACGGCCGTCCACTGCAGGTCAGACGAGCGCTGGAGTTCAGCATCAACCTGGCCGACGCCCTGGCCGACGCGCACGGGGCCGGCCTGATTCACGGAGACATCAGGCCCGATACGATCGTGATCACGCCCAAGGACCGGGCGAAGTTCATGAACTTCGGCCTCGCGGCGTTTACCGCTGGCGGCGCGGGGCGCCTGAGCACGGCCGCGCCTTACGTCTCGCCCGAGGAGCTCGCCGGCAAGCCGGCAGATGCGCGCAGCGACATCTACTCGCTGGGCGCCGTCATGTTCGAGATGTTCACCGGCCGTCAGCGCGCGCGGGGACTGGTCTTGAGCGGCCTGAATCCTGGCGTGCCGGCCGAGCTCGAGCAAATCATCGCGCGCATGCTCGCCGCCACCGTCGAGCATCGCGCGCAAAGCGCGGCGGCGATTGCGGCCGAGCTTCGCAGCGTCGCGGCGATGGTTGACACGCGCACCGAGGCGGCGGAAGCCGCCGGGACGGCGGAGCCCGTCCGTCATCGGCCGAAGGGCGGCAAGGGCAAGGCGGTCTTTATCGTCCTCGTCGTACTGGCCGGCCTTGTGGCGGCCTGGTTCCTGACGAGGCCCGTCTGACGCATGGTCATCGAAACGCGCTCGGTACCGCCGTTCCAGAAAAACGGATATGTCGTGGCGTGCGAGACGACCGGGGAAGCGATCGTGATCGACCCCGGCGACGAAGTGCACGCGTTGCTCGAGATCATCGAAAGCCGATCCTTCGCGGTGCAGAGCATCCTGCTGACGCACGCGCACATCGATCACGTCACTGGTGTGGGGCCGGCGCGGAAGGTGCTGGACGTGCCCGTGTACCTCCACCGCGACGATCAGTTTCTGTACGACGCCGCACCTCAGCAGGCGGTGTTTTTTGGAGTGCAATGCGGCGAGCTGCCCCCGATCGACCACTACTACGGCCCGGACACGCAGCTGTCATTCGGTGAGTACGAGGTCAGCGTGCACCACACACCGGGGCATTGCCCGGGCGGCGTCTGCCTGGCCGTCGGGCGGCGGGGGATGAAGAAGCAGGATCTCTTCGTCGGCGACACGTTGTTCGCCGGATCGATCGGCCGCACCGATCTGCCCGGAGGCGACTACGCGACGCTGCTTCGATCGATCACACAGGTGCTGTTTCCATTCGGAGACGACGCCAGAGTGCACTCGGGCCACGGCCCGCAAACCACCATCGGCGCCGAACGCCGCACCAATCCGTTCCTGCGCTGAAAGAAATGAAAAACGGATCCCGGATCCGTTTTTCTCACTCCTCCCACGACACGACGAGCTCGCAACGGCCGACCGAAAGTTTGTCGCCATTCTTGAGCGCCGCCGTTTTCACCCGCTTGCCGTTGACGAACGTGCCGTTGGTGCTGCCGAGATCCTTGACCTCGAGGGCATCGGCCGTGGCGGTCAACTGGCAATGCAGCCGCGACACGAGCGCGAAATCGACGATGAATTCCGCACCGGTCGCGCGGCCGAGCGTTTTGATAGAGCCGGCCGGCAGCCGGAACTTCACTTGTGGGCTGGCGGAATCGTTCGTTTCCAGAATCCACATCTATTTTGACGGGGGCGCCGGCAATGTTTTGATGAGCCAGGCGGTGAGTTCGCGCGTCGCCTCGGGACTGACGCTGCGTTGTGCCAGTGTGCCATATTCGGCGACGTTGCCGGTGACGGCATGCGCGAGGATGTGGTTGAGTCCCGCCAACTGGACGAAATCGGTCGCCGCCGCGCGTGGGCGCGATCGCGCGAGCTGGGCGAGCTGCTCGCCGTGATGAACCGGCAACTCGCGATCGAGCATCGGCTGTACAACGAGGATCGGCTGGCGAACGCGCGCCAGCGTCTTCGACGGATCGAACTGCAGAAAACTGCGGTAGAGCGGTGTGTCGACGCGGCGCCGGACATCCACCGTGAGCTCCTCCCAGCCCTTTCCGGTGATCACGGCGTCCATGATCTTTTTCTGCTGCTCGATCGCGGTCTCCAGCGGCGGGCTGTTGGCCTCGCCGCCGCGTTCGAAGTACGCCTGCTGCTGTTCGAGCACGAGCTCCGTTCCGGCAATCGATGGGGTCGCCACGAGTGCCATGGCGGCGATCTTCTGGTCCAGTTCGCCGGCGAGCAGCGAAATCCAGCCGCCCTCGCCGTAGCCGACAAGGGCAATGCGTTTTGGATCCACATCGCGGCGCTTCGACAGATAGGTGAAGACGGCACGCGCGTCGGCGGCAAACTCCTGCAACGTCGCCGATTCCTGCCGGCCGCCGCTCTGTCCGGTGCCGCGCTCGTCGTAGCGGGCGACGAGGAACCCCGCGTCGGCGAACGCATTCGCAAACTGCGCGAACAACGGAATCCCTGCGACGAATTCGTCGCGATCGCTTGGTGCCGACCCCGACACCAGGACGACCGCCGGCAGACGCGCTGGCGCCGGCTTTCTTCCCGGCGCGGGCGCCGCTTGAGCCGCGTCGACGGGTCTCGAGACGGTCGCGGCGAGGCTGAACCCGTTTGCGGGAACAGAGACGTCTTCGTCGTTCGGTCGCGCCATGGTGACCAGACGCGCCGCGACGCCGGCGATGTCGTCGCGCACGACGCTCAGCATCTGCGAGGGGAGGTCCAGCCGAAGGAACCGGTTTCCGTCGGTCCAGACGTCCATGTCGAGCGTGGCGCCGCTCGCACCGAGCAGCAGCTTCCAGCGCCGCGCGGCGATCGTTCGGCCGGGAACCTGAATGGTTTCGTCGGTGACGGTGTCTACCGTAACGGACACGGTATCCTGCGGTGCGATGAAAATTTCGAGCTTCCCGCCGGGCTTCTGCGAGGGAAGCCTGGCGGCCAGGGCCTCGTACGCACCAAACACGAGGCTCGGCACCACGACCGTGTCGGGGGCGACGGTGTTCTCCCGCTGTTGAGACTGGCCGTCCTGATTGATGTCGCTCGACGCGGTCGAGCCGGCGAAGCTCGTGCGAATCGCCCACTTCTTCGCGGCGGCGCTCATGTTGACCGTCAGCTCGATCGGCTTCCACGCGGGATCGTACTTGGCCTCCCAGTAGTCGATCGCGACGTTGATCGGCGCGCGCAGCCGTCCGGATCCCCGGAGCGTCCAGCCTTCGGCCGATTCGAAGACGGTGACCTCCTCGACGCCGGTGTCGGCGCCGCGCAGAAACACGCGGAAGGTGCTGGCAGAGGTGTTTTGAGCGTCCGAGCGGATGCCGGTTGCGACGATGAGCGCCGCAACAACGGTAAGATATTTGGGAAAGGGCACTCGCGATCAGGATAACAGATGTTTTCTCTCAGCCAGTACACCGCTGCCCGCACATCGGCCGTGATGATCGATCGGTCGGCGCTCGGAACCATCGCGCTCACCGGCGCCGATCGCCGGACGTTCCTGCACGGGCTGCTCACCAACGACATCGCGGGGTTGACGCCGGGCAAGGGCACGTATGCCGCCTACCTCACGCCGCAGGGCCGCATGATCTCGGACATGCGCGTCATCGAAACCGGGAGCCGCATCCTGCTGGGCGTCGAACGAGAAGTCGCCGATGGGCTGGCCCGGCGACTCGACTCGTTGATCTTTTCGGAAGACGTTCAGGTCGTCGATGTCAGCCGTGAGATCGAAATGATCGGCGTGCACGGGCCATCCGCGCCGGTGCTGACGCAGCGTGCGACCGGACTGCCTGTCGATACGCTCGCGAATCAGTACGACAACGTGACATCTGGCAATGTGACGATCGTGCGTGACGACGCCCTCGCGTTGGCGGGATTCGACATCCATCTGCCTTCGGCAGAGGCACACGTCCTGCGCGAGAAACTGTCGGATGGAGGCGCCGTCACCGCGAGCGCCGAGACGTACGAGACGCTGCGCATCGAAGCCGGCCGCCCGCGCTTCGGTCTCGACATGACGACCGACACCATTCCGCTCGAAGCGGGCATCGAGGATCGGGCCATCAGTTTTACCAAGGGGTGTTACGTCGGCCAGGAAGTCATCGTGCGGGTCACGCACCGCGGCCACGGCCGCGTCGCCCGTCGTCTGGTGTCGATCGTGCTGCCGGCCGGACGTGTGCCCGGACCGGGCGACGCCATTTGTGCCGGCGATCGGCAGGTCGGCGCGATTACCAGCGCAACGGAGTCGCCGAAGCTGGGTTCGGCCCTGGCGCTGGGATACGTCCAGCGCGACTATGCGGCGGCCGGTACCGCGCTGACGGTCAACGGCTCACAGGCTCGCGTGCATCAACCCGTCGATTAACTCCGCATCGGCAGGCGGAAAGTCCATCGACTTGAACTCGTCGCGGGCGATCCACCGGAGTGCCTGACCCAGCATCGGTTCCGGATCGCCCATCAGCTCACCGCGAAAAAAGTGCAGCTCGACCGTACGTTCGGGGTAGGTGTGAGCGGTATGAAAGATCTTCCGCAGGTTCGAAATGCCTGCGTTCAGCTCTTCCGAGATTTCGCGCGCCAGCGCCGCTTCGTGCGTTTCGCCCTCGTGCACCTTGCCGCCCGGAAATTCCCAGCAGCCGGCGAGATGCGTGCCGTCGAGCCGGCGGGTCACCAGAAACCGTCCGTTGCGCTCGACGACGGCCGCGACGACGACGATGCGCTCAGGCATGTCTTTCGTTTTCAGGATTGTGCGGATAGGCCTCGCACTGGGACGTCATGGGGCAGATCAGGCATTTTGGTTTTCTAGCCGTACAGAGCGTGGCGCCGAAATCCATGAGTGCCTGGTTGAAGTCGAACGCCCGACGATGCGGCACCAGCGCGGCGGAAATGCTCCAGAGCGTCTTTTTGGTCGCGTGCGCTTTCGGAACGCCTTTGCCGATGAAGACGCGGAACAGCACGCGCGCGACGTTGGTATCGAGAATCGCGGCGCGCTCGCGGAACGCGAAGCTGCGAATGGCGCCGGCGGTGTACGCGCCGATGCCCTTGAACGACAGGAGCGTCGCTTCATCCGACGGCAACTTGCCGCCGTAGTGCGCGACCGCCTCGCGAGCGATGGCCTGCAGCCGCTTGGGCCTGATGTTGTAGCCGAGCGGATACCACGTGTTTGTGACGTCCGTTTCGGGGGCGTCCGCCAGTGCCTCGAGCGACGGATAGCGGTCGAGCCACTCGTGATACTTGGGCAGCACGCGATCGACCTGCGTCTGCTGCAGCATGATCTCGGACACCAGGATGTGGTACGGGTCCGACGTTTCGCGCCAGGGAAGCGTGCGGCCGTTCCGGTCGTACCAATCCAGGAGCTTCCGGCGGAACGTGCGACGGGCCGGGGGGCGCGGAACCTCCGGCTGCGGCTTCTTCTTATTACGTATACTGACGGCCATGAAGATTTACACGCGCACCGGCGATGCCGGCGGGACGGCGTTGTTTGGAGGTCAGCGCGTGTCGAAAGCCGATCCCCGCGTCGCCGCGTACGGCGATGTCGACGAGCTCAACGCCTGTCTCGGCGCCGTGCGCGCGCAAAGCGAGCTGGCGGGCGATGTGGCAGCGATGCTCGAACAGCTTCAGAAGGACCTGTTCGCCATCGGCGCGCGACTGGCCGACCCGGCCGAGAAGATTGCCGATCGCGTCGCGAAAGTGGCCGTCACCGATGTAGACGTCCAGCGTCTCGAAGACTGGATCGATCGGTTCGAAGGCGAGCTCCCGCCCCTGCGCCGTTTCATCCTGCCCGGCGGCAATCGCGCCGGCGCTCTGCTGCATTTCTCGCGGACCGTCTGCCGGCGCGCCGAACGCTCGATCGTGGCGCTCGGCGCCGAAAACGTCGAACCGCATCTGCTGGCGTATGTGAACCGGCTGTCGGACCTGTTGTTCGTCGTGGCGCGCGTCGTCAATCATCGCGCGGGCCAGCCGGAAGTCGAATGGTAAGGCGTCAGCACCGCTTTTCCAGGTCCATTTTGACCGCGTCGAAGATTTTTCTCGCAAGTTCCTGAGACACGCGCTCGCGCACGGCGCCGCATTCCACGAGCACCGTCCCGCCTGCCGTCTCGATGGCCACGTCCCACCGATCGCGTGCGATGCCCTCCGGGCGGTCCTCGAAGGCGGTCGGCTGGCGCGCCGCGCCGCTCCAGCGGGGCGACACGAACGCCGCGATGGGCGATCCGTTGATGAGCACCCGCACGGCCACGATCTCGCCTTTGTCGATCGCGGTGGCGCCGTAATAGAAGTGCTCCTCATCTTCGGTGAACAGCGTCAGTTCGGGATCGGTCGGCAGTTCGACGATGATCGTCCGGCCCCGGCCGAGCTCCCGCTCGCGCGCGCGCTGATGCCGCTTCCGGTAGAAATGCAGCGTGGTCAGCAGGCTCAAGGCGGCGAAGATGAGCGCGGCGGCGACGAGCGCGGCTAGCAGGTCGCGCATGAGGGTGCGACCGGTCCGCTACAATGTCCGTCTTGCCGATACGAGATCATGTGACCGGGCCTGACGCGGCGTCGGTGCGGGCGGCCTACGCCGAGTGCGAGCGGCTCGCACGCGCGCACTACGAGAATTTTCCGGTGGCCTCGTGGCTGCTGCCGGCGCGCATGCGTCCGCACGTGGCCGCGCTGTATGCGTTTGCGCGAACAGCCGACGACTTCGCCGACGAAGGGCAGCATTCTGCCGACGAGCGACTTCGGTTGCTGGACGACTGGCAGCATCGGCTGCACGCGTGCATCAGGCGGGATCATCCAGAGGATCGTGTGTTTCTCGCGCTCGGCACGACCATCCGTGACTGCGATCTTCCGGTGTCGCTCTTCGACGATCTGCTCAGCGCGTTTCGTCAGGATATCACGACGCATCGTTACGCCACGTGGAGCGGCGTGCTCGACTACTGCCGGCGCTCGGCGAATCCGGTCGGCCGGCTCGTGCTGCGCATCGCAGGGCATCGCGACGCCCGCCTCGATCGATCGTCAGACGCGCTCTGCACGGCGCTGCAATTGACGAACTTCTGGCAGGACTTCGACCGCGACTGGCAGAAGGGGCGTCTCTACGTGCCGCTCGATGATGTGCGCGCCGAGAACGCTCAGCTCCGCGACCTCGATGATCGACGTCTCACCGAAGGCTGGCATCGAGTGTTACGCGGCGTCGCGACTCGCACGCGCGATCTGTTCGAGGGCGGGCGCGAGGTCTGCGACCTCGTCGATGGCCGGCTCCGGCACGAGCTCCGCGCCACGTGGCTCGGCGGCATGCAGATTCTCGATCGCCTGGAGCAGCGCGACTACGACGTGTTCACGTCCAGGCCGACGCTCGGCGTGGCCGACGCGCCCTCATTGCTGTGGCGAACCCTGGCCTGGAGCCGCAGGCGGCGCGGAGGGGCAGCGCCAGCACCATGAGCGGGCGCGCGACGAGCTTCTACTATGCGTTCCTGGCGCTTCCCGCTGACAAGCGCAACGCCATCGTTGCGGTCTGGGATTTCTGCCGGGCCGTCGACGATGCGGTGGACGAGCCCGGCGATCGGGATCCCGCGAGTGCCCTGACCGGGTGGCGCGACGAAGTCGCGCGGTTGTACGAGGGGCGCGAGCCCGCCACCCCGCAGGGACGCCAGCTCCTGCCGTACATTTCGCGATTTACGCTGCCGCGATCGGCGTTCGAGGATTTGATCGATGGCGTGGCGATGGATCTCCGCCATACCCGCTACCAGACCTTCGACGAACTGCGGCAGTACTGTCTGCGCGTCGCGTCGGCGGTGGGCCTGATCTGCGTGGAGATCTTCGGATACCGTGATCTGCAGGCGCGCGACTACGCGATCGATCTCGGGATTGCGCTGCAGCTGACCAACATCGTGCGCGACGTGGCGTCCGATCTGAATCGGGGTAGGCTCTACATTCCGGCGCAGGATCTCCAGCGCTTCGGGTGTACCGAGGCGGACCTGCGGGCGGGCGTGGTGACCGAGAAAGTCCGGCAACTGCTGGCTTATGAGGTCGAGCGCGCGCGGACGTTCTACAAGAAAGCCGAGGCGGCGCTGCCGCGCCATGACGAGCGCCGGCTGATCGCCGCGCGTATCATGGGCGCGATCTACTATGCCCTCCTGCGCGCCATCGAGCGGGCGGGCTATGATGTTTTCCGCCAGCACGTGCGGGTGTCGCGCCCCCGGCAGGCGTTGATCGCCGGTGTCACCTGGCTGAAAGTGATGGTACCGCTGAAATGATATCGCCCGACGTACTCATCATCGGCGCCGGCATTGCCGGGCTTCGCACGGCTGTCGCCGTGGCCGCGCGCGGCGCACGCGTCACGGTGCTCGAGGCCAGGCCGGTCCTCGGCGGACGCGCGACGGCCTTCGACGACCCGCGCACCGGCGAGCGGGTCGATAACGGCCAGCACGTGCTGCTCGGTTGCTACGACGACACGTTCGCCTTTCTCCGCCAGATCGGGAGCGAAGAGCGCGTGCGGGTGCAGCCGAATCTCGAAGTGGACTTCGTCGACGCCCGAGGCATCCGCAGTCGGCTTCGCTTGTCGCCGATGCCGCCGCCCATGAACTTTGTATCAGGTCTGCTCGACTGGCCCGCGCTCGGCTGGCGCGATCGAATCGCGGCCTCGCGGCTGATCGGGCCGATTCGCCTGGCGCAGGCCGAGCAGAAAGCCAGGAAGCAGGGGCAGTCTCCCACACGCATAGCCGCGTCGCCGGGCGAAACGGTGCAGGAGTGGCTGATCAACAACGGCCAGACGTCGCGCATACGGGAGATGCTGTGGGAGCCGCTGGCGCTCGCCGCGCTGAACCAGTCGGTGCGGACGGCCGCCGCCCCGCCCTTTGCCGCCGTGCTCGCGCGGATGTTCGGCGACGGACCCAGGGACGCGTCGCTCGGATTGCCGGTGTGTCCGCTGGACGAGCTCTACGCGGAGCCGTCGCGCCGCTTCATCGAATCACATGGTGGCGTCGTGCGCGTCGGCGCGCCCGCGCGAATCCATCTGCGGAACGGGCACGTGGACTACGTCGAGGCTCGCGGCATGCGCCTGGTGGCCGGCGCCATCGTCGTCGCCGTGCCGTGGTACGCACTGAGCGACCTGTTTGCCGGTGACACCGCGCCGGTGGAAGGACTTCAGAAGGCCGCGGCCGCGACCCAGCCGTCCCCGATCGCGAGCGTCAACCTCTGGCTCGACCGGCGTGTACTGCAAACGCCGTTTCTCGGCCTGCCCGGGCGAGTGATGCAGTGGGTCTTCGACAAGGAACAGATGTTCGAATCGGACACGTCGCATCTGACGCTGGTGTCGAGCGGCGCCGACGAGGTGATGGCGTTTCAGAACGAAGACTTGATCGCGCTGGCGCTTCGTGAGCTGCGTGAGGCGCTGCCCGACTCGCGTGCCGCAAAGGTGGTGCGCGCGTCGGTCGTCCGGGAGCGGCGGGCGACATTTTCGCTCGCCCCCGGTCAGCCGAAGCGGCCGGAGACCGCCACCGAGGTGCCGCGCCTGGTCCTGGCGGGAGACTGGATCGAGACCGGGCTGCCCGCGACGATCGAAGGCGCCGCCGCGAGCGGCCGTCTTGCCGCCGACAGCCTGTCATGAAATCTGTCGTCGTTCACTATCAGGAGATCGCGCTCAAAGGACGAAACCGTCCGTGGTTCATCGCGCGGCTGGTGCGGAACATCAAGACCGCGACGAGCGATCTCGACGTGACACGGGTCGTCTCGAAAATGGGGCGCATCGAAGTGACGCTCGGCTCGACCGACGCGTGGGAGTCAGTCGCGGATCGGTTGCACCACGTCTTCGGCATCGCGAATTTTTCGAAAGCGGCGCTCGTGCCACTCGATATCGACGGCATCGCCAGGGCGGTTCTCGATGACCTCGGCGATCTGCAGGTCGCCACGTTTCGCGTGTCCGCCAAGCGGGCCGACAAGCGCTTTCCCCTGACATCGCCGCAAATCGAGCGCGAGGTGGGCGGACGGATCAAGCAGGCGAAGGGATGGACGGTCAACCTCGACCATCCCGAGTTGACGATCCACGTCGAAGCGCTCACCGGCGAGGCGTTCTATTACTTCGGCAAGGAACCTGGCGCAGGCGGTATGCCGACGGGGGTGAGCGGCCGTGTGGTCGCGCTGCTGTCGGGCGGCATCGACTCGCCGGTCGCGACGTACCGACTGATGAGGCGCGGCTGCCGGGTGATTCCGGTCCACTTTCACAGCTATCCGATTCTGTCGCGCGCGTCGCAGGAAAAAGTCCGCGAGCTCGTGGGGCTGCTGACGCGGTATCAGCAGCACACGCGGCTCTACACGGTGGCGTTCGGCGAGATCCAGCAGCAGGTCATGCTCGCCGTCCCGCCCCCGCTCCGTGTCGTCATCTACCGGCGATTGATGGTGCGGATCGCGGAGGCCATCGCCGGACGCACGCACGCCGGCGCGCTGGTGACGGGAGAGGTTGTCGGGCAGGTCGCGTCCCAGACCCTCGAGAACATGGCGACGATTGCAGCGGTGACCACGCTGCCGATCCTGCGTCCGCTCGTCGGCATGGACAAGGACGAGATCACGGTGGAAGCCAAGCGTCTCGGTAGCTATCCGATCTCGATCATCGAAGATCAGGATTGCTGTCAGCTGTTCACGCCGAAGCATCCCGCAACCAAAGCCAGGCGCGCGGACATCGAATCCGCCGAACACGCGCTGCCGATCGACGATTTTGTCCGTCAGGCCGTCGAGGCGGCGGTAGTGGAAGACTTCAGGTATCCCGTCGCAGTGCGACGGACCCACGCCAGCACGTAACGTCGGGTTTCTTGCAGAATCGCACGGCATGTCCGGCTTTAGCCGGACCCCAGTGATAAAATGTCGCCTTCTAAGGGAAGGGTGAATTATGGCAGTTCAATCAGTCGGCTCGAAAATCGAAGAAATCCTCGGCGATGAGGCTGCGGCGCTGTTGCAGCACCAGTGCAAAACGATTCCCCGGGACTCGCTCCATCTGCCCGGACCCGATTACGTCGATCGTATTTACAGCCTGGCCGATCGCCAGACGCGCGTGCTGGGCGCGCTTCAGTCGCTGTTGAGCCACGGGCGTCTCGCAGGCACCGGTTACGTGTCCATCCTTCCCGTCGATCAGGGCATCGAGCATTCGGCGGGGGCGTCGTTTGCCCCGAACACGCTGTACTTCGATCCCGAGAACATCGTGAAGCTGGCCATCGAGGGTGGCTGCAACGCGGTCGCATCGACGCTCGGCGTCCTTGGATCGGTCGCGCGCAAGTACGCACACAAGATTCCGTTCATGGTGAAGCTGAACCACAACGAGTTCATCTCGTATCCGAACACGTACGATCAGATCAAGTTCGCGCGCGTGCGTCAGGCGTGGGACATGGGATGCCAGTCGGTGGGCGCGACGATCTACTTCGGCTCCGAGGAATCGAAGCGGCAGATCGTCGAGGTCTCAGAGCTGTTCCAGCAGGCACACGAGCTTGGCATGGCGACGGTGCTGTGGTGCTATCTGCGCAATCCAGCGTTCAAGACGAAGGAAAAGGATTATCACGTTGCCGCCGACCTCACCGGTCAGGCGAATCATCTGGGCGTGACGATCGAGGCCGACATCATCAAGCAGAAGCTGCCCGAGAACAACGGGGGCTACAACGCGATCCAGGGCTTCGGCAAGACGCACAAGAAGGTGTACTCGGATCTGTCGTCCGACCATCCGATCGATCTCACGCGCTATCAGCTCGCGAACTGCTACATGGGCCGCGCCGGCCTGATCAACTCGGGCGGCGCATCATCG
>Ga0310896_10000131_pt1 | contig 13318 bp, 12 predicted proteins | sample C8D1metaG_FD_204663 | JGI IMG/M metagenome (GOLD analysis project Ga0310896, IMG submission 204663) | Lab incubated soil microbial communities from West Virginia University Organic Research Farm, Morgantown, WV, United States - C8D1 | ecosystem: Environmental > Terrestrial > Soil > Agricultural... | reverse complement strand
CTGGCGAGCTTCGTCCAGGGCTTCTTCTTGTCCCGGCTGGTGCCGGAGCTCGCGCCGCTTTATGCGGGTGCCGGGGAGCCACTGCCGCTGCGCCTTCGTGTCTATATTGGTCTCTACCACTGGTCCCTGATTCTCGCTCCAGTGGTGGTGGTGGTGTGGATGGGCTTTCAGATCGCAGGACGTCCATTGCCCGCGGCCATCCGCCGGAGAGTCTTGATGGTGGTGGCTGCCCTCGCCGGACCGGTCACCATCGTCGGGCTGTATTTCATCGCTGAAGACAGCCTGATGCAGGCGATGAGAATGAGCAGCGTCGCCGCGGCCTCAGCGCAAGTGCTCGAACGCGATCTGTCGAACTTAAGCCTGGCGTCTGGAGATCCCGATCAGGTGATTGCAACGCTTGACCCGAAGGTCAGCCGCGATAACTTCGTCACCGATGTCCGGTTTGCAGCACCTGGCCAGGCTTTTCAGCTCGCCGAAGCGTACCGGGCGAAAGGAGACATGCCGGCCGCGCGGCGTTTCTACCTCCGCGCCCAGCAGGCCGCGGTCGCCGTCGATGAAGTGCTGACGCCGCGACTGGTGGACCGGGAGGCGCGATGGCAGGCTCAATTCGGCAGGGACTTCGACTTTTGGTTGCCAAACGCGTCGGAGATGAAAATACTGCCCGACCGGATTCGCGCGGTCTCTCAACAGCGGCTCGACCAGCTTTCGAGGTAGACCAATACGTGAAAGCTAGAAAATCTCATGTTGCGGCACCGACGAATTCGATATTCGCGGCGGAACTCTCTTTCGCGTAACCCCGTAGCGGTCGTGAGTAAAGTGATGCCAGCCGAAGGCTTGGCGTTGGCGCATCATTCGACTCGCATTCGGCCCGCTTTCAGCGGCTCGAAAGCTCGCTCATGACAAGTCGAAGGACCAATCCCTTCATCTTGCTTCGCCAATGACGACGATGGCATCGTCATCGAATGGCCTTCACATACGTCGTCCGCTGCGCTGACGGCACGCTGTACGTCGGCCACACTGAGGACCTCGCATCGCGGGAACATACTCACAACGATGGAAAGGGAGCGAAGTACACAGCAGCCCGGAGGCCGGTCCGTATGGTCTATGCGGAGGAACACGCTTCGGTTGAGAGTCCGATCGCGCGCGAGCATCAGCTGAAACGGTGGAGCCGCGAAAAGAAAGAAGCGCTGATCCGTGACGACCGTACTGCGCTCGATTGGCTGAGCCACCGGAAGTCGAAGGCGACGGCCGCGTTCACTTGGCGCGATCTCTTGAATCACCGGACTTATAGGTGTCGCCGCTTAACCGCGGCGATGATTGGGTTACTGGAACCTCATGCGGCAGTGCCGACGAACATGAGGTTCTCGGCGGAACTCTCTTTCACACACGCGCGTAGCGGTACCACAGTTAGTCGTTAGTCGCTCCTCGAAATTGCGGTTTCCCTCTTCAGTCGACGATGAAGATGCGGGCACCGATGACGGTGCTCGATCGATGTGGTGTTTCGCCATCGGCGACCTGGTAGCTCATTCCAGCTCTTAGCACAAAGACGCGTCCGTCCCGAAGCTCGGTGAGCAATTCACCTTCCAGGCAGTACACCACGTGCCCCTTCGCACACCAGTGATTTGCGATATACCCGGGCGTGTAATCAACGACTCGGATTCGAAGGTCACCGTGTTGGAGCGTCCGCCAGATGGCCGTGCCAAACTCGCCGCGGTGCTCAGAGGTGGCAACGTCAGCCCAGTCGGTCGTCTCGAACGGAATATTCACTAACTTCATCGTGTCGCCCCTAGTAAGACGGCCTCGCCTTCACGAACGCCACAATGAAAAGAAGACCAAGCAGGCCGTCGGGAACGGCAGCCATTGCATCGACCTGTGCGATGCGTTCCTGTCCGTACAACACAGGCAGCGTTGCCACGTAACCAAACTTTTCAGTGATCGCGGGAATCATCAGCGCCCGGAACCGCCTAGGGTTCGACCCGATCACGAGAAACGCGATCTGCCAGCGCCACCGGGAGGCTCCAGTCACAAAAGTGGTGGCCCGCGTCTCGGTTGCCATGTAGCCAGTGTGCGATGTGAACGAAGCGGCGCCCACCGACAACACCCGCACAGAACTGGTACGACGCTCGTACAGGCGCTATCGAAAGGCCCTCGAACTCGGCTGCGGCGCCGTCGCCTCGCGGAATGCCCTCCAGGCTGCGAGGGTGCCCTCGGTCAGATCGTCGATGGTCTTGCGGATCCGACCCTCGTTCTTGCAAGTGGCCTCGAGCAGGATTCCGCGGAGACCGGGAGGGAAGTCCTTTCCCGCGACCGCCCTAGGATGGGCCCACCCCAACTGGATCCCCACGTCGTACGCGACTTGCCGCATGTCCTGGGGCGAGGTCAACCAGGAATCGATCGACAGCTCCATGTAGTCGTCGGTCCAGCCGTGGACCCAGAGCGTGCGGCCGTGGGGGGTGAAGAGCCCGCGAAACCGGGCGCAGACGGCCCGAGTGAACCGCCGGCCGACAAAACGGAAGTACGAACGAGGTGTTTCCCGAAGGCGGCCGACGAGGGCAGGGCTTGCCTCGAGCTCGGGGGCGTGCGGAGACACCCGAAGATCTTCGACGACAGCTCTCAGGGCCGACGAGGCGACGGCTCGCGGCGGTACCGGTTGGCGCGCCGCCGACGGCAAGCCGGGCTGGCGAAAGCGAGGAGACCGAGCAGCACCGCGAGAGTCGACTTTGGGTTGTCCACGCCACGTCCAACCGGATGGGACCTCGAGATATTCCTTCGTGCGACACCCCGCAATCGAATCGGAATAGACGCGCAGGAGATCAGGTTCTGATCAACGTCGTCCACATTTCCTTCGTAAAATGCTCTTGAAAGAAGCGATTGTTTGTGCGGACGCCGCAGTAGGATCACCGGTTATGAGGACCGGCGCTCCGGGGTCATTCGGCGCGCACCTGAAAACTCTTCGCGAGGCCGCGGGCTACACACAGGAGGAGCTCGCGATCATTGCGGGCCTTTCGGTTCACGCCGTCAGCGCGTTGGAACGCGGGGAGCGACGGCGGCCCCATGTGGAGACCGTGCGTGCACTGTCCGCGGCTCTTGACCTGAGCGGTCCGGCCCGCGACGCGCTGATGGCGAGCGCGCGGGCTCCCGATCACGCCACCGCCGTCGATGAACTGAGTCGCGTCTCGCTGCCGGTGCCCCTGACGGCCCTTCTCGGCCGCGATACCGACGTGAGGACCTTACGGGACTTGCTGGCCGATCCCGCCGCGCGTCTTATTACGCTCGTCGGGCCGGGGGGCGTTGGCAAGACCCGCTTGGCGCTGGAGCTCGCACGCGCGATCGCGGACGAGGACACCTGCCGTGTGCTGTTCGTGGGGTTGGCCGCGGTTCGGAACCCTGCGTTCGTCGCGCCGGCGATTGCCGAGGCTCTCGGCGTGTTTGACGACGCGGGGTTCGACTTGCCGAGGCGCGCGCGGCTCGCGTGCGAGGGTCGGCCCACGTTGCTGGCGCTCGACAATTTCGAGCACCTGCTGGACATGGCGCCGCTGGTCTCGGAGCTCCTGATAGCGGTCCCGACGCTCCGGGTGCTCGCCACCAGCCGCGCCCCGCTCCGGTTGCGCGGAGAGCGCGAGTACGCGGTTGGGCCGCTCGCGCTGGACGTGGACGTGAGGTCGCCCGCCGATCTGGCGCGTGCTCCCGCAGTGCGGCTGTTCGTCGAACGGGCCCGGGACGTGCGACCCGACTTTCGTCTCACGGCGTCGAACGGCCCCACGGTGAGCGCGATTTGTCGACGGCTCGATGCGCTGCCGCTCGCGCTCGAGCTCGCGGCTCCATGGATCAAAGTACTGACGGCCGAGGATTTGCTCCACAGACTCATGCACGATGCCCTTCCCTCGACCGCCGGACCGCGCGATCTGCCAGAACGGCAACAGACGATCAATGCGACGGTCGCGTGGAGTTATCAACTCCTGGCCCCCAACGAGCAGCGCCTGTTCCGTCGTCTCGGCATGCTGCCGGGACGCTTTCCGATCGAGGCCGCTGCGGCGGTCCTTGGCGGCCGCGAGGGCTCCACGTCTGGGAGCGACGAAGCGCTGCGTGCAGCGGCTGGTTTGATCGACAAGAGCCTCCTGCTGCGAAGCAAGACCCCAGTGGCGGGGCGTCCGTTGTACGACATGCTCGAGACCGTGCGGGCGTACGCGGCCCTCGAGCTCACCTCGGCGGGTGAACGCGACGACGCCTTGGAGGGTCTGGTGCGCTATAGCATCGCTGAAGCCACTCTGGCTGCTGAGGGACTGGCCGGACGCGCGCAGGTTGAATGGCTGGATCGCGTGCGTGAAGACCTCGAGAGCTACCGCGGTGCCCTGGCGTGGCTCATCGATCGCGACCGTCCCGCCGAAGCCTGCGACATCGCCTGGAGTTTGTTCTTCTTCTGGGTGATCCGTGGCCATGCGGCCGAGGGCCTCCGATGGTACGAACAGATCCTGAACTGGCCCTCACTTCCGGCAGCGACTGAATCGAGAGCACTGCTCGGAACGGCAGCGATGCGCTACACGCTGGGAGAGCTCGGGCATGCACGCACCGCGCTCGCGCGCGCTCTCACGCTCGCTCACGAAACCGGCGACCTGGTGATGGTCGCGCGCGCCGAGAATCTGTTGGGAGACATTGAACACTCCGTCGGCAATGCGGACGCGGCCCGTGAGCACTTCGCACGTGGCATTGAAGGATTCCAGGCGCTGGCGCTTCCGTGGGGGCTCGGGAATTCGTTGACCGGGATGGCGTCAGTCGTCCTGGCGACCGGCGACGCCGCGCACGCGGAGCGCCTGCTCGATGAGGCGACGTCAGTGCTTCGCCACACGGCACCGTGGTTCCTGTCGTGGGCGCTGTATCTCCGCGCCTTCCTGGCGGTGCGGCGCGGGAAGCCCGATGAGGCGATCGGATTCGTGCGAGAAAGCCTCACATACATCCGCCAGCTCCACGACACGTTCGCGTTCGTCTACGCGCTGGTCCCTCTCGCCGCGGCAGCGGTACTCAAAGGCGATGACGAGTGGGCGGCACGAATCCTGGGGGCCCGGGACGCCGTTACCGAACGCACCGGCGCCGCTGTGGCCGAGCGATCGCTGGACGAGCTTAAGGAACAGGCGCACCGAGATGCGCTGGCGCGACTCGGCCCCGATCGGTGGGCGGTGGCGTACGCGGCTGGGCGCAACACCTCCATCGATGCGTTGCTGAAGGACATCGATCGCATCATTTGAGGGGTGTGACGAAAGGGGTGGACCCGTCGTCCTGGCCCCTTGATCCTCAAGTGAACGAAGTGCTGTAACGCCCTTGAGGGGCCCGCCGTAAGCGAGGCTAGCGCGGTTACGCGAATTTCACGCGGCTGTGCCGGCGAATTCAATATTCGCGGCGGAACTCCCTTTCACACACGCACGTAGCGGTACCATTCGACTCACCTTCGCTTCGCCTACCGGCGAACCGAAGGTTCGCTCATGGCGAGCCATCTGACAGGTCGAATGCCCTGAGTAAGCCGACGGCGAGCCAAAGGCTCGACGTTGGCGCATCGAAGGGCTCCATGGCAGGCCATCAAGTCGAATCGAATGTCCTGAGTAAGCGGATGGCAAGCCGAAGGCTTGACGTTCGCGCAGATCGATACTCGCGTCACATCATTCCCAGCGCCACTCTGCCGACGATTGTTGCAGCGCTCCGCAGCCACCAGAGACGTGCTTTTGGTGGAACACAAATGAGCGGTTCGGCCTCGACTCCGTCCGACATGACGGACAGCGCCAGCGGATCGTCCACGGGGCCGTCGAGCATGGGACCAAGGCCGTGCGCGAGATGCGCGAGTCCGTAGTGCCTCGCCATCGCGAGCGGCGAGAGCGCCGGAGAAATCGCGAAGCCTGAGAGTAGCTCCTGCCCTGGAATCACGGGCCGCTGGAGCGCCAGGAACGGCTTCGCGAATCCCAGCATGTTGAGCGAGACAAAATACGTCGTCGCTTCAAAGACGCCACGTCCCCATGGTGGCAGGCGCGACGAAACCGAGGCCTGCAACATGCCGATCCCCGGGAGCATTGGACCCGATACCGACCACCACCGCCGCTTGCGTTCACGCAGTGCGATCGTCAGATCCGCGGTGACGCCGTCGTCCCGGCGCGCGATGCTGATGTCCGCAAGCGACACAGGCTCGAAGACGCCGATGTCGTTGATTCGCGCCAGGCTGCGGCGCAGCTGCCTGACGTCGAGCAGGTCGCGCTCGTAGATCGTCATGGCGCGCCGAAGCGTGGAGTCGTCGATCCTGGAGTGGCCGGCGAAGTCGATTGTTCCGATCGCATGAGCGGATCCCTCCCAGATGCGCGCCGTCAGGTCGGCCGGCCCGTCCGCACTGGCGGACTCCACTTCAGCAGTGAAGTCGAGGCGACCTTGCGTCTCGGCGTCATTCCGTAATTCGAGAAGGCACGCGCATAATTCGTTCACTGCTGAGGGGCCGGTAAAGCGCACTTCGCGCAGACCAGTTGCCGGCTGTCCAGCCGCCGTGCCAGGAGCGATGAGGGCCAGGCACAGCACCAACAGAACGAATTTCATGTCTTGTAGTTAGATGTCCGACGTGAGGTTTCGGCCGTCCGCACGCACTCAAGCCAGGTATCGAATGTCCCGCGAGAGAGCGATCTCCTTCAAGACACAAGCGAGTCGGCCGCGCTCGAGGACACCCCGCGAGCGCGGCCAGTAACAACGTTCGCCTACTGCACGAAGCGGCGCCGGATCGACAGGGCGAGTCCCATCGCGAGAGCCAGCACAGTGGCGAGCTCGATTAGCGGCCGTGGGCTGGCGGTCTTCGGCAGTGTTCTCGCCGGAGCACCGGTTGCAGTACCCCCGGAACTCGCACTGCCGCCTCCTGCCGAGGCTGCGCGGGCCGGCGCGCTTGCGGGGGCCGCCGCCAGGGTCGCCTGCACTTCCTGCTCGGTCACGACCTTCGGCGGCATCGACGTAATGATGGTCGCGCTCAGCCGATCACCTTGACGGAAGTCCGAGACCTGCGCAGGCTTGCCCGATCGCATGATCTTCACACCGCGCTTGTCCACGTCGCCTTGCGTGAACGACTTGATGCCCTCGTCGGTCCGGACGATGATCGTCCCACCAGACGCATACGCCACGGTGCCGCTCTTTATTTCGGTCACGGTGACCGGGGTGACCGTGGTCCGCGTGGTGATCGTGGCCGTGCCTTTCATGCCCGGCCTCAACTCGCGCACGGACAGCTGCTGCCCGTTGACGGTGAAGCGGAAATCGTCGGCGACGGTCAGCTCCCGTGTACCTTCGGGCAGACTGACGACGAGCTGATTGCCCTGCACCGCGAGCACTTCGAACGTCTTGGTCTGCGAAGTTGTCGACTGCTGGGCCAGCGCGGCGACCGACGTCAAACCGACGACGGCTGCGGCGAGGACCGCCTTGCTCATTGCACGTGACATAAGACTCTCCATTTCTGTTCTCACTGCTCTTCGGGATGACTAACGGAAGTCCGAGAAGACTGAATCGTGGACACGGACGGCGCGGACGATGAATCGCTGTGGGGCAGAGCCGACGAAATAAAAGGGATAGCAAGTGACCAGGGTCAGCGACCGGGTCGGCGTCGGATCCAACACCGAGACGTCTTCCGGGTTGACGATCCAGGTGCGCTCGACACGATAAGCCTCGGTCCCCTGAAGCGTCTCGAGCACGATGGCATCACCGGGGGTGATGTCCTTCAGTCCACGGAAGAACCCATCGCGGTGCCCGGCCAGGCCCGAGTTCCCGTCCGCTCCCGGTAGTGCCGTGTCTTCGATGTGACCGACGGCGCGGTCGAGCGTTCGGTCATCGGTGCCAGGCAAGACCGCCACTTCGAGTCGAATCTTCGGGATCCGCAGCACCGCGAGCGGCTCGGCGGCCGGCTCGCGCTGCGCGTCATGCCAGGCACTGATGCGGATCGGCGACCAGAGGGACTGATCCGGAGTGCCGAGAGGCGGCGCGACATCCCGAAGTGTCGCGAAACGCTCCAGATTCTGCCGCGCCGAGGTGGCAACCTCAATCTGGTACGCGCCCAGCCATACCAGGCCGGCAAAGCCAATTGCCCAGCAGGCTCTCTCGGCGAACAGCAGCAGAATCTGACGACCGCGCTCGTTCATGGATGGCTCACCCGATCACCTACCGCGGGCCGTCAAAAGTCACAATATTCCGTGGCCGGCCAGCGGTCTTTTTCGTTGTTACATCGAAGTCGATCGACGCCAAGCCGTTGTAACTAAACGGCGTTTGTCGATTGCGATTTCGCTCGTAGGGGGTCGAGCGATCACTCTGTACGCAATGGAGGTACCAGTCGATTCACCTTCAGTGGTTCTTCCTGCGACGGTCCGGAGCAGTAGACGAGGGACTACCGGCTTGCGCTCCCTTTGCGCACAGCGACCGGTTGCTCGGGTTGCACATGCTCCGGCTCGAACCGGAGAATGTCGCCAGGCTGGCAGGAGAGCGCCTCGCAGATCGCATCGAGCGTCGAGAAGCGGATCGCGCGCGCCTTGCCGGTCTTGAGGATCGAGAGGTTGGCCAGCGTCATGTCGATCCGATCCGCGAGATCGGTCAGCGTCATCCGCCGATCGTGAAGGAGATCGTCGAGCTTGACGGCGATCGCCATGTCAGACCGTCCCTTCGAGGTCGTCGCGCATGCGGGTGCCTTCCGCGAACACGCGGGCCAGCAGGAACGTGAGGAGTACCGCAAGCCAGCCGTTGATCGAAAAGCCGGCGTCGAGATTCACGGGATGCGCAGGAGTGGATACGGCCTTGCCGATGGCACCGATGGCGATGCCGAGCAACTGCAGCACCACCAGCGCCCAGGCGATCGACTGCAAACGCGCCGCGTTGGCGGCCACGAACGGATCGCCCGCGCGCACGGTCCCGACGATCGCGAGCAGCCGTTTGAGGATGAAATAGTTCACCGGAATCACGACCAGACCGAGCACCGCGGCCGCTTGCAAGCCCAGAATCAGCCGATCCGTGTCTGGCGACGGCGAGAGCTTGAACGCGCGCATGATCCATTCCTCGTTGGGCGTCGCCACGAGCAGCACGAGGATCAGGACGCCGCCTATCCAGTTCACGGCGATGAGAATCCGCAACAAGACGTGGGTGAGGGGCAGCGCGGGAGATAGCGAGACTTGCGTTGACATATCGAATATCAATAAACTATTTATCGATTATCGTCAAGTGGAATATTGGTAATCGATAATGAACAAGGAGCGGCGACGGCGCCAGCCATGACGGAAAATAGCTGCCACTGATGCAGAGAGCCATCCCGGTCGCCGCAGCGTTGCTGGCCTGGGCATTCGGCCTCCTCGATTTCACGCACCGCATCGAACTGCAGACCTACGACCTGCGCGTCGCCGCGACCGCTCGCCCGTCCGCGCCCGCGAACGACATCCTGCTGATCGCGATCGACGACGAGAGCATTCGGCGCATGGAGCCGCTCGTCGGCCGCTGGCCGTGGCCGCGGCTGATCCACGCGACCGTCATCGATTACCTCGCCGCCGCGGGTGCGAAAGTGATCGGCTACGACATCCTCTTCGCCGAGCGCGACATCCGGAAATTCATGGTGGCCGACACCGAGTGGACCGGCGAGGAATCCGACGCCGTGCTGGTTGACTCGACGAAGAAAGCCGGCAACGTCGTGCACATCGCCGAGGCGTCGAGCGGCGAGCTGATCGATCCGTCGCGCGCGTTGCGCGTGAATCTCGATGCGCCCGCGTTTAACGTGAAGCTGCCGTACACGGTTTGTGGTGAGCAGAGGCCCAACATCACGCCGCCCTTCGCTGCGCTGGCGGAGGCGTCTTCCGGTATCGGTCACAGTCTGCTCGCACTTGATCCGGATGGTCCCGTGCGACGCACGTCGCCAGTCGTCAATGTGGCACAGCGATCGATCCCTTCGTTTGCGTACGCGGTCGCGATGGCCGCCGGCTATCGGGCCGCGCCTGAAGTGGTCACTGACGAAGCCGGCCACTGCGTTGCGATGATTCCGTGGCGCGGGCCGGCGGAGATCGCGGCGGGCGTGCCGACCTTCACGTCGTTTTCCTTCTACGATGTCTTCTACTCGCAGCAGCAAATCATGGAGGGGCAGAAGCCCGGCATCGATCCGGCCCTCTTCAAGGATCGCATCGTCATCGTCGGCGGCTCCGTGGAAGGCCTGAAGGAAATCTTCACGACGCCGTTTCCGAGCGGCGACATCACTGGACCTGAAGTGCACGCGAACGTCGTCGATGCGTTGTTGTCGAGTCGATCGATCGAGCGCGCGCCGCCATGGCTGACGTTGACGCTGGTGATCGCCGCCGTCGTCATTGTCGGCGTGGCCGGGTCGTTCCTGAACGCATGGCTGACCGGAGCGGTCGCGCTTGTCGCGGCGACGCTCTTCGGGTGGCAGTCGATCGCGTTGTTCGCGCGCGGCACCTGGATCCCCGTCACCATTCCGCTGCTCGCGCTCGTGTTTGCGTTCGTCGGCGATCTGGCGTGGAAATATTTCGTCGAAGGACGCGAGAAGCGCCAGGTCAAGAAACTGTTCTCGCGATACGTCTCGAAGGATGTGTATGACCAGCTCGTGGCGAATCCGTCGCTCGCCGCGCTGGGCGGCGCCCGCCGCCACATGACGGTGCTGTTCTCCGACATCCGCGGCTTCACGACGATGTCGGAGAAGGGAACGCCAGAGGACGTCGTCGCCCAGTTGAATCAGCTATTCACGCGCATGGTCGCCGTGGTGTTCTCGAACCGCGGAACGGTCGATAAGTTTGTCGGCGACATGGTGATGGCCCTCTACGGCGCGCCGCTCGACGACGAGGATCACGCCGAGCACGCCGTGCAAACGGCGCTCGCCATGATCAAGACGCTGCAGGAGATGAACCAGGAGTGGGCGCGGGACGGCAAGCCGCAGCTCGATATCGGCATCGGCATCAATACCGGCGACATGATTGCCGGCAACGTCGGATCCGAAACGATCATGAGTTACACGGTGATCGGCGATGCGGTGAATCTGGGTGCCCGTCTGGAGTCATTGAACAAGGAGTACGGCACCCGTATCATCATCAGCGAGGCGACGCGCGAGCGGCTGAAAGGGCGGTATGATATCCATCCCCTCGGCGACGTCATCGTGAAAGGCAAAAGCAAGCCCGTCGCGATTTTTGAGGTCAAACCACATGATGCGTAGCTTTTTTGTAATGGGCGCAATTGCGTTGCTCCCGTTTCAGGCCGAGGCCCGGAGTGAAAGAATGGGGACGAGTCCCGCCGTAGCCGAAGGCGGAGCCGCAGAAGGCAGGCAGCTCCCGAGCGGGGTCACCAAGGGCCTCGGGATTGCCAAGAAGGCGAACGACGTCCGCGAGCTGCAGATGACCGACGCGGAAGAGCAGGCGCTCGGCAAGCAGGTCAGCGACAAGATTCGCACGCGCTACGGCGTCGTCCAGGACGCCAACGTGCATCGTTACGTCAGCCTGGTCGGCCTCGCGCTCGCGCAGGGCAGCACGCGCCCGGCGCTCCCGTGGACCTTCATCGTCCTCGACACCGACGGCGCGAACGCGTTTGCCGCCCCCGGCGGCTACGTGCACATCACCAGGGGCCTGCTCGGTCTGATCAAGAACGAGGCGGAGCTCGCCGGCGTGCTCAGCCACGAGATTATCCACGTGACGGAGAAGCACACGGTGCGTGCGATCCAGAAGAGCCAGGCCGTGCAGATGGGCGCCGCGGAAACGCTGTCGGGCAGCGCCTCGCTGATGCAGCGCGCCGTGACAGCCACCTACGACAACATCGTCGACAAGGGCTTCGGCCGGGCCGATGAAAACGAGGCCGACGAAAAGGGCGCCGCGATCGCCAACAAAACCGGCTACGCGCCAAACGGCCTGGTCTCGTTCCTGACCACGTTAAAGGAGCGGAACAAGAGCTCGACGGAGAAGCGCGGCCTCTTCGCATCGCACCCGGAAATGCAGGAACGGCTCGATCGCATCGCGAAGCAGATTGCCGCGCAGAAGCTGTCCGCGACCGCGACGTTGCAACCGCGCTATGCGAAGAACATTTCGTACACGCCCGTTGACGTCAAGGCCATCGCCATCGTCGAAGGCGCGGCCGGACTGACCGGCGGTGCCGAGGAGAAAAAACCGGAAGAGAAGAAGGCCGAGGAGCCGAAAAAGGGCCGCTTCGGGCTGAGCAAGATGCTGCCGGCCAGCGGCGGCGAAAAGAAGCAGGCGCAGGTCACGGCGTCCGGCGGCGCTCGAGGATTCGATCCCGAGAAGGATGCGAAGGGCGGATCGAATCCGGCGATCGTCGCGGTGAAGATTGCGGCCGCTGATCTCGCGGCGTTCCGGAAAGAGGGAGGCCTCTCGTAAGTCGCTTCGTCCGGCGGCGGCTCGAATTCTCGGCGTGGCTGATCCTCGGCTTCGCACTGCTCGAGGTTGCTGCGCGCCAGGGGCTTGGCGATGTCCAGCTCCTGTTCGCGCTCGCGCGCCTGACGATCGTCCTGGCGATCGTCAACGCCGCGGTCACGCTGATCGCCAATCCCTGGCGATTGGATCGCCCGTCCGATCGTTTTCCCGCAATCGTCCAGGATTTCACCGTCATCGTTCTCTTCGTCGCGATCGGCACGGTGCTGCTTCGCGAGCAGCTGTTGACGACGTCAGCGGTCGGCGCGGTCGTCGTCGGCTTCGCACTACAGGACACGCTCGGCAATTTGTTTGCCGGCCTCGCGATTCAGATCGAGAAGCCGTTTCGCGTCGGGCAATGGGTGCAGTTCGGCGATCGCGAAGGCCAGGTGGCGGAGATCACCTGGCGCGCGACCAAGCTGCGAACCAAGGCCGGCCAGTTCCTGATCGTCCCGAACAGCGTCGTCTCGAAGGAACCCGTCCTCAATCATTCCGAGCCGACCGTGCCGACGCGGATCGAAGTCGAGATTGGCGCCAGCTACAACGTCCCGCCCAACGACGTGAAGCGCGCGATGCAGGAGGCGATGGCCAATTCACCGCTGGTGATGAAGGCGCCGGAGCCGCAGGTGATCATCAAGGGCTTTGGGGCGTCGGCGATCGACTACGTCGCGCAATTCTGGATCGAAGATTACGCCATCGACCGCACCGCGCGCGATCAGGTGCGGACCAATCTCTGGTACACCTTCCGCCGCCACAACATCGAGATCCCGTATCCGATTCAAGTGCAGTACGAGCGCAACGAAGAGCCGCTCCGGACCGAGCGTCATGTCGCCGCTGCCGCCGATCACCTGGCATCGGTCAGTCTGTTCAAGACGCTGAGCGCCGAGGCGCGCCACGCGCTGGCCAGTGCGGCGGACCATCATTTG
>Ga0310896_10000128_pt1 | contig 13474 bp, 10 predicted proteins | sample C8D1metaG_FD_204663 | JGI IMG/M metagenome (GOLD analysis project Ga0310896, IMG submission 204663) | Lab incubated soil microbial communities from West Virginia University Organic Research Farm, Morgantown, WV, United States - C8D1 | ecosystem: Environmental > Terrestrial > Soil > Agricultural... | reverse complement strand
CATGAGGTCACCGGTTCGATCCCGGTCTGGTCCACCACTCCTTCAGCCTTCGGCTTCAGTCGTGGTGTCCCGACCGGGCTCGGGCTCAATCAGCGAACGCTTCGCGTCCGCTAGACAGTGCGATCCCGGTCTGGTCCACCAACTCTAAATCGTTGATTTCAAACACCTGAACTCGGCGACCCACCCTACCGTTCGAACCCACACAGCGTAGTCACACGAAGCACGGCGCAACTGTGATGCCGCGAGAAGCGGGCTGATCAGACATGCGACTACTGTTCGCACGTAGCGCAGAAGCGTGACACTATGCCTCGCAATCGAGGTCACCATGCTCAGACTGATTGCCGCCACGATGTTGGCGATGAGTTTTCAGGCTACGTCCGTTGAGAAGCGGTACACCGTCCTTGTCGTGCTCACCCACGGTGACGACAACGTCTCAAGCGCGCCTCTCCTTGCGAAGTACGCGAACGAGGGACACACGATCCATTACGCGACATTCCCCGGCGTCATTGATCCGTCTGGCGAGGACGGCACTCCTGCACGAGCGGAACTCTTGTGCGCCTCGAAGGCGTTGGGTATTCGCGAGACTTTCGTAATGCGTGGACCTGCAGGCGAAGGACTTCCGACGGTGTCGGCGATCGCCAAGCGGGTGGTTGAGTTGATCAATCAAACCAAGCCTGACGTGATCATCACGTGGGGCCCTGATGGCCTGACCGGCCACCCGCGTCATATTCTGGTGAGCACGATCGTCACCCGGGTGTTCCAGCAGCGAGCCTTGCTCACCCATGCGCCACGCAAGCTCTATTACATCGCGTATCCCGAGTCACGCTTCCCGGCCGATAAACCGCCTTTCGGCGTCATCGCCGATGGAGACAATCAGGATGAGCTGGCCGCGTTCGGCACCGTCGCCGATGCGTTCATCACGACTGCAGTCGACGTGCGGCCTTACCTACAGCGCGCACGCCAGGCAATCGCGTGTCACACGCTGCCTAAAGGAAAGTCGAATCAGAAGTGGCAGGACAGCTGGTTTGAGAGACTGGCCGTCAGCCTTGATGGACAAACGTTTCTTCGACTCGCGCTCCCAGCGGCTGCGAAGCGTGAAGCCGGCATTTTCGAAGGCCTGTGAAACCCGACTTTCACAGACCCGACCGCGACGGCCACTATCGCCAGCAGCCGGTGCGCACCAACTGGCGCGGCCCGCTCAGACCGCTAAGAGCGAACGCCACCAGGAGTCAGCCATGCCACAAACCGAACGGGCTACGTCTGTCACGCGCCTGCTGAACGGCAGAGCGGTCATTTTGTCGGCCTGTCTGGTGTTATTCGCCCACATCACCACAGCGCACGCGCAAACCAAGCAGGACGAAGAGTCGCTGCGACGGCTACCAGGTGCGTTCAGCGACGCCTTTAACAATCACAACGGTCATCAACTCGCGGCGATCATGGCCGAGAACGTTGACTTCGTGACGGTGGGCCTGACGTGGTTGCAAGGCCGAGCAGATTTCGAGACCTATCACACGCGATTGTTCGCAGATCGCTTCAAGGAAATCGCGCACAAGGTCCTGGAAGTCCATGTGCGTTTTATGAGGCCCGATATCGCAGTCGTGCGACACAGTTGGTCGGCTCAGGGGGATAAGAATATTGACGGTTCCGCTCGACCACCGAGATTCGGACTTATGACGATGGTGGCCGAGAAACGCGCCAACGACTGGGTGGTCACGTCCGTACAGAATGTGAATGGCTCGGTGGGTGTAGCGCCAAGTCCTGAGGCCAATGGAATCAGGACGCCTCCAATCGTCGTACCGCGTCCGAAGTAATTACGCGGTCGTTCGCGTTTGCGCCGCGCAATCGAATTTGATCGGCGCCCTTCCGTGGACCTCGACATGTTCTTCGCGGCCAGCTTGCCACCAAGGGCCTTAGTTAAGATCGAGAGCATGATCGTGGCGTTGCGGCCCAGAGCCTCGGCGTCTCCCCGTCAACGATCAGGCGCTGGCGGCGTGTTCGGAAAACCATCGCGGCCGCGGCCTGACTTTCGGCCCGGTCTGGTTGGCACGCAAACACCGTTGGCGGGTGTCCATCAATCACTTGTTTGTTCGCCCTCGTCAGGGAGCCGAAACTCGCCCGGCGCAGGAAGCGCTGTCACTCTGCCCGATTCACGTTAAAGCCTCCTGTTCGCGTGGTATTCTCCGCGCCCGAGGCTCGGGTGCGGTATGTCCCGGCGTGTGGGACGTTCATCAAATTGAAACAGAAGAGGGGTGCTCTCGTATGTTGTCCATTGCCGTACGAGCCATGGCGGTGTCACTCACGGTCGCCACGCTTGTAGTTCCTCTCTGGGCTAGACAGCCGCAACAAGTGCAGAAGACTAGGATCGTCTTCTTGGGCACGGGCGCACCACCGCCTCTGCCGGATCGGTCTGGACCTGCAACGGCGATTGTGGTCAATGACACGGCTTACCTGATCGACCTTGGAGCGGGTGTCGTGCGTCGTGCGAACGAAGCGTTCCTGACCAAACACATCAACGCGCTTGAGCCGACGAAGTTGCGGGTCGCGTTCCTGACCCACCTCCACTCCGATCACACGGTGGGGTATCCCGACCTAATTTTTACTCCGTGGACGATCGGTCGGCGTGTGCCGCTCGACGTTTACGGCCCACGAGGCATTAAGGCGATGACCGAGCATTTGCTCGAAGCGTACCGCGTTGACATCGACACGCGAACGAATGCCATGGGTATCCAACATGACTTTCCAGATGGACACAAAGTGAACGCGCACGAGGTCACAGCGGGTGTCGTCTATAGGGACGCCAACGTGACCGTGACCGCGTTTCCGACAAAACACGCTATGGAAAGCTACGGATACCGCTTCGATACGGCGGACCGAAGCATTGTCATCTCAGGTGATACGAACCCGACGCCGGAGACCATCGCGGCGTGCCGAGGCTGCGACGTGCTCATCCACGAAGTGTTACGTCCCGGGAGAACTCCATCCGAGGTGGGAAAGCGGTTCGCGGACAATTACCACACGAGTATCGACCAACTGACCGAACTGGCACGCCATGCGAAACCAGGTTTGCTCATCATCTATCACCAGGGCGCGACCGACTTGGAAGGACTGTTTGACGAATTTCGCGCCAAGTATTCAGGGCCTTTCGTAATTTCTCGCGACCTCGATGTGTTCTAGTGCCCAATGCGCCAGCTTCTAACAGAGCTTCGCTGCACCAGCGCAGTGGCGCGACGAAGCCGCTCCCGCTCGACACGGCGCAACGATGACCAGCCAATTATTTACGGAACTCACTGAGGGCTGAGGTAAGGCGCTCTTTCAACTGATCGTCGCTGAGACCCGCGAATACGCCAGGACCGCCCGTCTCGACGCGATCACTCGGCCTGCCCTGCGCGTAAAACCAGCAGAGCCTCCATCGGGCCAGCGGTGACCGGCATCGGTCCGCTCGCCGGCTCGAAGCTGGCAGCCATCGATAGCGACGAACACGACCCGCCGTCGAAGTAGGTCACTTGCGATTGGGCGCGCGGCGGGTTGCTTCGCGGCCAACGTCCGCATCTGCGTTGCACGCGCGCAGCAGCAGGTAGCGCATCGCAGTTCAAGTAATCATGGGCCTCGATATTCAGGGCTGGATCGAAGTCACGTACGCGTCGGACGGCGAGGCGCAGGACGACACCATGTGGATGGGCGTCACATGTCTCGCACCGTTGGTCGACGTGCCAGACGACTTCTCGGAGGCCGCTTTTGGATTCTCCAAGAAAGCGGTCACCAAGCCGGAGGATTTCAACCCAATGGCTTCGGGCCGTGGCGTCCCAGCAGCTTGCTCACGGCAGGTTCGCGATGACATCGCCAGGATTCGTAATCACGAAAGGCAGCACGGTCCCGGCGAGTGCGGCGGGTTCACGTTCGTCAGCTATGCCGAACTCATGCGAATGGACTGGATTCCGTGACGGTTCGACCGCACGAATCAGAGTGGTCAACTGTGTTCCGCATTCTTGACGCGTTGGGATCTCGCTTCGACCACGAAAAGATCCGAATCGTCACCTGGTGGGTCTGGTAATGCCGAACGAGTCTTGCCAGTTCATGCGGGGAGTCGAAGCGCGTCAATTCGGACCAGCCACTCATTGAGGCGGACCCCGGAGTATCGCTCCACGTGGCCAAACGGCTACGGAGGCATTAACGTCAGGTTGTAGGACTAGACGCGCTCTACGGTTTGGCCTAGTGAATGGCGCGGGAGCCGCGCTTGCGGTCCTGCATGATCCGCGTGATGCCGATCAGGGTCAGCAGACAGGCGACACTGGCTGCGACCCATGATGCCGCTACCGAGCGATAGCTTGTCCATTCGAAGTGGATCTCTCATCGCCCTTGCGGAGTTTAGCCTAGCGTCATCCTCGTCTGCGAAGCGTTAGGCGGCTTGACGCTCAGATCGCCAAATCCCTTGGAAAGTCGGTTGGTAACTAATCGCGGTTCCCGTCGGGCAACCGAACCCGTGCTGAAAGATAAACTATCCGACAAGTCGAGAGAAAAGGTGATCACGAAACCGGAAATGATGCCGCTGATTTTAGAAGTCTGCCCGTCCTTCGAAAGCAAGTGGCGTGCGTTTCTTGATTACTGGGGCGACGAGTCCGAGCCGCCGTTGTATCTCGCCCTCTCGGATCTAGCGCGGCACCTGATAGACATGTTGGCTCGGGACGATGTCGCCACGTTCCCAGAGGTCTTTGCGGTCGTAGAGCGTTGGCACATCGAAGGCGTGCCTTACGTTGCTGAGGCTGCGTCAATCGGGCTCCTCGAAGATCTCCAAAACACTGGCCTTCACACATCCACCACACCCGAGCAGTTTCGGCCATATCTCTTGCCCGAATCAGCCAAGTGGTGGGACAGACTGAATGAGTTTTGGGAGGGTCGCAAACCTCTCAGTTGAGTAACCACTAAGCGGCACAGTCGTTGATCAGCCGTTAAGCCGCTCGACGATCCGAACGCCAAATCCCTTGGAAAATCGGTTGGTAACTAAGCGCGGTTCCCGTCGGGCGGGCGAACCCGAGCGCCGCAAATACTCTGCGCTAAACATGCGGACCATAAACTTTAGTGTGCCCGTTGTCGCCAGTTTGTTTCTCGAGGACGTCACCGCGTGGCTCGAGCTCCACGACATTCGCTTTACGCCCAACGTGAAATTCACCGGTCGAAGCGGGTACGACCACACCTTCGACTTCGTTGTGCCCGCGTCAGGGCGAGCACCCGAAAGGCTGATTCGCGCAGTCAATCGGCCCAGCAGGGATTTGGCGGAGGCGATGGCATTTGCTTGGGTCGATACAAAGGAAGTGCGACCGACGGCGTCGAAGTTTCCGCATTCTTGAACGACGAGAATAGGCCTCCAACGACCTCGATCGTCGACGCCCTAAGAAACTACGACATTGTGCCCGTGCTCTGGAGCCGTCGCGATGAAGTGAGACAGGAGTTGGCAGCTTGAGCGAGAAGCCTCGAGTGCCCAATCCCGAAGTCTAGGCATCACCGTCAATAGCGGCTTCACGGAACTCAACGATGGCACGTCCCGAGAGTTTGATTCCTGGCAATTGCTATTTCACGGTGCATTTTTACGACAACGATCTGGTGTTGCCGATCGTCGACACGCTGATTTACGTCGGCCAGGAGCACGACGAGGAACATCAACGTCTCTGGCTCTTCAAGGAGCCTGAAAGCCCGCCCCCTCCAGGTGATGGTGAGCTCGCACTAGCGCGACCGCCCCGATCTCGCGGCTCAGCGCCATGCCGCGATCGTGCCAACCGCGGGCTTCGACGGGCATCGATGAGCCGAGCGCCTCGGCAGCTGCCAGGAGGGCACGGGCCAGCAACAGGCGGTCGGCTCTGCGCTCGGCATCGGCGAAAATCTGGCGGAATACCCGCGCGGCGCGCGCGATCCGGCCCTCGGCGGCGTCACGTTCGGCACGGATGATCATCGCCATACCGTGGAATGCCGGATAGAACCTTGGCATCCCAGAGCCAATCTGCCCGCGTCGAACGAGGGTGAAGCCAATGCGGGCACTCGGTGAACGGCGAACCCGTTTGTGCAGCCGCAGGCGCACGTGATCGAGCAGGAGCCGCCCTTCCGCGATCTCTGGCCCGACGTCGGTATAGTGCATGAAACGCGGAACGGCGGCCAGCGCCTCGAGCTCCCTCTCGGCCACCTCCCAGTCGTGGGCATACGCGGCGCACCGCCCGCGCCCCAGTCGAACCCCGATCTCCGAGAGATGCGGATAGTAGACATCCCCGGTCTCAGTGACCAGCGAGTCGAGATACTTGGTGATTCGTTGCAGCTGTTTGCGCGCCTCGTCGAACTCACCGGCAACGGCGAGCACTTCGGCACAGCCCGAGACGGCGGCCATGATTTCGTGGTGCGTGCCCGGGCCTCGAGCAAACAGCGCGAGTGCCCTTTCACACCAGACCCGGGCACGTGGCGTATCGCCCAGATGCAGCAAAGCGAACCCAAGATGCGCAGACGTCTGCGCCCGCAGATGCAGTTCGCCGATGTCTTCGAGCTCGGTGACGACGGTCCTGGCCAACTCCGCCGTACGCATCCAAGCTCCCTCCCTCACGAGAATCCGCACCTCGGTCGCACTGCACAGCGCCAGGAGATAACGCGACCCAGTTCGGTTGGCGGCCGCCCTGGCATCGCGAAGGTTTGCGTGCGCCGCCTTGAAGTTGGTTTGCGTCAGCCACTTGTAGATGCGATGGATCAGCGTCTCGCACAGGAGTGCGTCATCCCGGCACCGTGCCGCCAGATTCATGCCGCGGTAGAAGAAACCTCGAGCCTTGGTGTCGCAGACGAATAGATGCAGCAGTCCGAGTGACGTATAGGCGCGGCCGACCTCGCCAGCCAGAGCCCGCTCCTCCACAGTGGTTGGCCCGAATGACCTTGGGAGTCGAGACAGCACTCGCCACGGAAGGTCGTCGCATTGGAACAGCACCGGCAATGCCAGGCCGGGGTTGACCACACGCCGTCCGGCGCGCCTGATGGCCCGTCGCAGGATATCGTCCGCCTGTGCCAACCGCCCGGTCTTCGATAGCGTGTCGCCGATTCGCCGGCGCAGGCGCACTTCGTCGCCCGGACCGTGCGCGAGCCGCAACGCCTGCTCGTATTCCGTCAATGCGCGCGAATAGCTGGCGGACAGGAACGCGACGTCGGCAAGCCTCTCGTGCAGGGTCATCGCGAACGCCGGCTCGGCGGCTTCGTCGGTAAGCGCGATGGCGCGTTCGTAGCACACCATGGCCAGATCCGTGCTGTACCCGGCTTGGGCGCGTACCGCCGCATCGGCATTGAGGGCCCGCGCACGCGGATCGCTTCCATGCCACGCGTGATGAGCAGACGCGTATACCGCGTCGTCATCGGTGAGGCCCGTGGCCTCGAGTGCTCGAAGGACTCGGACGTGGAGCGCCCGGCGACGATCCTCCGGGATCCGCGCATACACCCATTCGCGAATCCCATCGTGAGCGATGCGGTAACCGTCGATCACATGCCGCCGCATGAATTGCCGGCTGATTAGCAGCCGTGCCGCCTCCTCGAAGGCCTCATCGCTCTGCTCAACCGCCGCCTGCAGCAAGCCGCCCACCACCGGGCGCGCTGCAACCGCGGCCGCCGTCAACACCGCCATCGATGACGATGGCAGGGCCAGGACGCGCTCGGCGATAACCTCGTCGACCGAGCCGGGAATCTGCAGTCGCCCGAGTTCGACGTCGCCCATCGTGGCGCCAGTCTCGACTGCCGCCACTCCCCGCTCCACCAGCGCGCGCAGGACTTCTTCGACGAAGAACGGACGGCCCGACGTCGCGCCGTGAAGCCGGTCGCTCAAGACCGCCGGTAACTCGTCGATGCCCAGCATCGATGCCGCAAGCGATGCCACCTCGCTCCGACTGAGCGTGCCGAGCTGCAGCAGCTCGAGGTGGCCTTCGGCCTCCGCAAGATCGATGAACCGGTGGCCCGGCGCTCGCACGCCCGCGTCTGGCCACGCCTCGCGGGCGGCACCGACAAATGCGATCCGGACGCGTGTGGACGAGAGCTCTGCCACGAGCAGACGGAGCACTTCAAGCAGCGCCGGCCTGGCCCACTGCAGATCGCCGACCGAGAGCACGAAGGGTACGCGCTCGGCCGCGGCGACGAGGAATCCGGCACATCGGTTCAGAAGCCGCTCGCGCTCGGCGGCGGGCGAACCTGCCGGTTGTGCGGTGGGCCACCTGCGACCGGAATCGATCGACGGGTCCACACGTACGAGATCGGGGCCATACGCCTGCAGCAGGTCCGCCGCACCGGCGCCGTCCAGAAGGTGCACGAGTTGCCGAAGGGCCTCACCCAGCGGCCCAAGCTCGGCTTCGTCCGTTTCGTAACAGTCGCACTCGACGAAAGCGAAGCCGGCAAACTGCACGCGATGTCTCAGCTCGCGAACAATCCGCGACTTGCCCGCGCCGGCATCGCCCACGACGCAGATGGCGCCGATATCCACGGCCTCCTCGACGACGCGTCGCCGGACAAAGGACAGAAGCCGATCGAATTCCGTCTTCCTGCCAACGAACGCGCTCGAAAGAACGTAGCTCTGCCGGGTCTCGTCGGTCTGCAGGGCGAATTGCTGGCTGCTGCCCGTGTTGATGGCGTCGATGACGGCATTCGCACCAGAGAATCGGGCCGCCGGGGACGGATCGGTCAGGCGCAACACGATGGCGTTGAGCCACGACGGCACCCGGTCATCCACCGCCAGGGCCACTCCACGTCCGGAATCGGACTGAAGGCCAGGCGTGGCCGAGGCGCCGGGCATCTGACCGTAGAGAAGGCGGTACAACGTGATGCCAAGCGAATAGAGGTCGGCCCGCCGGTCGACGGCAGAACTGCCCTGCAGCAATTCCGGCGCCATGAATCCTGGCGTGCCGCACAAATCGAGCCCGCCAACAGCCTGGACCAACTCGGCGATGCCGAAATCCAGCACTTTAATGGTGCCGTCGGCCGTCACCATGATGTTCGACGGCTTCACGTCGAAGTGGATAATCCGGCGGCTATGAATGAACGCCAGCGCCCGGCACACGGCCACGATCGGTTCGAGCACGTCACGCCAGCCGGCGCCACCGATCGCCGATTCGAGATCGACACCGTCGACGTGCTCCATCGTGAAGAAGCAGAGGCCGGTTTTGTCCTGCGTATCGAAGTCGTAGACGGGAGTGAGATTCGGATGGGTCAGCTGCGCCAGCAGACCGAACTCCGCACGGAAGCGGCGCAGCGCCTCATGGTCCGGAAGTGCGGCACCGAGGATCTTCAACGCCGTCGGGCGATCGGGGTGGATGGTGTCGCGCACGCGGTACACGGCGCCCATGCCGCCCTGCCCCAAACGTCGTTCGACCTGATACCGGCCGGCGAGGACCGATCCCTCGGCGATGGCGGCACGAACGAAGGCCTCGGCGCTCGTGCGTGTCGGCGCATGGGCGCGTGCGAGCTGTGACGCCTCGATCGAGGTTCGCGTCGGATCGTTGCCCCTCTCGGACCCCGGGTCACCCACGAGGATGCTCGCCAGGCATGGCACACGATTCTACCGGCGCAGCGGCCTGGAGTTGTATGAAAGATCGGCCGACTGCTGCAAGTGCTTCACGAAGTTCAACCAATTGAAGACTTGGTTCCAATAGCCGCTGTTCTGGTCCACCACCCTTTTCCCACCGCCCTCAGCAGGTTGTAAGTAACTGAAAGCGGGCGCGGTTACCTGCCAGTCGCGTAGTGCTTGAAGATTCGGCGAACGATCGCCGCGCGTTCTGGATCGAGCATCAGGCTTTGGCGCATCGCGCGCGGTGTGTTCAGATAAGCGACCACGCTTCTTTAGGAGAGAGCAGTAGCTTCCGAGAAGGATTGGCTTTATGGCTTGGACTAAATAGACAGGCCAATTACGTGGAAATCGCCAATGAGCTGCTTGATCGAGTGGACTCGTTTCTCGATGAAGCAAGGCAAGCCTTTCCTCGTCGTGTTAAGCCTTACAAAGTGTCTCCAAGCAGTTTTGAGGGATAGAACCATCTCTGGTCGGCGTTGTGATCTTCCACTCTTCCGCACACGTCGGGAGTCGGACCAACGTAGAAGCCCGGAAGCCCAACATTCTCGGCCGTGTTTCAGCTGAGCTTCAGGCCAGCCGCCGAACGCCCATGAACAAGAAGGACGACGGACCCCGCCGAAGCCAGCGTGCCTGTGATGCTTGAAAGTCGCGGCCGCATAGACGACATTACGCAGTAGACGGCGACCATCGCGGCAGCGATCGCGCAACCAATCGCGATGACGCGCGTGACGATTGATAAGCGCTCCGCGCTGTCCTTCTGATCTCGCATTGCGCTCTACTGGTCGAAGCCAGGTACGGATCGCAGGTGGCTCATCCACGTCAGCGCCGCGACGGAGAGAGACCATGAAACAAGCGCTCATCACCCTGATCATCTGGGCCACTGCCGCCTCAGCGCAGGCGGGCTTTGGTCCGGCGACGCAACGCGATCGAACGGCAGCCGGATCGAGAGTCTACAAGCTCGAGGAGCTCACCTGGCCCCAGATTGATGCATTCGATCGCGAGCGGACGCTCTTCATTCTCCCGATGGGGATGGTCGAACAACATGGCCCTCATCTTCCCGTCGGTGCCGACACCATTGGTGTCTCGTACGAAGCGAACGCCGTTGCAACGCGTGTAAGCCAGGCGCTGCCAGGCTGGAACGTCATCATGATGCCTGGCATCAACTACGGCAACAGCGGCGCGAACCGGTTGGGCGACCTGCCGATTCACCCGGGCACGTACGGCATCCGACAGTCGACGCTCCGATCACTGGTGGCGGATGTTGGCGCACAGATCGCACAGAACGGTTTCAAGTGGATTTTTGTCATGAACGGCCACGGCGCGCCCACGCACAACATCGCGATCAACGAAGCGTGCGACTTTGTTAGCGAGACGTTTCGAGTGACGATGCTGCACCTGACGGGTCTGTTCGGAGGCGACGCGGCCATTCAATCCAGCGGTGACAAGATCCGGGCCAAGTACTTTCGGGCCGATGAGCGAGCGTCCTTCGGAATGGATGTGCATGCTGGCGTCAGTGAAACGTCACAGATGCTCGCCGTCCGCCCCGATCTGGTCCGGCCCGTCTTCAAGTCGCTCCCGAGCCAGGCGGGACGTTCTTTGGAGGAGTTGCGCCAGATCGCGACCAGGCCCGGTTGGCAGGGCTATCTATCGTCGCCTGCCAGGGCGACAGCCGCGTACGGCCGAGCGATCAAAGAGTGGTGGATCGACGGGTTCACCGCCTTGATGTTGCGCGCCGTGCGAGGGGAGAACATGTTCGTCCATGCCCGTGTGCCGGAATCGGTGCCTCCAGCTGTCGCGCCTGTTCTCGAGAAGGAACTGGCGAATGAGGCTGCGTTCGGAGTCAAGCTCGAGAACTGGCTGGTGCAGCGCCCGAAGCGGTAACGCGCGGCAGATTATTGCGGATTCACCTGTTACGCGGTCGCTTCGAGCGCTTCAATTCGCTTGATCCACTCGACGATGCGGTTCCAACTGGCGCTCTTCAGGTCCACCATCCTTCGCTCGCCACACTGCGCAGAGCGAGCTTCGGATGGCAAGCCAACCTTCCCTCTGGATCCGCGCGAAGGACCTCCACACACAGCGAGCTGAAAATGAGCGGATTGGCGAAGGATGTCCACCGTAGCGCGCAGCGCGAAGGTGGACTGTTGGCAAGCCAACCAATGCGGTGCGCACCAACTCCAAGTTCCTGATTCTAAAGAGCTGAAATCGGCGACCCAGTCACTCGCCACTTCGCGACCAGGCACGAGTTGAGCCCCTGCGGTTACAATCTCGCCGATGGCCACAATCAATCGCCGCATAGCTGCTTCAATCGACGGTGACTTCGTCGTCTTTATTATCGGCGCACGTTTCAACCGATGGTGGAAGCTGCCCAGGTATCTTTGGTTCTTGTCCACCATGTCAAAGATGCTCGCAGAGGTCGCTGCGGATCCCAAGAGCGGCTTTCTCGGATGGGAGCCTCTGGGCCTCACGACGAATGTGCAGTACTGGCGATCGTTTGAACACCTGACCGCGTATTCTCGCAACCGCGATCAGACCCACTACCCATACTGGGTGAAGTTCAACAAGGAGATCGGCTCGAACGGCGACATCGGAATCTGGCACGAGACCTTCCTCGTCCGCGCGGGCGAGTACGAATGCATCTACAACAGCATGCCGTTGCGAGGCCTTGCGAAGGCTTCCAAACACCTCGATGCCACAGGGCCCGCACGCAGCGCTATGGGACGACTGGGGCGCACGGATGGCAGCGACGCCGCCGTTGCTTCCGATTGAACCAAGCACGGTGACGCGAGAGCTGTGCGCCCATGCTAGTAGTGATAGACGCCGCAGTGTTGAGCGAGGTGGTTGGCAGGGCCGTCGGGAGGATCGCAGGTCCTAGACTCCGACGCCTGTGTCGCACGCCCATCACGGCTGACGGCAACGACGTATGACAGCGTAAATCGTTGAGCGGTCCGGACTTCCAACATCAGTTCGGTGTCTCGCGGCCCAGTACGGTCATCCGATGTGAAGCGAAGGAGCCAGCATGACGATTCGGCGGACCTTTGTCCTCTCAAAGTTGCGCCGTTGCGGTGCCTGTCTCCTCGCCCTGGGCCTGGTCGCGATCGCTTGGACGGTTTCGGGCGACCACCAGGTCACGCAGCCGTCTGTGCGCGACGCTCGTCAAATCAGGCGTTCCGAGCCACCCGATTCCGCAGCGCGACAGCGCTTCCTGGCAATGTTCGCCCGGGCGTATTTTCCGGGACGAACGGGCCAACTCCTGATCGTGCCGCGTGAAGGCGACTTCATCACACGGGCTGACGCGAACGTCGAGTACATGCACGGGTCGCCCTGGTCCTATGACGTCTCGATTCCGCTGATGTTTGCGGGCCCTGCGGTGACAACCGGTGTGTTCTCGGGCCCAGCCGCGCAGCAGGACGTCGCGCCGACGCTTGCGGCGGCGCTTGGCGTGCAGATGCCCCCAACAACGACGGGCCGCATTTTACCGGTTTTACGGCGGGGCGCTGCTCGACCGCGAGTGGTGATGTTGCTCGTCCTGGATGGTATGCGCCGGGATTACTTCGATCGCTACGCCGCGTCCATGCCAACGCTGACCGCTCTGCGTCAGCAGAGTGCCTGGTTCACTCAGGCGCGGGTGAACGTTGTGCCCTCCAACACCGCAGTGGGGCACTCGACGATCTCGACAGGCGCCGATCCTCGCGTGCACGGAATCACCGGCGTCAGCGTGTACGATCGCATTCACGGACGGCGCGACGACCTGTTCGCTGGAGGACTGCCGCGCGATCTGATGGCATTGACGCTGGCAGACGTCTGGCAGCTTGCGACGGCTGGTCGCGCGATCGTGCTGGCACAGGGTAGCATCGACCGAGCGGCGACGCCGCTCGCGGGTCATGGCGCGTGTCAGTTGAATGGAACGCCGGT
>Ga0310896_10000122_pt1 | contig 13607 bp, 10 predicted proteins | sample C8D1metaG_FD_204663 | JGI IMG/M metagenome (GOLD analysis project Ga0310896, IMG submission 204663) | Lab incubated soil microbial communities from West Virginia University Organic Research Farm, Morgantown, WV, United States - C8D1 | ecosystem: Environmental > Terrestrial > Soil > Agricultural... | reverse complement strand
ACTCACATAGTTGATCAAGATTTTATGATGCAATCATGATTGTGATTATTGCAGATATATTTTAAAATTAATCGGCTGATAGTTATGACTTATGCAGTTCGACTGACAAAGATTATTGCAATTTGACTATCTCATCCCACGTTCCAGTTGCGGATAGCATATAGTATTTGCTATGATTTCCAGATTCTAAGTTTATGATATCTCCAGTTGTAATTTGAATTTGAAATATTTTGTTCAAGAATTGCAGAAAGCTTGGTCCTGCTACTATGCTCTTGGCTTCCTTTTGAAGTGGTTTATTGTAGTACTTTTGCAGAGTATCAGTTAGCCCCAAATTACTAAGTTCTTCAACTAGATTGGACAAGTCTATAAACTCGGAATTTCTTTTGTAGAGGTGAATTGTTGCCATTAAAATCCCTTCGCTCCTTGTATAATACAATGTACAATATATCATTTCCCTGTTTGCATATGCCACTCTATATAGTTGAAGAGTTACGCTCAGGATTAAGAATGCCGTCTTAATTTACGATAAGTTGCTGAGTAATATCATTGATAACACTTATTAAAGAACGAGCGATAGAAAATGAGCATTTGTATTTCTCATGTCCTACATGTACAAAGGAATCTAACATACTGGTCAGTGGCGTACAATATACAAGTATAGTAAAGGGTGCTATAGAATTCTGTTCGGATGAGTGTTGCGGAGACTACCTTAAGAAATATGTGTAGTTCTGCTCCAATGTTATAAATTTGTTCGGGCGCATGCAAAATTATTTCATAGTATGATCCTAACACACTAAAATTCTGGTAGACTCCCGATCTTATCACAGGGAATTGGGTTTGAGTCTGTTTTGATATAATCAATACCATGAATTGTGACTATTTTAATCTCTGCTCCATAGTCCCAGGTATTGTTTGGACCATGTATTATCACCTTGCACATAATTCTATTGTATAAGTTTGACACTATATCCTTTCGAGTTACGAGTTTGCCCTCATGAACGCCATCGTCGTCAATTAGGTGCTGAATTGCGCTATCTATGCAGGTATGATTTTTGTCAAATCTTACTTTTGATATTCCAAGGTAAGGAGTTATGTGACAAAACCTCCACAACAAGTACAGTAATAATGGTTGGCAAGCTGTGCTAAGTATCTATTCCATTCATATCGCTTCGATGGAACAACATAGAAAATCGTTACTGCTCTAGTAGTACCTTCTACAATGTCTAACCCGTTTTTCAATTCTCTAAGGTTTATCCTTAACCGTAGTATTTAAGGTCACAAAATCAAAAACAAAAACTCAGTTATACAGTACGAGTGAATCGAGAACGATAAACAAACAATCAAGCAATAAACAAATCGGCTCATCCGTTAAAGGAGAATCTGAGTAAATTATAACATGAAGAACCAGTATGATCAAACCATGCCACTTCAAATTTTAGCAATCTGGAGACGCATACCTGAAATAACCAAGCAGGAAAGATCAAGTTAATGACTTTTCTTAATTTAAAATTGCGGCAACAGGTACAAGAAAATTAAAGGAAATTGTTATGTAAATCACTCAAGGCAAATCCCACATAACAAAAAGATATAAAACACTAGAATCAATGACTATTTCGTTTGTAGCCTACTCAAACCTCCCCATTATGGTTACGTAGTTAAATCTTTTCACCTGTCTCCAGCGGGATTGTCAAGAGTGATGGACTGATAGATAAAACAGGTCGGCATGAATTTGACAGCATTATAATGGATGTTTCTGTAACGATAAATATTTTGTGTACATATAATAGAATGTGGCTCATAATACATTGAGTCAAGAAGATTGAGATTGTGATGAAGGCATCAGACCTATTTATAAGATGTTTGGAAGCTGAAGGTGTTGAATATATTTTCGGCATACCAGGAGAAGAAACTAATGATTTGATGATGTCTTTGTTAGATTCAAAAATCAAATTTATTTTAGTAAGACATGAGCAAGCGGCTGCTTTTATGGCTGATATGTACGGCAGGCTAACACAAAAGGTTGGAGTGTGTCTTTCTACATTAGGACCGGGTGCAACAAATCTTACAACGGGAGTGGCCAATGCGAATATGGACAGATCTCCAATATTAGTAATAACGGGGCAGACGGACACCGATTTCTTGCATAAAGAGTCTCATCAGAATATGGATGCCGTAGCTATGTTCAAACCGATAACAAAATGGAGATGGTCTATACGTAACGCTGATAGCATTCCTGAGATTGTTAGGAGAGCATTTAAGATCGCATTGGAAGAAAAAGCTGGCGCTGTGCATCTTGAACTTCCTCAGGATATAGCAAAGATGGGTTCGGACATAAAACCAATAAAGACTCAACAAGTATTTAGATCAAGACCAAATAAAGAATTGATAGAAAAAGCAGCTAATCTAATACTAGAGTCAAAAACCCCCATACTCTTAGTTGGAAATGGATGTATAAGAGGTAGACCAAGTTTGTATGTCAGAAAATTTGTAGAGAAAACTGGAATATGTTCTATGAATACATTTATGGCAAAAGGAGTTATATCAGACAAATCGGATCTACATCTTCATACAATAGGAATAAGAGAAGCAGATCATGCCTCAATTGCCATGAGAGAAGCTGATTTGGTAATCGCAATAGGATATGATCTTGTTGAGTATAGTCCTAAACATTGGAATTGTACTTTGGATAAAAAAATTATTCATATTGATTTTACACCCGCTGAGTCTGACACATACTATCCTCCAACAATAGAGATCGCCGCAGATATTGGATATACTATGTATGCTATCTTAGAGGAAATAGAGAAGATAAGGAAACAAGAAGAGAAAGAAGAAGAAAAACAAAGACAATATAGAATTCTACATTCTGATCCACCAGAATTATTTAAAAAAATCAAAACAGAGATCGTTTGGAGATTAGAAAGGTACAAGAATGACATTTCCTATCCAATAAAACCTGAAAAATTAGTGCTCGACGTAAGAGATGCCCTCGATGATAGTGATTTGGTTATATCCGATGTTGGAGTACATAAACTTTGGATAGCAAAAATATACAATACCTACACTCCGAACACATGCATAGTTCCCAATGGTTTTTGTTCAATGGGATTTGCACTACCGGCAGCAATAGCTGCACAACTTGTAGATCCCAGTCATAAAATCGTTGCAATGTGTGGTGACGGTGGATTTCTGATGAATGTTCAAGAAATAGAAACTGCGGTAAGATTGCGTTTACCTATAATAGTAATTGTTTGGTGTGATTATGATTATGGGATGATATCTCTGAAGCAAATATATGAATTTGGCAGGAGTGCATTTACCAAATTCAATAATCCTAATTTTGTTAAACTTGCGGAAAGTTTTGGAGCAATAGGATACAATGTTAGATCCGCTCAAGAATTCTCTAAAGTACTAGAAAAGGCAAAATTGTCGAAATCGAGTCCGGTCATAATATCTATTGATGTAGACTATTCTAGAAATCGTCTATTACTTGATGACAGCTTCGTGGTATAGCTACTCAAGTTTCTTATTAAAGAGATAATATCATTATTAGACGAATTCTACGCATCTAGAGAGAAGGTCCATAAGTGTATTCCATGTCACATTACTTTAGCTACTAATGTTTTGGACTTTTAAAATACCATGAGAGTGTCGATGGACTAATTTAGAAAAAGAATTAATTTTGCCAGACTAGTATTTAATGTGAAAAAAATCTTCGAAATCATGCTCAAAACATAAACTCTAGACTATAAGGTTATTAAATTGCGTAACAGTATGCTGTTTGATGATCAATGCTGATAAGTTCAATGTAGTTAAGGATGCAACAGTGGCGATAGGTCTCGCCAACAAGGATACAAAAGATGTCATAAGTAGTTTTGGTACAGGTTTTTTCATAGGCGGAGAATACATTGTCACCTCGGCACATATTTTTAATCAATGTATTAAGTATAATGCTCAGTATAAGGAAAAGAATAATGGTATGGAAGGAATATATTCCGCATTCAACATTACCACAAAAGATAATCAGTTAGAGTTTAACACGTATCACATAATAAAGGCGATCAGATTGCCCCCGGTCAAAGAAGTTAAGGGATTTACAGGGTCAGTAGACCTAGATATAGGGATAGGTAAGCTAGATTGTCATTCAGATAATTTCTTACATATCAAGAAACCTACCCAATTGAAACTTTACGATGAGATTGTAATATGTGGTTATCCGAGTGGAAGAATATCCTTGGTTCTGTATAGAAATAAACATGAAGACGGAATGGGAATCCAGTTGCGCCCCATAATTCAATATGGACGTGTTGCGGGATTAATGCCCGATGATGACAGTAACAACCCATGGGGAATTCAAACGGATATCATTGCCATGGGAGGTTCCAGCGGTTCGCCTATTATAGATCCGAGTAGCGGAGAAGTAATTGGTATGGCACAGCAAGTTATTGCAACAATGACTACCGTAGACAAGGAAGGGATGCCATCAAACCTATATGAGTTGACTAAAGGTCCATTGTATGGAATAGCTCCGATAGGATTAGCTTTTGGCGTCACAAATCAGATATTATCGCCGCTTCCGAATATCTCTAAAAATTATTTTGAAAATGGTCTTTCCCCCGACTTTTTATTTGAAAATACTGGAGTTATAGGACTTTTCTGATTTCATAACTTAAATTCAGCCTAGATTTTAATTTGGCAATCTGTCACAAGAGCAGTTAATTGACTAATTGCTAAGTTAACTCTATCTTTTGTTAATGCTTACTCTTTAGTAACAAGCAACCAAATCGATATTTACCCAAAAGGAAATGGAATATCTGAAGTCTCAAAGACTTGCAAGAATAGCTACGGCTGTCTCTACACAACAAGAAGGATCCGACAGCCTGATGTTGTACGTCTACCTGTTCGGTTTGATTTTGATGGTGAATTTCCATATGTAGGCGGGATGAACCTTCTTAAATCCACAAAATTTAGAAATGTTTTGAAAAATAACAAGTTTGCAATTGTAGTTGATAACTTGAAAAGTATCGATCCATAGGATCCATGAGGAGTAAGGATCTATAGCACTGCTGATATAGTTACTCATCAAGGAGGTTATTTGGAAAACACTGACCAACCAAATCCTCAATATATCAGCGTTAAGCCCAAGAAGTGGAGTTGTGTAGCTGAAGAACCTGTACTTGTACAAGGAAAATTCAATGTCAAAAAAGCAATGACATAATAGTTATTAAAGATAAGTGAAGACTTCGTATTTCGACCCGGATTATACACTGGTTAACCAATTAATGATAATGAGTTCCTTTCTACCATAACGTTTTCTAATCGTCAAAGTGGAAATACATATCCACTGTAGTAGATGAAATCATTAGGAATATGAACTGTACAAGACCTAAAAAAATGGGTTTACTACTTTTGCATAACAATCCTAATAGCTAACCTGATTCTGGGCCGAAGGGATATGATTGATTATTCATTAGGAACACTATTATAGATTCTAAATAGTACGTGGGTTTACTCTTGAATCCTCTTTACTTAATTCTGTAAACTCCATCGAATTAAGAAATTTTATGAAGTTGTAACAAATTGTCGGATGACAGAATGCTCTACTATTAATAGACCTACAAACTCAATTCATCAATATGGGTGCAGATGTTAAGGGATTTGATGATATCCAAAAACATTTGAGGGACTTAGCAAGTAGTGCAGATCCTAATACCTTCAATGAATGGGCTAATCGTATCGGAAGAACTGCAAAGGAAATATGTAATGATCCAGACTGCAAACGTATCAAGTTGATTAAAGATGAATATGGTAAAATAAAGTTCCAATTTGCAGATAAGGAAGCAGTAGATTGTGTTATTCAGGCTATCAAAACACATCTAGACTCAATGCCCAAGACGCAACAAGTAATATTCAAAGGATTTACTACAGAACTTGAAAAAATAAAGATTCATTTTTAAGTTTAGAATTTGATTTTAGCCATAATGAAACCTATTTCTTTTCTGAGCCTTATTTCAATGTGTCTAAATTATCTATAAGAGGTTCAGCGGACTAAGATCACTCAGTACGTTATCCCTAGTAAAATTAAAATTACTCTCCCAAAAATAAAAAATCTCCGATTCCTGGAGGATATAGAAAGAGTCATATCTGCTTGGTCCCAAATACCAAAAGGGTTCACTGCTTGGTAAGAAGAGTCAATAACCCTTTCCATCATTCTTCATTGAAATAATGAGTCTATTACTACGTGGACATTTGATCTAGGGCTATTTTCAAAAAATAGGTCATTATCCCTGCAGAAGCCAGGTATTTTTTCAAATAAACTGTCTAAGATTTCCTTGTTTCGTTTGACTTCAGCTAGTTTGAAAATAAACGAAATTGTTCAAACACTTGTAATTGCACGCTCTATGTATTAACAGTAAGTAAACACAGCGAATACTTCATAAATATTAAAATTGATGCGGAATTACAAATTTATTGACAGAGAATGTGGTATAACCATTGAGCAAAGTAAGTATGCCCGCCAAAATCTTTGGAACCGTTGTATCTCATGGGTTAAAAGGAAGAATGTTAACAAAGAATGAACTCCAAATGCTGACGGAATCAAGGGATATGGATGAACTTGTAACAAGGATGAAGAACACGGTTTACCTTGATGCATTAGCAAAACTTACCAAACCGTATACAGCAGAAAAGATCGAAAATGCGTTAAAAGAATATTTAGTAAATACACATTCCAAAATGGTCAATATCTCTGGGGGAGCTAAAATTCTCAGTGCATATTTTGTAAAGCATATTACATGGAACCTGAAGATGATTTTAAAGGGTAAAGCCCTTGGCAAGTCATACGATGAGCTATTGCCCAAAATAAATCTAAGAGCAGAGGAACTGGTTGGTCGACGTGATCTTGTAGTTAAAGCACTCGTTTCAAAGAATTTGGAGGAGGCAATTTCTTCAATCTCCGGAAGTGAATTTGCAGATGACGTTACTAAAGCAGCTGCTATATACAAAGATAAAGGAGATGTCAGGATTTTTGATGTCTATCTTGATCATGTTTTCTATTATGATTTAGGTAGAGCAATGAATACTGAAGCACAATCAATGGATGCAAAGAACATTGTTTCCGTTGACATCGATTCCTATAATGTGCTTGCTATACTTCGCGGAAAATTTTGGAATCTGTCTCCTGATGAGATAAATAATTTGGTGGTAACCAATACTTCCAAGGTAACAAAGGAAACCATCCAAAAAATGATAAATGCTGAGAAAATATCAGAAGCAATTGCAGAATTGTCTAATACGGTATACAAAGACATAGTTCCACAAAATCCATCAAGCGATATAGACTCGATATTACAGATAGAGAAGGGGTTTGAACTAATTGGACTGAAGCGAGCAATATCAGCCTTTAAAACTATGTTCAGTGTGGGCATCGTACTTGCAGCCCTAAAACTGATTATGGTGGAGGTTAGAAATCTATCAGCAATAGCCTCTGGAATTGAACAGAAAATACCCGGGGAAACAATATTATCAAAGTTAATTAATCTCAATTAAGATTCCTTTATTACACATAACGTCCAGATAACTAAAAGGCATCTGTTTTAATTGAAGATAAATCCAAATTAATTTAGTATTGACAAAATATTTTTTGTTTAAATAGCAAAAGATCTTTCAAGTAGATTGTTTTTCCGGCCAGACAAGTTTTGAATGGAACATCTTTGGAATTAATTTTTTAAATTCGACTCCATCATCCTTATACCATTTTGGGAACCATTCATAAAGATGCAACCTAATTGTCTGAATATATACAATTAAGCCTTCAATAAGCATTATTCCTATATTGCCCCCGATGAGTACAGCTAATCCGCCTCCACTGTCGTATGATTGATTAACCGTTACCAATAAGGCAGAATGTACTAGTAGCATGATTCCAATCCTAGTATAACTAATCACATTGGAAAGAATTTCGATTATCCTTACCAGTATTACCTCTATAACAATTCCCATTAATCCGCCTCCTTCATCATCACCGTGTTTAGCAGCAAGCTCTTGTTCTTTTTTACCCCCATAAATCATAATTCCGGCTGTTGCAATGATTATCGGAGGTGTCGCTTTTGCAACTAACTCCACCGTTACCCAATCACCGAACAGATATGTCAACCACGGTACAGGCTCATCATGAGTAACTCCGGTTATTCCAAACATTCCTATTATATCATATCCAGAACCGATTGCAGCTAGTATCAATGCTACTACAGCAAGAAACTGGATTATATAAGGGATATCATGTGTCAGTACAGCAAGTTTATTCCTTTCCAATATATCAGCTCTAAGTTTGAGTAACATCGCCATCAATAGGTGTACAATACCGATTGCCACTGATACTTTGAGTATGTTTACTACCTGTTCAAATGTTAGTTCTGAGACATTTAGCGAACCTACTAGACCATCCAATGGCTGCAAAACATAACCAAAAATATTAATGTCCAAAATGTGAAACCCAAACATTTCTCCTACGCCTAATCCCGCTATGGTGGCCGCTGCGCCGCTGGCAGCCAATAATGTTGCCCATGTCTTTAAAGTTCCATTTGCTCTGTACCTAAGGAACATACCCAAGCCAAAAAGTAGCAAGCCATGTCCGAAATCTGCAAACATAAGTCCATAAAAAACGGGCCATACAAAAGCAATAATGGGAGTTGGATCAACTTCACCGGGTGCGGGAAGACCTTGAGTCTCAGTTATCACTTCAAATGTTTTTGCATATCTATTATTATCAAGCAGTGTTGGAAGCTGATCGTTAGTTTCTCTATCAATATAAGTTGGTTCGGTGACGGAGACGAAGTTTTTTGTCAAAGTTACGAACTTTTTTTCCATCTTAACTGGGATATATCCTTGAATTACTGCAAAATTCTTCGTACCTCCTGGCTTTCTTGTTACCTCCAATGTGTCTTTCGCTACCTTCGATGACTCATGCAATGAAAGCAATTGAGGCAAGAGTGTTACTTTCAACTTGTCAATTTTTTTAGTTATTTGAGTAGATTTCTTTTCGAGATCCTTACATCTCTTTTGGCAGTAATCATATGCCATACTCGGATTTTGAGGTAAATCTGACGGAATTTGAATGGGATGTACATTGAAGCTTCTAAGCACTTTCATTACCTTTTCGGAATCCTCTTGTGATCCGATAACAGTAATAGAGGATTTCTCATCATTAAGTTTGATTGAATGCACAATTAGATCACTCAAGCTATTTTGGATCTCCTTGATATCTTTGGAATTAACAATGAATATTTCTGCAAAAAATGTTTTTAGGCTACGGAGTCCCGATAGTTCCATTTTGAGTTTTGATGCACCACCGATTGCATCCATCGCATTGCGGTATTCTTCAAGTTCCTTTTCAATTTGTTGTTGGGTTTTCAGTAAAGATATCGGCTCTTCCAATACGACCTTACTTTTATTTTCCAATTCGACGATGAAATCCTGAATATCATTTATCTTGTAATCAGTTTTTTTCTGAGGCGCACCCTTAAAAAGAGTGGCCATTACTCCAGTTTCAATTGGAATTCCTAATGATCTTATGACCTCATCAATATCTTGAAACAATTTTTGAGCGTTTAACAAAAGATCATCAAAATAGGGGTTACTATGATCAGAGGGATTCTGTAACGGATGAAACCATTCTAACTCCGCCAGTTTACTTACGGCTAAATGAGTTTCACTCCTTGGAAGGATTAAAGTTGTCTTTAAGAGTTTAGCCTGCCCCATAGTATTGAATTGTTTGATTATTAATTCTCCTTAAAACCTTTGCCTTTTATTGAGATCACGAATGTAAAATTGATAGCCATATCCGATATCAATTTTTTATTGCCTGATATTCATACCATGATATTCCAGAAATTAACATTACTATATGGGAATCGTAGTTTTCCTAGCAGGGAATTGCCAAGAAACTGAATCGAAATCTATTTGATAGGTAAAGATTCCAGCCTACAGAAATAAACCAGTCCATCGAGGATGCATTATCAGCGTCATTGGCCCAAGATAATGAACATCATTACAATACCATATATTGCAATTGATTCGACCATACCGACAAATATGAAGACTCTAGATTGCATTTTTGGATTATCACTTATAGCCGCTAATCCAGCAGCACCCACAAATCCTAGGCCTATCCCTGATCCAGCAGCTGCAAGACCAAATGCCATCCCTGCACCTATAAACTTGGATGAATTGGCGGCCTCTTTTCCACTAGCTTGAGCATAAGCCAAATTGTTATACATTAATAGCATAGTAGAGGTTATTGCAATAGCCACAAGGATACCACTAACTTCTTTTCTGTTAACACCCTTCATACATTGGTTGCAAATTGAATGCCTTATTTAATTATAACTAAGGAACTAAGAAAATGCAAGATTTTGCGGCTTAATAAGCAAATTAAACGATCTTTGAAATCTGTAATTTTCCAAATTATTCTGTATTTGATAAATTAAGAAATATCTCATTATTACTAATTGTTAATAGATCTTTGTATTGACAAATGATATTTTTGTATAATAGATGACGAACAAATTATCTATAATAGTCAAGCATTTGATAACGCTTTTTTCTTATACGAGGAAATATCATTCTTTACATTTTCAACCATTAAATCATGCTCTGATTGTAAATTTTGTTTCGATTTCTTAAAGTGTTCTGAAATTATATCGCCATCCATTTACTTGCCACCATCTGTATGCTATGGTTTATCTATTCTATATTCTTTTTCTTGTCTAGAACAACTTTCACTTTTTTAAGCCTTACGAATTCTTCTCTCTCACGTTCTTCCAGCGTTCCTTTAATGAAGGAAATAGCATTTTGATACTGAGGAATAATAACAAATTCAAGTGCATTGATTAATTTTTGTGTTTTTTCAAGTTCCTTTGCTAGACTAAAAATTGCATTTTCATATTCTGCAGCTTTACAGATCTGTGGAAGCATATTCTTTATTTGTTTAGATGCCTTATCAACATACACATTTGTTTCTGAAAACCCATAAGATAGATCTTGGCCTCCTTCTTTGGTTTTTATCTGTAAAGTAGGAATCTTGACATCAACAATTCTTCTCACATTAACATTCACTTCCATTATACTAGGAGTGGAATCTGAAATTGATTCAAGGATTGAAGTTCCAAGTGACATATATGAATCGTAAACAGCAGAATAAATATCAGAAAGTGGTGACCAGATATCACCTCTTGTCTTGTTAGCTTCTTCTATCATTTCATCAATTTTCTTTAGTAATACTTCTCTTTTATCATCAAGTATTTTGTGAACCATAGTGCTAACTTGCAAAGATCTTCTTATCTTTATCAGTTCAATTTTTGTAGCAGTTACATTTTTTCCAAATGACATTTGTATGAAATCTAATTACTTGTTTCCTTTATAATATTGTTGAATATGTTTGTCCTTAATTTTAGTTAGTTCCCCTTCTGGTAAAGTTGCTAGTATATCCCATGCTCTACTTAGGGTTTCATCCAGATTTCTATTCTCGTCAGGGCTTTGTTTTAGAAAGTGTGTCTCAAAACTATCACCAGCGTCAAGATATTTCAAATCAACTCCTGTTAGGCCTGCCTTTCCTACAATTTCAGCTAGTGCCCTTACCTCCTGGGCCCTTGAATACGCGTCGTATAACTGATTACCAACTTCCATATGGTCAGATCTAGTTTTTCCTTCTCCGACACCATCCTTCATTAATCTAGAAAGGGACATCATTACATTAACTGGAGGATATATCCCCTTTCTGAATAGATCTCTTCCAAGGACAACCTGCCCTTCTGTGATGTAGCCGGTCAAATCAGGAATAGGGTGTGTAATATCATCTGCGGGCATAGATAGGATCGGCATTTGAGTAACGCTGCCATTCTTCCCTTTAATTCTTCCTGCTCTCTCATAATTATTTGCCAAGTCAGTGTAGAGATATCCAGGATAACCCTTTCTCCCTGGAACTTCTTCCCTTGCCGCACTTATCTCTCTAAGGGCTTCGGCATAATTGGTCATATCAGTAAGTATTGCTAATACATGCATGCCAAGATCAAATGCAAGATATTCAGCTACTGTCAGCGCGACTCTAGGAGTAATAATTCTTTCAATAGCAGGGTCATCTGCAAGATTAACGAACAAGACACTCCTTCTCAATGCACCAGATTCTTCCAAACTCCTCTTGAAGTACTGGGCTTCAGAGTACTGGACACCAATTGCAGCGAAGACTACAGCAAAATCTTCGTTTGTCCCCACGACTGTGGCTTGACGCGCAATTTGTGCTGCTAGTATATTATGTGACATTCCGGAGCCAGAAAAAATTGGTAGTTTTTGACCCCTAACCAAAGTCAGCATTCCGTCGATAACAGATACTCCGGTTTGGATGAATGAAGTAGGGTACTCTCGACTCTGAGGGTTCATGGGCTCTCCGTTAACATCAAGGAATTTGTCAGCAACAGGATCGGGTAGACCGTCGTTGGGTCTTCCAAGGCCATCGAATACACGTCCAAGTAGTTCTTGTGATACTGGCATGGCCATAGTTTTACCAAGAAACTTTACCCTTGTTCCTGTAATAGCGAGTCCCGTAGTTCCTTCAAAAACTTGGACTACTGCTTTGCCACCCCCTACTTCAAGAACTTTTCCTAATCGTCTTTCACCCTCATTTGTTTCTATTTCTACAAGTTCATCGAATGAAGCTTTTGTTACTCCATCTATTATCATAAGTGGTCCTTTAATTTCTGCTATTTTTGTATATTCGATTCCAGTTGTTTTAGACAGAGACCTTTACCTCCTCAACATTACCTTTAAAGGAATCTAAGAGTTGCTTTTCTATATCGTCTAACTTTGAAATCTGTTCATCTGTGACTTCGAATTTCGCTTTTAATAAAGTAGTTATTATTGGTAGCGCTCTAATATCAGCCAAGGATTTTCCCTCCTTAAGAGCTTTTTGTGCTTCTTTATAGAACTTTACCATTAACCTAACCAATTTTAATTGTTTAGCCGGACCACAATAAGTATCAACCTTATCAAAAGAGTTTTGTTGCAAAATTCCGATCTTTATCATCCTTGCAACTTCTAGAACAAGTTTTTCTTCATCGGGGAGCGCTTCAGGTCCTAACAATCTGACGATTTCTTTTAGTGTATCTTCACGTTGCAATATATGGTATGACTCTGCTCTCAGGTCATACCAATCAGGACTTACGTTTTCTTTCCACCATTTTGATATATCTTCAAGATAACCAGAGTATGATTGCATCCAATTTATTGATGGATAGTGTCTGGAATATGCCAACCGAGTATCCAGCGCCCAAAATGTCTTGATAAATCGTATTGTGTGAGTCGTTACTGGTTCGGTAAAATCTGCTCCTGATGGTGATACTGCACCTACTAGTGTCACAGATCCAGAGCGATCTGGTGAACCAAGTGCTCTTATTCGCCCTGCCCTTTCATAAAATTCAGCAAGTCTTGATGCCAAGTATGATGGATACCCTTCTTCAGCAGGCATTTCTTCTAATCGTCCTGACATCTCTCTGAGTGCTTCTGCCCATCTGCTTGTAGAGTCAGCTACGAGCACTACATCATAGCCCATATCA
>Ga0310896_10000114_pt1 | contig 13846 bp, 28 predicted proteins | sample C8D1metaG_FD_204663 | JGI IMG/M metagenome (GOLD analysis project Ga0310896, IMG submission 204663) | Lab incubated soil microbial communities from West Virginia University Organic Research Farm, Morgantown, WV, United States - C8D1 | ecosystem: Environmental > Terrestrial > Soil > Agricultural... | reverse complement strand
TAACGTTCACGGACGAATTCAGCTTCGCCCGAATGTCGTTCAGTTCCTGGGTAAAACGAGCCAGGGATGCACCTTCGCGCTCTTGCGCATCTTGCTCCTGCTTTGCCTGTTGGAACCCCTGCTCGGCCACCTTCTCATCCAGCTCCATCTGGCGTTCGGCCATGGGATCAATCAGCGGTTCGGCGTCCTCATCCCGCTCGGGCATCTCGAGCATTTCACGCAGGACTTGCTCGTCTTTCTCAGTGGAGATGACGACTTTCGCGCCCACCATGGCATTCCAGGTCTCCACCATCCACTTGATGTGCTCGGTACTGGCGGGCTTGAAGCAAAACTCCGGATAGTCGCCATCGCCCCAGTTCTGATCGCCCAAGTCACGAAACAGTTGCTCGTTCAGGCATTCGGCAATACGCGCCCCATCTGCCCCAGTAGTCCAGAAAAACGCCCGTAGTTGGGTATCCGACTGTGCGAACGAACCCGTCTGCCCAGCCTGGGACAGCCCAAGCAGGTTCGGCACCAACTGCGACTTGGCGATCGCGAGATCGTGATACTGCAACGCCTTCTCGTACTGATCCGTGGTGCTCGGGAAGATCACCTCGATCTCTACACCCCGAGGAAGAATGATCTGCGTGAAGGCCTTGAACTCCCGCATGGCATTTTGCAGGGAGGTGTATTCAGGTGAGCCATGGGCCGGCGCGTTCTCGTCCACCCGCTTGGCAATGGGGATGCCCGAGCCGAACCTCTCCAGGTGCAGCGCCCAATGCTTCAGGGTGATGTCCTTCAGGTACCACGCCCGGTATGCCGATCTCAGCTCGGAGCGGCCGAACATCAAGTCCCACTTGGGTTTATGGACGTAGTGAATGACCCTGTCGGGATCGATGTCGATCTTCGTCGCCTTGCTGGTGCATTGCTTGATGCTTTTCAGCATCCCATAGTCGTCGGCGTAGAACTCGAAACTCTCTGGATTGCGCGTCAACAGCATGTTGATGCCGGTGAAGGTTGAGCCGTCGAAGTCGATCTGGCTATACACCTTCTCGGTGACTGAGAACCCGTATTCCCGGCCTGAGGCCACGCCTTCTATGGCGTCTACCCACGAGCCACGAATACGTCGAACGATGGCCTCGAACACCTCGATGCGCTTTTTCTGCTCTTCCTCGGCGAGACTCGAGCGCAGGAACTTGAACTGATGACCACGTCCTAGAATGGCATTCAACTTGAACTCGGTGACGGACTTCACCTGCTCGTCCGTCATCATCTGCGAGTAGATGCGCAGTCCCTTCTTGCCTACGAGATCGTCCGGGTTATATCGCTGCCCGCCGACAATGCTGTAGGTATCGCCCGTGTCGTAGCTGATGATCTGATCGGGCTTTTGTTCCGGGTAGGTATCGGACAGCGGGATGACATTGCCCATCACATCAGCCCATCCAGAGCGGTGCTCTTTTCGACAACCATGGCCGGCTCTTTGGCTCTAGGGCCTGGCGCAAACACGGGCGCCTGGGTGGCGAACTGCATTACGATGGAATCCGCTCGATCGGGTGATTTAATCCCCTCGCGCTTCATCTCTTCGCGAGTGACCAATTCCTCAATGCGATCATCGCCGACGATCTTTCTTTTCACTGAGCAAAGCTGCGCCTCCAGTTCGTCAACCTCATCCACCGCATCGGGCGCGAACGATATATATCCATCGCGAAACGCATCGCGCGCCACAAGATACGACTGAGTGCGCCTGTTTTTCCACTTTTCGGCATTGTCTGAGGCAGAACCGCCTTTATAGCGGATAACTCGATAGCCGCGGTTATAGAGTTCTCCTGCCAAACCTGTACCGACGCCCGCAGCATCCACTACGAAATCATCCTGGTCCTTGCGCCCGCCGTATGCGATGAACATCGCCTCGGCAGCATCGGCACCATCAATCTGAGCTTGCTCTAGGCTGAAGTTGAACGCCTTCTGCTTCAGGATGCGGGTATGCGAATCGAAGTGCTTACCCACGGTAATCATGGTTTCGTCATCGCCGCCATCGGCAACGTCTACCGATACACGCAGCTTGGGTAACGAACCATCGTTCTCGAAATCGCGCAGCAGCGCGTCCGCGACCCAGCCTAGTGCAATGATCTGGTTAGCATCATCAGCGGCGAACTGCCCGAAGCAGCGCACCTTCACCACGGGGGAGTCGGCGCCGTACTTGCGAATCATTCGCTCGATGCTGGCGGGATTGATGCGCTTGGACTTCTCCGGTCCCACATGCATGCGGTAGTAATCGCACGCGATCTTTTCCTTGAGATGCGAATCCGCGAACGTTCCCTGGTTCTTCGTGGGGTTCCCGATCATCACGAGCACAGGATGCTCGGAGCCGAACATGTTGCCCTCGATCACCGGGAACAGGCGCTCATGGACGCCAGAAGATTCATCCACCAGCGTGAGCATGGTTGTCCGGCGCAAGCCCTGGATGTTCTCGGGCTGTACGCCGGTCTCGGCCACCAAGAAGTGATTGACGGCATCCTCGCCCCACTTCACCTGCTCGGCACCGATGTCCATGTTGCATAGCTCGGCGTATCCAGGGATAGCACGAGCGGCGATCCGACTGAACTCGCCGAAGAAGCGTGTCTTGACGTGTTCTTTCTTAGGCGCGACGACCGGAATTACTAACGGATCGTAGGCAAAGCCCCAGATATGCGCCAATACCGCTATCCCGAAGGTCTTGCCCGGTCCCTGACAGGCCCTGCAAGTGATCTGATTCTTGCCCTCGTGGTTATAGCGGGTCGGGATTCCCAACCGCTTGCGTTCAACGTCGGCGACGGCCTCTAGCAATTCCTCTTGCCACAGATCAAGGCTCCAGTCATTCGAGCGCTTGTACCGCTTATCGCCCGGCTTTGGCTCACCAGGAAGAATGCTCAGACGTAGGATCGTGCGCGCGAATTTGACAGGCTCGCGACGCGCCATCATCACCAGGCGGACGAGATCGGCCTTCGTCAGCCCGATGTCATCGAGCTTCAGAACCGCACTAATGCGACACCGAAGCCTCCTGGATCTCTTCGTCCACCGCTCTCATGGCTTCGCGCCATTGCTGCGATAGGCTTCCGTCGCTGTTGGTCAGGTCGATACTTTGCGCCGGCTTACCGTATCCACGATCCAGCAATGCACATGCCGCATTCACACGAGCAGCGGCCGGTGCCTTTTTGTTTTTCATGATGGCAACGAGAGTTGCAAGCGCCTCGGTTGTCTTCTTCTGCGCCATATCGCGCAAACGACCGACACCCTTGGGGCGTCCACCGGGATTACCTGATTTTCCTTTCTGGAAAGCCATTGATGTGTACTGTTCTGAAGTTACAGAGATTGCGTCCTAACTCGCTGAAAGAGTCAAGTTTTTGCCGTTCATTTCCCGTCTGGCCTTGGCAATAGCCGCCGTTCTTGTCTCGTCCTTTACCGCGACGCCTTTCTCATAGCTCCAAAAGCGCCACACCGCAGGCCGATGTTCGCCGATGAGTGGATACACGAACAGCTTAGAGCCTGTGAGTCTGGCGAGGTACATCAATCCTCCCACTTACCACGACGAGCCGAAGGACGATTCCGCGGCAGTGCAACGCCGTATCGCTGAAGTCGCTTGTAGACATCGGTCCGATAGACCCCGGCGATCTGTGCGGCATGGGTGACGTTGCCTTCCGTCACAGCAAGCAGCGTCTGCCAGTACTCCCGGCATGCCTCGAACCTGTGTTCCATCTCCGTAGGAATCTGGCTCACTTGATCATATACCCCAGCACATTCGACGGCGCGCTCTCGACGCCAGCCGAGTTGTACGCCTTGATGGCGAAGTACCATGTGGCCGGTGATAGGCCATCGACGATGTATGTAGTCATAGAAGGATTCGGGACTTCAATGACTTGGTCTAACGAATCCGCAGCCTGCCCATAGACGATTCGGTAGCCGGCCAAGTTCGTCAGTGCGCTGCCATTGGTGTTTTGCGTAGGCTTCGTCCAAGTGAGCGTGGCTGATCCCGTGACGGCGCCCCAGTTGATATCCTCCACTCTCGTCCAAGCACCTACCGTGCCCGTCTGAGTCCAGATGCGCCCGGTAGTGACTTTCGATGCAAGTCTCCAGTACAGCGGCTGTGTGCCGGTGTTCACGGCAACCACCAGAGACCGTGATGGATTCTGATAGCTCACGCTGGCACAGTTGGGCCATTGCACCGTCGAGCTTTCGAGAATCTTCCCATCCGCCCCAGCATCGGCGCAGGTGTACACCTGGAGCGCGGTAGTCGTAGGCGGGGATGTGACGACAGGCGGTTCAGGCGCCGGAAACGGCGTCGTGTTGAATGTGACTTTCCACTGCGTGTCGTCGTGGCACTTGTACGTCACGTATCCCGTTGTGCGGCGGCTGCGTTCCTCGTCGTACATCTGCATCGCACAGGCGGCGCATTCAAGCCAAGTCTTGGGAACGGGACAAGCGAGCGGTGGATTCGTCGTCGTTGTAAGCGTCGTGCCGCTACGCTGCAGGACGACGCTTTTCGACTCCGCAACGGTACCGCCGGCAAATACCTTGTCCACGATGAGCACTGCGAGCAGAACCACGAATGCGCCGTAAACGAGTATCTGCATCCAGCGGCTTCCTTTGCGCGCATCTCGTCGGCGTTCAAGCAGCCACTCGTACTGTTCGTCGTCGGATTCTCGTGTGTTCATGTCGTGCTCCAGATATAGATCCCCAGGACCAGATAGGCGGCAGAGATAGAAATACGCAGCGCTTGCGCGGACCAGGTCGGGATGTGGTGGATGCTGTCCATCACTTCACTTCCCGAATAATGTCCACATGCAATCCGTAGCGAGCTTTGAGCTGCTTGAGCTTGTTCCGTTTCGTCTGCGTTAAAACACCCGTGGTGTCGGCGAGCGTCACGCCGTTCGGCATCACGACCAGGAAATCCACAACGAACTTCACGCCACCTTCCAGCCAGAACGGGACTTGTCGGGTAAACCAAAGCACGTCACCGGCCTTCCAGCGAAGCAGCAACTGCTCGTAGTAGTCGCGCTCTAAGCGGCTTGCGAAGTCAGTACCGTCCGCCGCACGGCAACGGATGTTCTTGAACTTCGTTTTCTTCTTCGCTGCTTCTGCGATTAGAGCTGTGTTCGGTCGCGGCCGATGCTTTGATCGTTCCACGTGAAGCAACTCGATGCCGTTCTTCACGCGAGCTTGGTGCTCGGCGACTTGCTGCTCTGTCATTCGCATACATAGTTCTCGCAAAAGTTTGTCGCCTCTGCCCACGATTCGAACGAATCCAGAACCTGCGTCATCGCCGCCGCGGTAGTGAACCCATAAAACACGACGTACTTCCCGCTCTCTACCGCCTTCAAGATCGTGAACTCACCGCTGACAGCCCGATTCGGTCCCGTCGTTTTCCACGTCATTTGTGGCATTGGTCAGCTCTAACTGCTGCTTCATGTCCCGAACCTCGCGCGTCACCTCGTGTATCGAAGGCCAGCGGTGATATCTACCGCATGCCGTACAGGTATCCGCAAAGTGAATCCATCCATCAACCGTCTTCCACGTCGAACCGCGAGTGGTACCACCGCACTTACACACCATGAATGAATCTCAACGGCAGATCCGTCTTCGAACGAAGAAACTGTCCGCTGGAGTGGACATGCAATTGGATTTTTCCTATCCAGTTTGCTGGCCGCAGGCCGCGGTTCTTCGCGACTATGAGCAGACCGTCCGGTGCATCGAATTCCTTCACCTCCTTGACGTCCCTCCAGACAATGAACACATGGTCGGCTTGGTCCGTAATTGCGCCGCTACCGCGAATGTCATTGCGGCCAGGCACGTCGGTCTCGTTGACCTTGACGATGTGATGGACGAGGTGAATGTGGATTCCAAGCTGGCGGCCGTAGTTCGTCAGATGGTTCACGAACACGCGCTGGCCTTCGTAGTCGTCTTGAGCAAGGCCGGTGCGCATCAGCGAATCGAGGATGAAGTGCGTGCAACCCTTCTCCTTGGCTGCGTAGGCGATCAATGCCAGCACCCGCTGCGGGTCCATCATCCGCGTCTGGTTGTAGAGCCAGAGCTTTCCTGAGACCCACCCGCACACCACATCGATCCAATCGTCAGACTCGCGCACGTCGGTGTCTGGTATGGCGAACTGCGTCATGTCCGCCATGGTTTCCTCGGGATCTTCCTCCAGGCTGGCGATGCAAACCTTCTGTCTGGCCCGGACGAGGTGCAGCGCCAGCAGCTTCAGCATCGAAGTCTTGCCGTGAAAGTTGATGCCAGCCCACAAGCTGAGCTTTCCAGGCTTGAAGCGAACACGACTTTCCAAGCCAATCCACGGAAGCGGCACACCGTCCCGAGCGCCGCGCGCGTGCAGCACATCGCTGATCTTCGAGACGAGCGAGGTCGGATCAACAAACCGCTGAACGTCGTCGTCCGAAAGAACGTACCGATTCCAGTCGATAGGCGTTTCCTGAATCTGGATCTTGGACAACACGCGGTCGATTGCTGCGCTCATTGCAGGCTCAGCCTCAGCAGCAATTCCCCGCGGCGTGCCCTGCCCTTCAGGTTCTTCGTCCACTCGCCATCCGCGTCGTAGACCACATCGCCCCAGCAGCAACGACGCAGGGTCTCCAGCATCGAGGGCTTCGCGGCAAGCAGTGCCGAGGCCAAGCGTGATTCACTCGCCAGCGGCGTTCTCCACTGCGCCAAGATCACGTGCAGCCCCGCCACTGGCGCCCAGTCGCAAGCATGGTCTTCGGTGGGGCGGACACGGATCGCCAAGCACCCAAGGTCTTCGAGCTTCGAAGCAAACGGCCAGTCGTCCGTGACGAATACCGCCATCGTCGGCGACTGCAGCCGAGAGCGGAGTTTCGCGAGGGCCTGAAGCTCAAATGGCACCGGCATAAGGGTCTCCATTTGGCTTCTTCGCTGGCAGTTTCCCCTTCGGCGCGAACAACCCTTGCCATCCGGCTTGCAAGGACGTTTCGAGGATTTCGCGCTGCGTCTCGGTGTCGAACTTGGCCAGGAGTTTGAGCTGCGGTTTAAGCGCCCTGGGGCTCATGGACCAACGTTTTTCGCGACGATGCGCAAGCCATTCTTCCCACACTTCGCGAGGCAACGAATCGTGCAACGCGAGTTGCACACCCTTTGACGGTTCTCTCGGAGGTGGGGGAGTAAGAGGGGGGAGTGTGAGGGGGGAGAACGAGGGGGAGGAACCCGGAATTTTGGAACCAGATGCACCCCCCGCATTTGGTGCACCCTCATCCCGTGCACCTCGTGCATCTGATGCACCTCCCGCATCGCATGCACCCCCCGCATTTGGTGCGGGGTGCACTAGATATACGTTTGACTTGAGTGGACGTCGCTCGACGGTCACGTGTCCCGCGGAGGCCAGCCGGCTTATGCTTTGTTGCACGGCTCGTGCGCAAAGACATGTTTTGGTGATGAGGTTGCCGATCGTTGGCCAGCAGTGCCCGTCATCATTTGCGTTGTCCGCAAGGGCAAGCAGTACGAGCTTGTCAGCATGCCCCATTTGCAGCGGCCAAACTTTAGACATGATCTTTATGCTCACCGCGCAAGTCCGCGCTCCGCTTCCATTGCGGCGACTCGTTCGGGTGATCTCATCGCGTGCAGTCGAGTCAGCTCGGCCCAGGCGGTTCGCCGCTCATCTGGCGTTAGAACAGTGTGCAGCAGCATCGCTTGGTGGTCGATGCGTCGCTCAAGGTCGGAACTGGAACTGAATTCGGGCGTTGAGCCTTCCACGGAGGTGCATACCTGCGCGGCATCGCGAACGGAAAACGCGGACAAAATCTGTTTCATCGCGGCACCCTTCCCGACACCAACTGCGCTGCGATCTCAAGCGCGTAGTCCTTTTCGGCGAGCTTGGCTTCGAGTTCGGCAATGCGTTTGTCTTTGTCGTCCTGCGCCTTGCGTATCGACGTAAGGTCATATCCCGCCGAGCACATCAGCCACAGCAGCACCGCATCGTTGCCGACGACTTCACAGAAGTGCATCAAGTCATCGGCGGGAAAGCTCATGTCGCCGTTCTCGATTCGGCTCCACGTCGCCTTGTCCTTATCAAGCGGACCGTAGACTTGCTTGGGTTCCAGATCGGCGAGACTGATTGCGTATCGAAGGGCTCGGCGAAAGTTCGGCAGCGACGCCACATACGCCAAGTCTGGCGGCGGACAAGGCTTTTTCGCCGGCAGCAGCGCGAGCTGTTCAACGGCGGCGGACTTTGTTGATCTGCGTTGATGGTCCATCGGCTAGGCAAATTTTTTTGACTCTGTTGCAATGACAACCGTGATAAATCAAAGCCGATATTTCGGCGGTATCCAGAACCTGAACAATAGAAAGTCGGTAGCTAAAAAGTGCAGAACGTCCCCATGTATGTAAAACCGCTCGGCTCAGTAGTTTCCGCGTCGACTTTTTGTTGCAGGTGCCTTGTCAGTAATTTGCAATGGGCATATGGTCGGTCCTCCAAACGAAGCCCGTATGCGCGCAAGGGTGCGAGTGCAGAGCGGGCCGAACGGAGTCACCCATGTGCTGCGCTCACCTGCGGCCCAGGCTTCCGCGCGCGTTCTTGCACGCGGCGTTCGTACAGCCGGACGAGGCCCATTCCAATATCGAAGCCCGTCCGCTTGATGACCCCGTTCTTGATTCGATTCAGCGTTGGAATCGTCAGCTCGACGCCGTCTTCGCGCAGCTCTTCCGTGATCTCGCGCTCCTTCATTCCGAACTGAATCAGCTTTTCTATGCAGTATTTGGGGCTTGGCATACAACCGACTTTATTACGACCTCGCAAAGATGTCTATACATCAGCGCAAAGTTGTTTGCCCGAAGGGGCCTATGCGGCCACGATTGGCCACATGCCAGGACGTTCACTTACATTCAGGGAATTGATAGAGGCCGCCGCCAAACCCCATCGCGAGCTATGGAAGGGGGACGATCAGCTCAACCTGAGCGCCCTAGCCGAGCACTACAAGAAGAAGGGCCACCCGGTATCGGGCGCGAGCTTTTCCAGGATCTTCGACGGAACTCAATCCCCCAAGGAAAAGGTCATCGAGGCGACATATCATGTGTTTCGCATCCCGCGCAGTATCCTGCGGGGCGAACCGGTGTCCGCTGAGATGGAAAAAACCCTAACCGACTTCAAGTTTTCGACTCTCCTTCTGGCTCAGAAGATCGAATCGCTGCCGAAAGACGACTATTACGTCATCATGCAGCAGATCGAACGTGCGCTGGATAACGCCGAAAAGCTGCGTGAAGCCATGAAGTCGGGCAATGTCACCTCTATAGAACGCCACCGAAGATAGCTAAGTCGGTGATTTTGCAAGGGCCTGAGCTGGCCCATTTTTTTGCGCAAAAGATTACGCGCACGTATTGACAGTCTTACGTGTCCGTAATATCGTTCGCCCATCGGATCGCCACGGCAGACCGCCGGAACAGATCCTAACGGTGGAGCGAGACCAGGTGAGCGGATTCACGAAAGGCCCTTGGACGATTGACAGCGCGAACTGCTCGGCCCATTCGTTCTGCGGCATCCACGGCGGTGACGATGACGGCTACATCATTGCCGACCTATGCAATGACGGTTACTCGCGCGAAGTCCAAGAAGCCAACGCTCGCCTGATCGCGGCGTCGCCGGATCTGCTCGCCGTAGCGCAGAAATGCGAAGCGCTGCTGACGCGGCAGAAGTGGTGCGAAACGGGCGACGATCCCGAAGCCGTATTACTGCGTGAAGCCCGCGCTGCCATCGCCAAGGCCACCCACATCCCCGCTGACGAAAGCTCAGCTTCTTGATCGGGAGTGAGTCATGTACCAGATCATCGACATCAACACGAACGAAGTGCTCGGCACGTACGGCGACCGCAACGGCGCTTACCGCGCTCTGAATCGCGGCCTAAACACTCGATTCGCTGGCCGCTCAGTGTTCGTCGTCGCGAAGTAACCGCCATGACGAAGCAACAGGAAATGAAGTCGAAGCTTGAGCAGATCGGACTCCCCTACAAGGAAGTCGAGTGCTACGGCTCGCAGATCGTCGTGACGGCTCATAGCGTCGAGAGCGCAAACAAATGGGCAATGATCCTGTCGCGGTTCGCGAAGGTTCGCCGTGCTGCGCTCGAAAGCCTGGAGCAAACGGTAGAGCGCAAGTACGTGAAGGTCTGGCGCACTTACGCGGTGATCGAGTGAGCACTCCAGACGCGGCGCTTCGCGAGGAGCCGAAGCGCGACGAGCGCGGCTCTTGTGACTGCTGCGGCAAGCATCCCTGGAAGTACAAGGGCGTGCATTACGGCATCGACACCGCTTACTGCTGGGAGTGTGCTGGCGAGACGGCAGAGGAGCAGGAGTGATGCGAAGCTACGACGAACTTGTGAGCGCCATCATCCACGCGATGCCGACTCAGGCGGAGATCGAGGCGCTGAGCAACGAGCAGATGCAAGACCTGCGTAAGTACGGGGAGCAGCTACATGAATAGGTTTCCAAAATTCAAAAGCCATGCAGTTGCCAGCTGCTTCTGCTGTGGCGCTCGCCTTAGCGGCGAGGCTCAGGACTCTGGCAACGCGCACGGGCGCGGTCAGTTTTTCAAGGTCTGCGCGAAGAGCGGGATGCGTACCTGGTACGACATCCCAAACGGTCACGCGCATCCGATCTTCCAGCAGATTCTTAGCGGGATTCACTCGTGAGCGCCTGCCCTCATTGCGGCCCTGCAAGCCGCCACGCAGTGCAGGCCAAGCGCGCGGGTGTGGAGTTGCGTGTAGGTCAATCGTGGCGAGGCGCCTACTGGAGCGACGGCAAAGGGCAAGCGATACGGTGTGCACCGTGCGATGGCACTGGCCAAATCGAGATCGACGAACTCGAAGAAGAGTCGTCGCAGCGCGAGCGTGACGAATGGATCTCGTTGGGTCGCGACGAGTAACCCGCGCACAAATCATTACCTGAGCACACATGAATGAGTTGGCACTTTTCGCAGGCGCTGGTGGCGGCATTCTCGGAGGCAAGCTCCTTGGATGGCGAACAATCTGCGCAGTTGAAATCAACCGGCACAGACGGGATTGCCTTCTCGCCCGCCAGAACGACGGCGCGCTTGAGCCCTTTCCGATCTGGGACGACATCTGCACCTTCGACGGGCTCCCATGGCGAGGACGTATTGGTGTGGTGTCTGGCGGCTATCCCTGCCAGGCGTATTCAACCGCGGCTCGAGGCCGCAACACGGCTGATGACCTATGGCCGGAAATGCGGCGAGTCGTGGCAGAGGTCGCTGCCCGGTACGTATTCGCGGAGAACGTTTCACGCAGGTCCATTGACGCCGCAGCAAGCGACCTGCAAGCGATGGGTTACCAAGTCCGCTGCATTTCCCTTTCCGCGGCAGACCTGGGTGCGGACCACGTTCGGCCCAGGCATTGGCTACGTGCATACGCCGACAACGAAAGCGAACTACTCGGCGACTTCGATGCAGAAGTGGCCGAGCTGCAGAGCATTTGTGCAGGCGTTTGGACGGCCGAGCCCGGAAGTTCACGAGTGGCTGATGGCGTGGCCGAACGGATGGAGCGGTACATCGCCACTGGCGAGGGACAAATTCCAATCGTGGCTGCAGCGGCATGGCGCCTGCTGAGCTGCGCATAGAGCGTGAGAACGACCATGAACGAAACGATCAACAGCGGCTGGTACGAGTGGAACGGCGAGTGGTGTGTATTCGTAACCATGCGCTGCGCCTATCCCGCTTGGTGAGCAGCCCACCCTCAGGGATCAAAGCACATGAAATTTCGCGTCACGATGAAAGACCCCGACACACTGCACGATGCCATCCGGGATGCCATTGAGCGGCAACTGACTGCCGAGGGCCTTACTGATCCAGAAGAGCGCGAGCTTGTGATGGAAAAGCGCCAGGCAAGGATCAGAAAGCAGTGCGCGAAATGGTTCGACTATGGCGAATACCTGACCGTCGAGATCGACACCGACGCATCAACGTGCGAAGTCGTTCTCAAGCACGAATAGTACAGCGCACACGAACTGACCGAAGCATCGATAACACAACTGGAGATTTGAATGGCAACTGAGAAAACGAATGGGGAACGATACGTGATGGTGACCACTGAGCACCGTGGTGTATTCGCTGGCTTTGCGTCTGACACATCCGGTGATGCGATTAAGTTGCGCGCCGGGCGCAACTGCATCTACTGGTCGGCCTCACTTAAGGGCTTCCTTGGCCTCGCGAGTCAAGGCCCGGACAGCTCTTGCAAGATCGGCCCCGCTGCTGACATCGAGCTGCGCAAGATCACATCGGTCGTAGAGGTCGCGCCGGAAGCACAGCAGAAATGGGAGGCCGCCCCGTGGAGCCGGTAATGCTTAGAGGCGAGCTGCCCGAATGGGCGGCGAGCCGAGGCGACGGCTACGGCGACGGCGACGGCTACGGCGACGGCGACGGCTCCGGCTACGGCGACGGCTACGGCGACGGCTACGGCTACGGCTACGGCTACGGCTACGGCGACGGCGACGGCTCCGGCTACGGCGACGGCTACGGCGACGGCTACGGCTACGGCTACGGCTACGGCTACGGCGACGGCGACGGCTACGGCTACGGCGACGGCTACGGCTACGGCGACGGCTCCGGCTACGGCGACGGCGACGGCTCGTATTGGACGGCGACCATCCAATACTTCGCAGAGAAGTGGAGCGATGCGCAGCAAGCCCGCCTCGAGGCACTGCGCACGCTCGGCGCGAAGATTGCCTTCTGGCGCAGTGATGCGTCTGGTCGGCCGTGCAATGGCGGCAGCGGCGATCCAGTGAAGCCTGGCGATGTTCAGAAGATCAAAGGCCCGCTGCAAATCTGTTCGCGCCGCGCGTTGCATGCCACCGAGATCCCGCCGAAATGGGAAGGCGCGCGCGTATGGGTTGTCGCCCTCATCGGCGAGCTGCAGCAGGAAGAGGACAAGTTTGGCGCGCTTGAGCGAGAAATCATCGGCGAGTGTCTTTGAGCAGCTCCGGAGAAATGAGTGATCACCCTGCGCTTTGAATTCACCTCTCGCCTACCCGGCCGTAGTGCCTGGGTTCGCGTGATCGTGGACGGCCAAGCGCTGATCGTGACGACGCTGGCAAACGCTCGGGAGTACGTACTGTGATCGCCACCGATGAACTCGCAATCGTGAACGCACTGAAGGTGCCGAAGCCGACATATGCGTCGCAGTGGAAGCGCGTACACATCGAAGACATCGAAGTCGTGTACGACGGTCGTCGCGCTCATTTCTCGGTCGAGGCTGAGTACAAGATCGACGAAGACCGCAACGTCATCGTTGGAACGGTGCGGTACGACGGCAAGCCGATCACTGCGATACCGGCGATTGTCGATTTGATCGAGCAGGCGATTGCTTCCGACCAAGTATGACGCGCTTCCTGAAAATCACTGGCGCGCTGCTTATTGGCCTTGGCTTAGCCGCCGCCTTTTGTCTGGGCTTGGATTGGGTAGTGAGGCAACTCGTATGAACGCAAAGGTAATTCGGTTCCCGACCTGTGCCGACCTTCGCAAGCCGCATGCAATGGCGACGAAGCGAGGATGGTTCGAACGGCTGCTTAAGCCAGCCCCGAAGCGCGTGACCCGCGCAGGTTTGATTATCGCCCGAGCAATGAGGCCAGTGAAATGAACGCAGTTACCGAGTTCAAGGCGCCGCCGCGCACCTCTTTGGTCGCACGTATGGCCGAGCGCTTCGGCGTCGATGCCGACAAGATGCTCACCACGCTAAAGGCTACGGCATTCAAGGGTGACGTCAGCAACGAACAGATGATGGCCCTGTTAGTCGTCGCCGAGCAGCACGGGCTGAATCCGTGGACGAAAGAGATCTACGCCTTTCCCGATTCCCGCAACGGCATCGTTCCA
>Ga0310896_10000113_pt1 | contig 13850 bp, 10 predicted proteins | sample C8D1metaG_FD_204663 | JGI IMG/M metagenome (GOLD analysis project Ga0310896, IMG submission 204663) | Lab incubated soil microbial communities from West Virginia University Organic Research Farm, Morgantown, WV, United States - C8D1 | ecosystem: Environmental > Terrestrial > Soil > Agricultural... | reverse complement strand
GACCAGAGTGGCGCGCCCGACCTGATCGCAGTCGTCGAGCGACTGTCCGTGTGCATGCATCAAGGGACCGACGAAAAGCGACGGATCCGCCGCGCGCCCCATGATCACCACATCAGCTTTTTGTTCGAGCGCGCGAACGATCGGATCCGCGCCGATATACGCGTTTGCCGACACGAGACGATCGGCGAGCGAGCGAACCGGCTCGCCGGTTTCCATGACGGTGAAATCACCGTCCTCAATCAGTCCCATCACGTCGTCGCCGACGATCGCCGCGATCGATAATCCTTTCAGACCACGCCGCTCGGCGATTCGTCGGACGACCTCCGCGCCCGCGGATGGATTCGCCGCCCCCATGTTCGTGATGATGGTCGTTCCTCGTTCGCGGCAGACAGGAAGCACTGCCTCCATGCGAGCGGCCAGCATGAAGTCGTAGCCCAGCTGCGGATCGCGTGCCTTCGCCTGCTGGGCAAGAGCGATCGTTCGTTCGGCAAGGCACTCGAAGACGAGATAGTCGAGGTCGCCCTTGGTCGCCAGCTCGATCGCAGGTTCAATGCGATCGCCTGCGAATCCGGCGCCGCAACCAATGCGCACGGTCTTCACAGCGGGAACACTCCAATCAGCGTACAAACGATCGTCATCAGCACCGACGCCGCGAATAGGTACGGCGTGGTGTACCGCTGGTGCTCGCCCAGTTCGATTCGCGTCAGCCCGACGACGAGAAACGTCGCCGGCGTCAACGGGCTTACCGGGAAGCCGGTCGTCATCTGACCAAGGAGAGCCGCTTGCCCGACCTGGAGTGGTGGAACCCCGAACGTCTTGGCCACTTCAGCGATCACTGGCAACGCACCGAGATAAAACGAATCGGGATCGAATAACAGGCTTAACGGCATCGACACAATCCCGAGCGCGAACGGAATGTGCATGGCCATCGATGGCGGCACTGCATGGACAGTAGCAGATGCCATCGCCTGCAGCATCCCGGACCCTTTCATGATCCCGGTAAACGATCCTGCCGCCAGCAGAATCGCTCCCATCGCCAACGCCGCTTTGGCGTGGGCGTCCAACCGCGCGCGTTGCATGTCGGCGGATGGGTAATTGACGATGAGCGCAATCGCGGTGCCGATCATGAACACCGCTGCAGGATCGGACGCGCCGCTGATCATGCCTGCAAGAATCACGACGGTCACAACCGCATTAATCCAGAATCGTCCTGGACGGCGCAATGCAGTCTGATCGTCATTCTGCGTTCGCACCGGCACCGCAGGGACGTCGACACGTACGAGCCCCAGGCGTTTCGTTTCACGTCGTCCCAGCATCACGGCAACGCCAAACACAAATGCCAGACCGATCGCCTGCACGGGAATCAAAGGCCTGAACAGATCGGTTGTCGATACGTGTAGCGCGGTGGCCGCTCGCACCGTCGGACCCGTCCAGGGCAAGAAGTTGACACCCGCCGCCATCGACGCCACGCACGCGAGAACGCGTCGATCCATCCCGAGGCGTTCGTAGAGCGGAAGCATCGCCGGAATGGTCACGAGGAATGTGACAGCGCCGGATCCATCGAGGTGTACGAGCAAGGCGAGGAGCGCGGTCCCGACGACGATGCGTGTCGGATTTGTGCCGACAGCACGAAGAATCCGATCGACGATTGGGTCCAGCAATCCGGCGTCGGTCATCACGCCAAAGTACAGAATCGCGAAGACGAACATCGCAGCCACAGACGCCGTCTGCTGCACGCCCGTAACCATGAACCGGGCTGTGTCGAGACCGAATCCCGCAACCAACGCCGCCGTTACCGGAACGACGATCAGCGCGACAAGCGGCGACATCGTCCGACTCACGATCACCGCGAGCAAGACGACGACGGTGATGAGACCGAGGAGGGCCATCAATTCCGCTCGGGCAACGGGGTTTCGCGAGACGCGCTCATTGCGAACGCCAGCGTTCCAATTGTGCCAACGACGGCCGCCGCTTCCAGTGGCAGGGAAGGTGACCGTTGCCACAGTAATCCGCCGATCACTCCTGCTGGAACGACAAGCAGGTTCCGAATGCCGTAATACACGCCTACCGCGCGACCGCGCAGGTGATCTGGCGCCAGGTCGACGATGAGCGATTTGCGGGCGGGTTCACCGAACTCCTTCAAGCCCCCAATGACGAACGCCAAGAGCAGCGCCGGGAATGTGCTCGCCAGCCTCACGGCGAGTGGAAACGCGGCGAAGAACACAAACGTCAGCAGTACGAGCGGCCGTCTACCGGTGAACTCCGCGAGGCGCCCTGCCGGCAAGTAGAACAGGATCGCAATCGTCTGCTGGACCGCGTATAGGACACCATAGTCGCTCGCGGAATAACCAAGCGTAGAAGTGACGTAGAGCACAATAAAGGACGTCGCGATCCCTTCACCCACCCGGACGATGCAGTCCGCGGTCAGGAGACGTTTCAACGACGGTGGCAGCGCTCGGAAGACAGCGCGAACGCTCGAGTCTTGTTGCGCCGGTGCCAGCGGCGCCTCCTCTCGAAAGCCATACCGTTGCAGCATCAACACCAAAGCGGCAAGTGCAACAGTGACGATCAGTGCGACACGAATGCCGCCAACCACTCCGAGACTTGCGATAAGCAGCCCGCCAATCGGTGCACTGATGACACGCGGCACACGGACGAGCACGGACTGAACCCCGAATGCCACCGCCCGCCGATCGCGCGGTAAAGAGTCGCCGATGACGGCGAACGTGGTCGGAAACGCTCCCGACTTCCAGGCCATTACGCCGAACAAGCCAATGAAGACGACCGGCCAGGCAGGAGCCATCGCGTAGGCGATGTAACCGGTCATCGCCAGACCGGTGAAGACGAGGAGTGCGCGCCGGCGGCCTATGCGGTCGGCCAGCCAACCGCCTGGATATTGGTAGACGCTGTCGAGCAGGTCCTTCAACGACCCGAACAGGCCAACCACCACGCCACCGGCGCCGAGCGCCGTCAGGTAAACCGGGACGTACGCCTGCCACAACTCTTCGCCAAGCGCGAGACCGAAAAGGCTCGCAGCAAGCACGGCGACGTTGCGATGAAGTCCCAGAGTAGCGCGGTAGGACTGAGCGATGATGTTCAGATCCTATGCCAACCGTCCGCGTCGCGACTGCTCGGGACCGCGATACAGGATGATCCGAGCAGGTTCGACGGTAACGAGGCCTTCACCCACGACGCCATCGAGCACCGGAAGGAATGCTTCGATCTTTTCGTTCGCATCGACAATTTCGATCACGATCGGCAGATCCTGCGAAAGCTCGAGGATTTTCGCGGTGTGCATCCGGCTATGCGCGCCAAAACCCATGAACCCCTTCCAGACCGTCGCGCCCGCCAGCCCCCGCCGCCGCGCTTCGCCGACAATGACTTCGTACAGCGGGCGGCCGTTGTGCTTGTCGCTTTCGCCAATGAACACTCTGAGGAGCATGCCTTCTGCTGGAATCTTCATCGATCAGCCTCACGTGTCCTGTTCCGTGTTCATCCGTGTTTCATCCGTGTTGATCCGTGTTTCATCCGTGTTCATCCGTGTTCATCCGTGTTCTTCCGTGTTCTTCCGTGTTCTTCCGTGGCCCGTGTTCTTCCGTGTTCTCCCGTGGCCCGTGTTCTCCCGTGGCCCGTGTTCTTCCGTGGCCTAGAGGGCCCCGACCATGACGTAGCCCGCCCACAGCGCAACCAGCCCACAGACCACCTGCCCGCCGGTGTTTACCAGGGCGCGAACGATTTCACCGTCCTGCAGGAGTGCGAATGTTTCGTAGGTGAATGTCGAGAAAGTGGTGAATCCACCCAGCACGCCGATCAGGAGAAACGCGCGTTCGGACGGACCCAGGACGAATCGCTGCCGGGCGGCCCCCATGATGACGCCGAATGCGAGACAACCCAGGACGTTCACGACAAACGTGCCGTAGGGAAAAAAAGGGGAAGACAGGCGCTGGACCGCCGACGATAACCCGAAGCGACAGACCGACCCCAGAGCCCCGCCAAGCGCGACAAGTAGTAGTTGCACGCCGACAGTATGACTGGACGGGGCGACTGTGTGTATCCTTTGAAGGTTGTCGACCTCGCCAAAACGCGTCGTCCTCGCGGTTCTCTGTGTTGCCTGCTCTACCTGCGGCGACACTGCGCGATCCAACCCGCCGATTGTTCAACCCGGAGCGCCTGGGGAACCGACCCGCGTCATCGGTCCGAATGCGGCTGTCGATATGTCACGCGTTGGGCACACAGACGCTGATGTACGGTTCATGCAGGGGATGATCGGTCATCACGCCCAGGCGGTCGAGATGACCGATCTCGTCGATAGCCACACCTCCAGTGACACGATGCGGAAACTCGCCCAGCGGATTCAGGTGTCGCAAGCCGACGAGATCAAAATGATGGAGCGCTGGTTGTCCACGCGCGGAGCAGAATCCCCGGCGATCCATGCGCATCACGCCATGGGGGCGACACTGATGCCTGGCATGTTGACGGCGGATGAAATGGCCCGCCTGTCGGCGAGCAAAGGACGTGAGTTCGATCGATTGTTTCTCGAGGGGATGATCAAACACCACGAAGGAGCGCTCGTCATGGTCAAGGATCTCTTTGCGACGCCGGGCGCTGGTCAGGAATCCGACATTTTTGCGTTCGCGTCCGACGTCGACGCAGATCAGCGCATGGAAATCGATCGCATGCGCGCCATGTTGAAGGAGTATCAGCAATGAAATCGGGTCTGGTGCGTCTGGCCTGCGGCTCGGCGGTCGTTCTCTGCCTGAGCGCCGGCGGAGACGCACAACAACAGGATCCCCGGGTTGGGCTCAAGCCAGGACTACGCGACGCCGGGCAGGTGGCGCGACATATGGAACTGGTCGCCAGCCTGCCAAAACCGGCGGGCTTTTTCGACCCGAAAACACCGGCGGGACTCGAGGTCCCACCGGAATCGCCGTCGGACAACTCCCGCGACAACACGGTCACCGGTCCGTCGTCACCGACACGAAGTCCCGTCAGCTTGAGCTTTGCGAACTCCGACCTGGCGTTCAGCGGGACGCTCGTCTTCGTCGGCAACTTCAACGGGTTTAATACCTACGACATTGAAACGCCGAAGAAGGCTCAGTTGCTGGCGTCGGTCGTGTGTCCGGGCGGGCAAGGCGATGTTTCGGTCTACGGTCACTTGCTGTTCATGTCGGTTGAAGAAACCCGGGGACGGATTGACTGCGGAACCCAGGGTGTGCTCGATACGGCCAGCCGGGAACGCTTCCGCGGCGTGCGCATCTTCGACATCAGCGACGTCAAGAAACCGAAACAGATCGCGGCCGTGCAAACCTGCCGTGGTTCGCACACGCACACGCTCGTCGTGAATCCGAAAGATGCGGAGAACATCTACATCTACGGTTCGGGAACCAGCCGCGTGAGATCCGGCGAAGAGCTCTCTGGCTGCACGGACGATAAAACCGATCCGAATACGTCGCTGTTCAGTATCGACGTCATCCAGGTTCCCCTGGCCGCCCCCGCAACGGCGAAGATCGTGAACCGCCCGAGAATCTTTGCCGACCCGAGGACCGGTGCGCCGGGAGGGCTGTGGCCCGGCGGCGATCACGGACCCGGCACGCAGAAGACGTCGCTTACGGACCGGTGCCACGACATCACCGTGTTTCCCGAGAAGGGGCTGGCGGCGGGAGCGTGTTCGGGGAACGGTATCCTGCTCGACATCTCCGATCCCGTGCATCCGGAGCGGCTCGACGCGGTCGCCGATCCAAATTTCGCGTTCTGGCATTCAGCGACGTTCAACAACGACGGAACGAAAGTGATCTTCACCGACGAGTGGGGAGGCGGGACACGTCCGCGGTGCCGCGCCACAGATCAGATGACCTGGGGCGCCGACGCGATCTTCGACGTCGTCGATCGCAAGCTTCGGTTCGGCGGGTATTTCAAAATGCCCGCGCCGCAGACCGAGACCGAGAATTGCGTCGCTCACAATGGATCGATCATCCCGGTGCCGGGACGCGACATCATGGCGCAGGCATGGTACCAAGGCGGTGTGTCGGTATTCGACTTCACCGACTCGGCGCACCCGGTCGAGATCGCCTTCTTCGATCGAGGCCCGCTCGATCCCGCCAAGTTGATCATCGGTGGATTCTGGTCGACGTATTGGTTCAACGGATACATCTATGGGACTGAGATCGCGCGCGGCCTCGATATCTTCAAGCTGACGCCAAGCGAGTTCCTGTCGCAGAACGAAATCGATGCAGCGAGCCAGGTCCACACGACTGAGTTCAACGCGCAACATCAACAGCGCATCACCTGGGCGCCGACTTCCGCCGTCGCACGCGCTTACCTGGACCAGCTCGCGCGCACCAAAGGGATCAGTGCCGAGAAGGCGGCAACCGTGAAATCCGCACTGGAGCGCGCGGACAAGATCAAGAATCCAGCAGATAAGGGAGCCGCGGCGGTAAAGGAACAGTTGACCACGCTGGCGGCCGATCTCGAGAAGGATGCGTCGGCTGCGGCCGCCAACGATGCGGAGCGGCTCAAGTCGCTCGCGGGAACATTAAGATCCCGGGCGGCCAATGGTGGCGGGATCTAAAGACCGCGCCATCCGCGCTACCATTCCTTCGTGGCCACCAATCCATTCGATTCAGATGATCCATCCCTGACCGACATTCGAACGCGTGTGCCGGGGCCAGCGGGCTCGTTACCGTTCACGCCGGAGATGCTCCGGGAGCGGCCATCCGGCGATCTCTTCGGATGGTCGCAGAACGCCGGTATGGGGTGGGAGCCTGCTGCGATGAGCGGCAGAGAATATCTCATTCTTTCCACGCACGGTGGCATTCGCGCCGCCGACGGAACTCCGATCGCGCTTGGGTATCACACAGGTCATTGGGAAGTCGGTCTTCTCATGGAAGAAGCCGCGCGCGCGATAAAGTCGAACGGCGCCATTCCTTTCGCTGCGTCCTGCACGGATCCGTGTGACGGTCGATCGCAGGGAACCACCGCCATGTTCGACAGTCTGCCGTACCGCAACGACGCGGCCACGATCTTTCGCAGACTTATCCGGTCGTTGCCCACACGTCGCGGGGTCCTGGGCGTCGCGACGTGCGACAAGGGTCTTCCCGCCATGATGATGGCGCTCGCCGCCAGCCGCGATTTACCCTGCGTCCTGGTCCCTGGAGGCGTGACGCTGCTCCCGACTCAAGGCGAAGACACGGCGCGCGTGCAAACCATCGGCGCGCGGTTCGCGCACGGAGAGATCACCCTCGAACATGCGGCGGATGTGGGATGCCATACCTGTGCGTCGCCGGGTGGAGGGTGTCAGTTTCTCGGGACGGCTGCGACCGCACAGGTCGTCGGCGAGGCGCTGGGGATGGCACTCGGACATTCGGCCCTTGCCCCATCCGGCCATCCAATCTGGCTCGATATGGCGCGGCGTTCCGCGCTCGCGTTGATGGCGCTCGATAATCACGGCACTTGCGTCGCCGATATCGTGACCGATGCCTCCGTGCAGAACGCGCTGGCCGTGCATGCCGCATTCGGCGGATCGATGAATTTGATCCTTCATCTGCCGGCCATCGCACACGCCGCAGGATTGCGGCGGCCAACCGCGCAGGACTGGGCACGCGTCAGCCGGCAGATCCCCCGGCTGGTCGATGCGTTGCCAAACGGCCCGCGGCACTTCGCCACCGTCCAGGTGTTTCTCGCCGGCGGCGTGCCGGAGGTCATGCTGCACCTGCGACGACTCGGTGCGCTCGACACTCGCGTGCGCACCGTCCAGGCAATGACGCTCGATCAACAGCTCGACGCGTGGGAGTCGTCGGCGCGGCGCGCATCGCTACGGCGGCTCCTGCGCGATCGCGACGGCATCGATCCAGACGACGTCATCATGGCGCCGTCGGACGCGCGGGCGCGCGGCCTTACGCCGACGGTCTGCTTTCCGCACGGCAATCTTGCACCGGAAGGGTCGGTGATCAAGAGCACCGCGATCGACACCTCAGTCGTTGGCGCAGACGGTGTCTACCGGCTCACCGGTCCGGCAAGAGTGTTTCTGACCGAACCGGCGGCGATCGCGGCCATCAAGGCGAACCGCGTGCAAGCGGGGGATGTCCTCGTCCTCATCTGCCGTGGTCCGCTCGGCGCGGGGATGGAGGAAACCTATCAGCTCACAGGGGCGCTGCGGTATTTGCCGTTTGGTAAGCGTGTCGCGGTCGTCACCGACGCGCGATTCAGCGGTGTGTCGACCGGCGCATGCATCGGACATGTCTCTCCGGAAGCGCTCGCCGGCGGTCCGATCGGACGGGTTCGCGATGGAGATCTCATCGAAATCGTCATCGACACGCGGACGCTGGAAGGACGCTTGAACCTGGTCGGTGAAGCGGGAGCCGATGCGGGAGTAGAGGAGGGGACACGCATTCTCGAGCGTCGGGGTGCACGCCCCGACCTCGCTCCGGATCCGAATCTGCCGGACGACACACGCATCTGGGCAGCGCTGCAGGACGTTAGTGGCGGCCCGTGGGGTGGGTCGGTATATGACGTGGCGGCGATTCTCGAGGTCATCGCCGCGGGCAAGCGGGCGATGGCGACATGAGAACTGGTGAGTTGGTGAGTTAGATATCGACTATCTTCCCCGGGTTCATCCGATTGTCGGGATCCAGCGCGCGTTTGATCGCGCGCATGACCTCGAGACTCTCTCCGTGTTCGGCCTCGAGAAACTTCATCTTGCCGTAGCCGACTCCGTGTTCCCCGGTGCACGTGCCGCCCATCGCAAGTGCTCGCGCCACCATGCGATCGTTCAAACGGCGCGCCTGGGCCAGTTCTTCCTCGTTGGCCGGGTCGAGCAGGTAGATCACGTGAAAATTCCCGTCACCCGCATGACCGACGAGGCAGACCGGGAACGGCACATTCGCGTGATCTGCCTTGGTTTCGACCACGCATTCGGTCAAGCGTGAGATTGGCACGCAGACATCGGTCGCCCATGACCGGCACCCGGGACGCAGTGCCAGGGATGCGAAATGCACGTTATGCCGCGCCTGCCACAGCCGCTCGCGGTCTTCGAGCCGGGTCGCCCACTCGAACGCGTGGCCTCCACGTTCCGAGGCGAGCGCCTCAACGGCTGCCGCCTGTTCCGACACATATCGATCCGTATCTCCGTGAAATTCAAAGAACAGTGTCGGAGCAACGGTGTAACTGGTCTTCGAGTAGCGATTGACGGCGTCGACCTGCGCGTCGTCCAGCAACTCGATCCGCGCGACTGGCACTCCCAGTTGAATCGTGGCGATCACCGTGTCGACGGCGCCTTTGATCGTGTCAAACGCACACACGGCAGCGGCCACGGCTTCAGGGACGGGATGAAGACGAACCGTGACGTCGGTGATCACGCCGAGTGTGCCTTCCGATCCGACGAAGAGACGTGTGAGGTCATAACCGGCTGCCGACTTTCTCGCCCGTGTCCCGGTATGAATGGTCCGTCCGTCGGCGAGCACGGCCGTCAATGCCAGAACGTTTTCCCTCATCGTCCCGTATCTGACCGCGGTCGTTCCGGATGCGCGCGTGGCCGTCATGCCTCCAATCGTGGCGTCGGCGCCGGGATCGACCGGGAACATGAGACCGGTGTTGCGCAGGGCTTTATTGAGCTGCAGGCGTGTCACGCCCGCTTCCACGGTCGCGTCGAGATCGTCGACGCTGACGCGGATGATGCGATTGAGATCGCGGACGTCGATCGTAATGCCGCCGCGCAAAGCCTGAACGTGTCCTTCGAGCGATGTCCCCGCACCAAAGGGGACGATCGGAAGATCGTGCCGCGCACTGATTCGAACAATTTCAGCAACTTCCTCAACGGATTGCGGGAAGCACACCACGTCGGGAGGAGCAGGCGTGTGGTACGACTCGCCGTGACTGTGGTGTTCGCGGACCGTGTCTGCGTCCGTTGCGCGAACATCAAGCAGTTGCTTCAGCTCAGCGATCGCGTCCGCTACAGACGCGCTTCTGGGGTTTTTCGACACCCTGACCTCCGGATCAGCTAGAATCTATCTGATGACCGAATCGGGAACCAGCAGTCCTCACAATTCCCCCCGGGCCGGTTCGCTGACCGGCCCTTTTTCTGTACCCCCGCGCGGGCAGCTTACACAGGGAGTTCTCCATGGCGAACCGGACGAAAGTTACTCAACAGAAGCGCGCACGCGAGCGTGCCAAGCAGGAACGCCAGCAGGAGAAGACGCGTCGCCGCGAGGAAGCCAAAGTACGAAAGGCGAACGAGCCGCATCAAGCAGGCGGAGAAGATCCCGATATTGCCGGGATCGTTCCCGGTCCTCAGCCGCGACCCTGGGACGATGACGACCTCGAGAATGTGAGCGATGAAGAGGATAAGTAGGGCAGTCCCGAAGGGCTGCGTCATGAGTCGTCGAGAAGAGATTTCAAGAGGGAAGAACGTCGCAACAGCCAGTAGACAGCAGGACGGCGGCTGGAACCAAATCAGCGCTGCAAGCTGACGCGGCAACCCGGTCCGGAGGAGACCGGAATCTCACAATCGCACCCTGCTGTCTACTGCCTGTCGCGAAGGATTCGCGACTAACTCCTGCGCATCAATCGTCCCCACCGATAGGCGTACAAATACTCGCTCCGGCAGTTAGGACAGATGAGCGAGCCCAGCCATGATCCCGCGCGACGGCTCTGCTCGACGCATTCAAGGGGGTACTTGCATTGGGAACAACAGAAGTCCCGTTTGCCCACCTGAAGGTCTGACTGCAGAGGAAGGGTGGAGAGGTCTACCGCACGGGGTGTGGTGGAAAGAGACGATCGCCGCATTGGGAGTCCAAAGACACGGAGCAACACGCGTGCCCGGGGACGAACCGCCGCAGCAGTCGAAATTCCTCAGAAAATCGCAGTGATTCCGATTTTAAGAGGTATCGTGGACGGCCAACCGATTGACCACTGGCCAACCGCTTGGCCGCCCGCAGAATAGCTACCGGCTCTGGAAGCCGGTCTCAGCTGTGTCAGACGGTCCGACGGCCACTGACGAGCCCGACCACGAACAGCACGAGCGCGATCACGAGCAGCACATAGATGAAGTTGCCGAGTGTGTATCCGCTGACCAGCCCGAGCAGCCAAAGGACCAGCAAGATCACCGCAATCGTGAAAAGCATCGTTCCCTCCTCGGCCACCTAATCAGCACAAGACGTGCCGCCCCGCACCGACTGAGCCGTTGCGATTTTCTCGCCACTTATGCACCCATGTGTGTCGATCGATTCCACCATTGAGCCGTGGCTCTGCTAGCATGCCCCCCAACTTTGCTCATGAATACGGGCAGAGGTTCAGTGGAGACGCCGGAGGTTGATTGCCCAATGCGTTCATCGACATCGGTCAGAGCGGCCGTCATCGTTGGCTTACTGATCACAGGAACTCATGCACCAGGTCGCGCGCAAAGCGCGTCGTCCAGTCCGCCGTCTAACGGCGACCAGATCGATCCTGCGCTACTCGCAGGACTGAGCTGGCGATCACTTGGCCCGGCCCGCGGCGGGCGTTCGCAGGCAGTTGCCGGCAGCAGCAGTCGTCCTCTTGAATACTATTTCGGCGCCACGGGCGGTGGACTTTGGAAGACGGCTGACGGGGGCGTCACGTGGCGGGCCGTTTCGGACAAGTTCTTCAAGTCGTCGTCGGTGGGCGCAGTCGCGGTCTCGCAATCAAATCCCGACGTCGTCTACGTCGGGATGGGCGAAACGGAGCTGCGCGGCAACATCATTCAAGGAGATGGTGTCTACAAATCAACCGACGGCGGCAAAACCTTCACACACGTTGGCCTCGAGAAGACACTGGCCATCGCACGCATTCGGATCCATCCAACGAATCCCGATATCGTCTACGTTGCGGCGCTCGGCGATCCCTATGGTGCCACGCCTGACCGTGGCGTCTTCAAATCGACCGATGGGGGAAAGACGTGGACGAAGTCACTGTTTCGCGATGAAAAGACCGGTGCGGTCGACCTGGCGATGGACGTCGGGCAGCCAGAGATTCTTTATGCCGGTCTCTGGGAAGTCTTTCGCACGCCGCATTCGCTGTCCAGCGGCGGACCAGGCAGCGGTTTGTTCAAGACAACCGATGGGGGAACGACGTGGACGGAGATCAGCCGTAACACCGGTCTGCCAAAACCCGTGTGGGGAAAAATCGGTGTTGCCGTTTCGGGTGCCGACGCCAACCGGATCTACGCCATCATCGAAGCCGCCGACGGCGGCGTTTTCATGTCCGACGATGCGGGACAGAACTGGAAAATCATCAACGACGACCGCCGGCTGCGACAGCGTGCGTTCTATTACACGCGCATCTACGCCGATCCTCAGGCAAAAGACACCGTCTACATTCTGAATACTGGAATGTACCGCTCGACCGATGCGGGAAAAACCATCCGCGCCATTCGAGTGCCTCATGGCGACAACCACGATCTGTGGATTGCGCCGAACGATCCGAAGCGCCTGATCAACAGCAACGACGGCGGCGCCAATGTCTCGATCAACGGAGGAGAGAGCTGGACGGATCAGGACTTTCCGACGGCGCAGTTCTACAACGTGATCACGACGTCGCACGTGCCCTATCACGTCTGTGGCGCGCAACAGGACAACAGCACGGCGTGCGTTTCCAGTACCGGCGATGAAAATCTGTATGACGCGGGCGGCGGGGAGAGCGGATACATCGCGCCGGATCCGCGCGACACTGACGTGTTTTACGCCGGCAGTTACGGTGGCCTGTTGACGCGAATCAATCGGCGCACCGGCGAGCAACGCGCGATCAATGTCTGGCCCGACAACCCAATGGGCTTCTCGTCGTCTGACATGTCCGAACGATTTCAGTGGACATACCCGATCGTCTTCTCACCGACCGACGCGCGGACGCTGTACTCGACGTCTCAGCACGTCTGGAGATCGAGGAACGAAGGACAAACGTGGGAGCGCATCAGTCCCGATCTCACGCGCCACGATCCAGCAACGATGGGACCGTCAGGCGGGCCGATCACGTTGGATCAAACCGGCGTCGAGACCTATGGAGTCGTCTTCGCCCTCGCCCCGAGTCCGGTCGACGGCCGCGTCTTGTGGGCCGGGTCGGATGATGGTTACGTGCATGTGACGCGGGACGGCGGACAGACATGGGAGAAAGTCACTCCGCCCGATCTGCCCGATTTCACGCGGATCAGTTTCATCGAGGCATCGCCGCACGACGCGGGCACCGCGTACTTCGCTGGCAACCGGTACCAGCGAGCCGATCGGTCGCCGTACGTCTACAAAACGAGCGATTACGGGAAGACATGGACGCGGATCGTGCGCGGCCTCCCGTTCACAGACTTCGCGCGAACGATTCGCGAGGACAAGAGGCGTAAAGGGCTTCTCTTTGTCGGCACCGAAAACGGCATCTACGTTTCGTTCGATGATGGCGGCGGCTGGCAGTCGCTGCGGCTCGAATTACCGGTCACACCGGTACATGGCATCGAGGTCAAAGGTGACGACGTGGTCATCGCGACGCACGGCCGGTCCTTCTATGTCATGAACGACATCTCGGTGCTACGGCAGGTAACGTCCACAACGAGCAACGCGCCAGCCGTTCTGTTCCGACCAGCCGGCGCGATCCGCTCGGTCTCGCGCGGGGTATCGATCGATTACTTCCTGAAAACTGCAGCGAACGCAGTCACCCTCGAGATCCTCGACTCCGGCGGTTCGGTGATCCGCAGGTTCACCGGACCGGCGCCAGAAAAGCCGGAGTCAACGCCGCAAGGAGACGGCGGCGACGACAGCGCGCGGCCGCCGACTCCACGCGCTCCCGGCAAGCAGGGAATGAATCGGTTCACCTGGGACATGCGCTACGCGGGGGCGCGCGATTTTCCCGGGCTGATC
>Ga0310896_10000076_pt1 | contig 15488 bp, 10 predicted proteins | sample C8D1metaG_FD_204663 | JGI IMG/M metagenome (GOLD analysis project Ga0310896, IMG submission 204663) | Lab incubated soil microbial communities from West Virginia University Organic Research Farm, Morgantown, WV, United States - C8D1 | ecosystem: Environmental > Terrestrial > Soil > Agricultural... | reverse complement strand
CATCAAAACCATAATCAAGGTAAGTCATTAGTATGTCTACAAAAACATGCTTCGAGTCATGAAATACATCCAAGAGTACATCAACGGCCAGTTTTTTACCAGCAACCCTTCTAATTATTTCATCATACCTTTTGGAATCGATATTGATGCACGGTATTGCATTTCCATTGTAATCAATCAATGATGCATCATATCTATGCAAATTCTTCTTGAAATCATCCAAGCTATTAAAAAATCTCTTAGGCATGCAGTTTGGTACAACGTTATTAGTTATCCAAGTTATTTATTTTATCCAGATATTCTTTGAATTATCGTTTTTGTGTCTTATCGATAACAGTATAGTACAAGCTTCTAATTCGATGGGAAAAAATGGTCAGTTACCCTAGTACTTTCATCATCTGAATATCAGCAAGAGTAATCTTCATCCCACTTCCATATCTGAAAAATAAATTTATAACATTATCTTTGATCTAAAATTCTTGATAATGGATAAGCTGTTCCATTACACTGTAATTTAAATAAAAACATTTTGATAATTTTTCATGTCGTCAGAAGAATTAGTTTTAGAGAAAATACTCTCTACCGGTTTAGTCGGAATAAAAAAATCTGATCTAAAAAGAGAATTTACTTCATTTGATCTCGACCAAACTTTGAATAACCTTGTGAACGATGGAAAAGTTTGTGTTGATAAAAAGGGCTCGGCATATTATTGTTGGACACCTGAGGTTTATCTCAAATATCTGAATAATGTCGATCCAAAATTTAGAATTTTAAACGATCGTATCAAATTTATTGAAAGAAAATTGGACGGTCATTCGAGTAGTCTCAGAGACGCAATAAACAGTTTGATTGAGCTTTTAAAGGCGGAAAATATTCATTCTCAAAAAACATTAGTCAATCTTGATAATTTCAAAATTGAATTTGATACCATTCTTACTAAATCAAACAATTCAATTGGTTGGATAGGGCTTGGAGACGTAAGAAATGAATTGAGCCAAAAATTTGATTTGAATAAGGATGAGTTTTATGAGCTTGTTGAACAACTAGTCAACACATATCATAACGAATACGAATTATCAACTGGAGGCAGTGAGGGAGTGATTGTAAGAGGTCTACTCCACGGCTATGTGAGAAGCATATGAATTTGTATCCATATGGCCTAAAAATAAACCCCTTTCCTAGCAGTCCTACACCGTCCTATGCTGATTCTCAGATTCTAGGAGGAAGGATACACAGTGAAGCAAAAGAGGCGATAGTTAGCTGTATTTCTGACCTTTATTCCAAACTAGATGGGAAGAAACCAACTGATAGAGATTTTAGACTAATAACAGTGATTCAGGACGTAGGCTCAGGCAAGACTCATCTTGCATATCACATAAAGGGTTTACCTGACATTATAAATAATACCGTAACTTCATATATCGATTTAGCTCAGGTTTCTCCCCGAGATATTCATAATATTTATGATTCAATACTTGGCGGATTTAGCGCTAATGATATCGAAAGTTTGAGAAGAAACTTGCTTTATTTTATGTGCAATAAAGTCAACCACAGTGGTAAATATGTCAGAAAGGCGTTTAACTGTGGGATTTTGGATAGTTTGAGTGGTAACAAGAGTCTGAACCGAAAAGTAGAGGATATCCTGAAAGGAGAACAGAAATTAAATTTTCAATATGCGCCGGAACTACTTTGCTCAGATTTTTCTGAAATACAAATTGACATCATTAGATCGTTAATAGAAGACAGATTGAGAAGTGACGTATCAAAAATACGATCACTTGAAGGTGTGATAAACAGTTTAAGCTCAATTACCGATATGAACCTTAAACTATTAAAAAAATTAACAATATTTGAATTTGATGAATTTGATTCAAAAAAAGACTCGTTAGATTTTATTAAAGCTATAATAAATGCTCATATCCCATCGGCTATACTGATTTTGATACTCACACCTTCTGCATATGATGAAATCAAAAAGGAGAACCCGTCAGTCTTTGACAGACTAGAGAAAGCAAACTATAAAATTGATTTAGCTGGTTCAAACACGCTAAGTGAATTAACTGACATAATCTTTGAGTACATAAAACACTACGATGAGAATAATCTATTTAGTTCGGAATATGCGGTGCAGCTTGCAGGTAAAATCAAGTTTGTGTATGATGAATTTCCAGACTTTAGAAATGTAAGATCAATGTTAAACATCTTTTATCATGCTTCAGAAGAAGCATCGAGAAAAGGATCCTTTATATTAGATGAACTAATAATTGATGATACCATAAAAAGGATCTATCCTGGATCAAAGATAAGGGGAAGTTTAATGAATATTCCATTATCCGATTTTATCAAACTCAAGCAGAATGCTAATAATGCCGAAACGATTGAACTTGATATTCGTGAAGCTGTACGTAATCTTTTAACATTGACAAAGTATGAAGGATATGTAAATGACTTAAATTTTGACAATTCAATTGCAGAAGGACTGGATATTACCTACAATGACAGCTATGGATCGAAGATTGGCATTTCTGTCGTTATCAATGATGAGCTAACAAAAACTCAAGCTCAAATATCTAATGCAACAAAATCACTTAATATCATTGATAGACTTGTAGTGTTGACAGGAAACTCTCATCGGATATTTGGCGGGACCTCTAGAAACGGAAATAGTCTTACGACCATTGTTAATATGGACAATGCAAGAATTCTCGATCTGATATACTTTAACAATAAATATAAAAAACAGGATATTCTGAAAGATGACCTAGAAAGGGCAATTACTCTGGCGCATTCAATAAAATTATGTTAGGGTTTTATGATATCGATTCACAAGAGCTCTAATTCCTATAGCAGTATTTCAATAGTACCAAGTATTGGAAAATGATCAATGTAACCTGTGTTTGGGTTTCTGTGCTTCGGAATACGAACCTTTTTTCTTGAATACTCACATATCATGGGAATTCCTTTTTGACGCGGATGCCGGAAAATATCTATTTATTATATGAAATGCAAACCTGTTAACTGAAGTTGAAACGCAGCAGGACCTTTCATACTATTATTCCAATATTATTTGCGGGTTTTTTTATCGCCTTATTATCAGGTATTTCATATGAAAACTACTTACTTTTGGGATTGCCAACAACATCGACCGATGACAAAAAGGGTGAAGTCAAGGTTGTAAGTTTTATTTTTTCTGATGGTCTTAAGAGTCAGTTTACGTATGCAAAGCCCATACTTGACAAATATGGCTTTAAGGCAACCTTCGATGTAATTTGTAATAATGCGGGCAAGAAGGGCGGGTATATGAATTGGGGGGACATTAAGACGTTGTATGATGGAGGAAATGACATAGGTTCCCATAGTATGTCACACGTACGTCTGACCGATCTTTCAAAAAAATCAATTGAATACGAAGTTGGAAAATCAAAAAAATGTCTCGAAGAGTATGGAATAAACCCTGTAAGTTTTGAATATCCATTTAGTGAAGGGTCAGATAATAAAACCGTAGTTGACATTGTCGCCAAATATTATCAGTTAGCAACTAGAGGCAATGATCCACTCATGTTTCTTAGATGTGATGGAATGGCGCAATACGACCAAAAAAATTGTAAAACCTATACCGACAATGGGACTCCTACTTACGCCAACAAATATTCTATTAGAAATTGGAGTCACGATTTTGAGAAGGTAGAAAATTCATATAGCGAAGATCAAGCATTACAGAGATTCATTGATGTTGTGAATAGCCAATCAAAGTATAATAAAGATGGGAAAGTTGAGGCGATACCAATAATAATGTACCATGGAATTGGGCAAAGTAAGATAGATTCAGGCACTAATGTGGATCTTTTTCAAAAGGAAATGAAGTATATTTATGATAATAAATTTAAGGTGATAACTATTTCACAATTAGGATATGATGCAAAAAATAATTATTTGTATATAAAGGAACTGGGATCACAACCTGAATTGCCGACAACTAATGTTACTGCCCCCACTGAAGTACCAACAACAACCACAACAAATGTTACTGCCCCCACTGAAGTACCAACAACAACCACAACAAATGTTACTGCCCCAACTGAAGTACCAACAACAACCACAACAAATGTTACTGCCCCAACTGAAGTACCAACAACAACCACAACAAATGTTACTGCCACAAGGATGGCGTCTGATGGAAATATCATCCTTGAGATCCTGAAGAATCTATTCGGACTCGAAGAAAATAATCCAACAACTCGTTGACTGCATGAGCAGTTCGTTATCGATTTTTTGCTAAATATTTTTGCCGATACGTGTGTTATAGAATTAAATATTGAATTATTAATAATTGCAAAGCCCAACGAAAAAAGCTTAGTATGAGATTACACAGGCATAGTTCGATCGTATCTTAATCTGCATCATTTCGATTGCTTGTTCACTTTATTAAAACTTTAGATATTCCTCAATACCATAAATATTATATTAATCTTGAATCGACGAATAATCATCTGTATCCAGAGTTATTGTCTCCAGGGATCCTTTGCACTATTTAATGACACCAGTTGACATTAAACCAAATTTGGCAGATTTACTTATATTGTTGACTCCAATACTCTGAAAGATTTCTGACACCGTGTATTGAATTATACCAATGTTTTCATAATTTTTATCAACAATGAATATATCGATCGATGGATATAAGAAATAAATGTATGGGTAATCGATGATATCATAGATGAAGACTAGATATGATTCTATTTTGGATGAGGTTAATGAATATGATATTGCCTGTAGAGAGATAGCCAATAAATTGAGTCTATTGAAGGAACTCTCATTAAAACACGTATCTTCTGTTATTAGGGGCACCTCATCAAAATATCACTTATCAAAAACTCCTAAATTTCGTGATATAATTAAATATTTACCATCTGATAGTAATATACGAAGAAAAATGATGGTAAAGCCTATCAAGACTGCATCTGGTGTACTTGTAATTACAGTAATGGCAAAACCTTATGACTGTCCCCATGGAAGGTGTATCTACTGCCCTGGAGGCAAAGAACTCAATATTCCACTAAGCTATACCGGAAAGGAACCGGTGACAAGATTAGCACAAAAATTTGATTATAATCCAAAAAACCAGATAATCTCTAAATTAGAACAAGAATATTCAAGAGGTCATAATATCTCAAAGATTGAATTAGTAATTGTTGGTGGAACTTTTCCATTTATGTATCAAGATTATCAGAGAAATTTTATGAAAGAATGCTTTGAAGCGTTAAACGGCGTAGAATCTTCCTCTCTTAAGAATGCACAGAAACTGAATGAAACAAGTGATATTCGTTGTGTAGGCCTTACCGTGGAAACGAAGCCAGATTATTGCAAGGAAGTTCATGTCGATTTAATGCTTGAACTAGGTATGACCCGGGTTGAAATAGGTGTTCAAACACTAAGTGAAAAGGTTTACAAGAATATTAACAGGGGTCACACTATTGACGATGTCTATCAATCATTCCAAATTGCAAAGGATGCCGGTTACAAAATTGTAGCTCACATGATGCCTGGTTTACCCGGTTCTAATCCACAAAAGGATCTTGAAGATTTTAAGAAATTATTTGAAGATTCACGTCTAAAACCCGACATGTTAAAAATATATCCGACGTTACTGTTGAAAGATACCGGGTTGGCAAAACTATATGAAAAAGGAATCTACAAGCCGTATCCAGATGAAGTTTTTATAGATTTACTTCTTGAAATTAAAAAAACTGTGCCCCCGTGGATAAGAATCATGAGAATTCAACGTGAAATAGAATCAGAGGATATTCTTTATGGATATAAGAATGGTAATATTAGGCAGATATTGCAACAGAAATTAAAAGAGCAGGGGTTACAATGCAATTGTATAAGATGTCGAGAGGTAGGAATAAAAAAGTTAACCAATTTTAGGGATATTAAAATAATGCCCAAGCGAATAGATTACGATTCATCACAAGGTAAAGAAGTCTTTTTAAGTCTAGAAGATTATGACAATGAGACCTTGTATGGTTTTCTGAGATTAAGGAAATTAGCAAAGCCTCATAGAAAAGAATTGAGAGAAAAAGATGGAAATCCATCAGCAATCGTTCGCGAACTACATGTACTTGGACAGGTAGTAGATATTGGTAACAACAATGATTTCAATTTTAATTCCTCCCAACACAGAGGATATGGCTCAAATTTGTTAGGGATTGCCGAGAATATAGTTAAAAATGAATTTGGACTGGATTCTCTTTCTATAATAAGTGCAATAGGGACCAGACAGTATTACAAGAAATTAGGATATGAAGAAAATGGACCGTACGTATCTAAGGAATTGTAGTGTTATATGAATAGAGAAGTCATAGGTAGAGGCACTTGGATTGATAAAATTGCATCTACAATTATTAGCAGAGAAAAAGACATTGGAAGACCATTGAAATCCGTTTCAGTAGAGAGCGGGCTGGGAGCATCAGGTTTCCCGCATATTGGTAGCCTTGGCGATGCCGTGAGAGCATATGGAGTTTCTCTAGCCATAAAAAACTTGGGATACGATTCAAAGTTAATTGCATATTCTGACGACTTGGATGGATTGAGGAAAATACCAACGGGCCTTCCTGACTGGTTGCGTGATTATATCGGCAAACCCGTTGCCAATATTCCTGATCCGGTAGGTCACTGTCACGATTCATATGGAGATCACATGAGCAGCCAGTTGCTTGATGCTCTAGACAGACTAGACATAAATTACGAATTCCTAAATGCGGCAAAGGTATATGGCAGCGGAATGTTAACACACCAAATACACATAATTTTATCAAATGCAGCCAATCTGGGTAACAAGATCGAGGAGTTCGTGGGTCAATCAAAATATAAAGAAACACTTCCCTACTTTCCAATTTGTGAATCATGTGGAAGGCTATATGTGGCCCACGCTGAAAAATACATAACAGAAGAAAAGAAAATAATCTATATCTGTGACGGAACCAAGTTGGGAAATAACGAAATCAAAGGGTGTGGATATACTGGTGAAGTTCCCATATCAGTGGGCAAAGGAAAACTTGCATGGAAGGTGGAATTTGCTGCAAGATGGAGTGCTCTTAGTATAAAATTTGAGGCTTATGGCAAGGACATAATGGATTCGGTAAGAGTGAATGATTGGGTGTCTGACGTTATTCTGAATTATGCACATCCCTTACATGTGAAATATGAAATGTTTCTCGATAAAGGAGGCAAGAAAATAAGCAAGTCTATAGGAAATGTCCTTACACCTCAAGTATGGTTACGATATGGAACTCCCCACTCTCTTCTATTACTGTTGTTTAAGCGAATAACCGGAACTAGGCAAATAGGTATAGATGATATTGTTACTTTAATGGAAGAATATGATACTTGTGAGGATCTCTATTTTGGTAAAATAGCTGAACAAAATCAAGATAAACTGATTAAAACAAAGGGTTTGTATGACTATATTAATCACTTAAAATCACAAACTAAACCATCACAACATGTTCCCTATATGCTCATTGTGCAGCAAGCATCTTTCTACTCAGGAGCGGATAGAGTAGAAAAAATCTTTGATAGATTGCAGAAATATAAAGTTGCAACTGATTTAACTCCTGATCTTGAACATAAAATTCAATTGGCATGTAACTGGTCTGACGATCACTTATCAACTGAGAAATTTGATCTTAAATTGACTGAAAAGGAAAAAGTGATAATTAGAATGATCCTGGATAAACTTGAAGTTGAAGTAGATTCACAGTCGGAACTTGACCCAGAAAAAATACAGCAATTAATTTATGAAACTTCAAAGCAAAACGAAGAACAACCGAGGAAAATCTTCAAATTGATGTATAGGATGTTAATAAATGCAGATAGTGGACCTAGACTAGGCGGATACATTGCTGACCTCGGCTTGAAGAGAACACGGACTATACTTGACTCATATATATAATAATGGCAGAATAATGATCATATCAAGTTACAATACTGCTAATACGTTCTCTTGGCAAACGTTGGAATGATTGAAATCTTTATGGATCAAAAATAACATCATTTACTCCCAGCTTTGAATGGATTCGCTTTTTATTTAATTCTCAAAACATATAGGCAAGACGTTGATTCTAGTACTTGGAGGTCACATTTAGATTGTCATTTGACTTTAAAAAAATGATCGAACTACTTCTTGAGCAAAAGCCGGATATTAATTTAGAGCAGATAAAAGAACTCATCGAAGAAAAAAAGAGAAAAATAGGTGCCGGTTACTTGACCGATCAAGGAGCTCTGTTTCTTGTTGCAGCTGATTTGGGAGTGTCTTTTGATAACGTTCAACGTACAAAGAGGGGGATTAAAGATCTTTATATCGGAGCAAGAGACCTAGACCTAACTGTACGACTGCTCAGTAGTTATCCCATAAGAGTTTTTACAAAAAAAGATACGAATGCGAGCATTGAAAATAGAACTATCTCTGTTTATGATGCTGGCGGTAGCATAAAAGTAAGACTATGGGATAATCTAACTCACGTAATTGAGGAAAATGGGTTAAAACCGGGGGATTTAATGCAAATAAACAATTGCTACGTAAAAAGTGCCCTCAATGGAAAGCCAATAATAAATATAGGAGAAGGGGGTAATATTTATCCTTCCGAAGGTAATGATGCCAGTATTCCAGACCTAGATAACATCACATCAAATGTTGATAGTATAAGGACTGAAAAAGACAATGCTGTAATATCGGGATTAATAAGCTCAATTCCAAGAATAATAGAATTCTCTGATTCACGAGGGGAAAGAAAAAAATCATTGCAAACAATGCTATCAAATGAATCGGGTGATAGGAAACTAAGGGTTGCTTTGTGGAATGTTGATGAAGATAGTTTACCCAGAATTTTTCAAGTGAATTCTCCAATTAGAATTATTGGGGCCCGTGTCAAGGAAGGTAACCTGCAATATGGTAATGGTGATTTTGAAATCCATGGTGACGAGGGCACAATCATAGAGCTGAGAGATAAACCTCAAGATTATGAAGTTCATTCAATTCGAATAATATCTGAAGCTAGAAGTGATAGCGGTGGTGTCAATTATGTCGGGATAGATAAGAACAAAAACATAATGTATGTCAACCTTGAAGGCATAAAGTCGAATAATTTAAACTTGAATTCCATAATAGATTGCATCCCGAACAGAATATTTGGTAATATGGTATTCCTAAAGGAAGATTCTTATTTAGAAGTAGTAGAAAATAATTCATTCCCTAAGATAGAAGAATGTATTACTAAAATAAAAGACATTCAGACAGTTGGCAACTCCTATATTATAGAATCAATAATATTACAACAACCAAATGCCACACAAGTGAACACAAAGAATGGAGAATTAGTTTCGGTAACCGATACCCTGATAGGGGATGACACGGGGGAAATTAGATTAGTCGGTTGGCGTGATAGCAGCACGGAACTGGATAGCTTGAAAGTTGGTGACAGAATAAGAATCCTGGGTGCCATATTAAATAGTGGTAGAGAAGGGAAGCTAGAATTGACACTAAGAAAGGATTCATCAATTAATACCATTTCGTAGGTACAAATTTAATCTAATACACATGCTTGCAATGAGTTAATATTAAAATTTGGTTTTAAATTTGAGAAATATTATTGATACTAGTATATTCGATTCATAACCTAAAAAGATAAACTGGCATTTTTTCTACAAGAAGAAACAGGGATTTAATGATCCGCTTTTTGAGAATTATTTGTCATTCCAAAATCCTCTTGTTATTACATACTGTCTTTCTGCGTCATAAATACTCCTATACAAGTTTTCATCATCTACATAATTGCGAAGAATCCTAGCTGCCGTTTCAACACCTATCCCATAGCCAGAGAGTACAGTAAGTGCTTTTTTGCCGAAGTTGTTAATCAATGATGCAGTTTTCCAAGCTCTTTCAAATTTGTGATTTTGATCACTGTTAATTTCTGATCCTTTCAATTTATTCAAAATTATCCTTGAAAGCTCGTAGTCAGAAGAAAACGTGGTTGTAATCAATTTCGAGCCACATAATCTACACGAGATGGATCCCATTATTTCTCTAGTTTCAACTAATCTTTCCCACTTGCCACATCGGATACATATAAGTCGATGTTTAGTTTTATCTAACCTCTCCTTTATGAGTTCTAACACACCCTTCTCAATACTTAGTGGCGAAGACGAGGCTTTGGAATGGTGTTCTATAACACTCTGGGCCAAGGGAGAAAAATGGGTTAAATCAAGCCAATGAATTGATGTTTCTTTGTTTCTTATTTTTCCAAGAATGTCTTCTGTACCCTTTACATCGAATTTGTCATGTACTAACTCTCTTAACGATTCCTTACTTATCGGGGTTTTAGAATATCTGTCGTATATGTAACGAGAGAGTCGCTTGTCATACACTGCATTCTTCTCAACTAGTCCAAATTTCTTTGAGACCATCCATACTCTCCAATTTAGGTTATATGTATTGGTTAACGATGCAATCAAGATTGCCTCAACATCAAATTCATCATAAAATATTTTTTCAATATTTGCTCGCGACAGTCTAACCGAAGAGCCTAAAAGAATTCGATAAGGATCCGATTTTGTTTCTACTAAATGTCCAACATATGACGCCAGAATCGTTGAAAAAAGTGACGACAATGTATTGTTGATTTTTGTACCGAAGGTTGAATGGATCACAATAGTATTATTGGTAGCAACACTTTCTATCACGATATTTCTAGAGTCAGGAATTATGGGAATTTTCTCTAAAATGTTCCTAATGTCGGATTCAAATTTAAAATTGCTCTCGCAGAGAACTTTATTTCTAAGCCTACCTACGCCAACAGCAGTTTCATAATCTACTGGGATCATTTCACCTACCCAATGAGGCACATTTATCGGTGAACCATAGATTTGTTCTACATTTACCTGCAATTTATTCTCATCCACGCTTACTATTCGCCATTGGGTCCCCTTTAGGACAAATACATTACCTCTTTCGCCAAACTCACCAATAAATTGTTGATCCAAGTTGCCTATTCTCTTTTTTCTTATTACATCGATAACTTCAAACTTTACTATATTCGGTATCGTTGAAATATTCTCGAAATAATACTTGTATGATTTTATTCTTCTGGTATATGTCTTATTTTTTGGATCATATTTTATAATTCTAAAGTTATCAAGCAAAACTGCACATTGTTCCAAGTCCGAGAAAGGGAGATTTTTAAACGGATTTGATCTTTTTATGATTTGGTAAACTTCCTGAAGGCTGACCGGTCCTAATGTTGATATAGCAAATCCCACCAGATGATGTGTAACCACATCTAATGAATTAGTGTGAGGCTCTTGTACTTCGATTGATCTGTTCTCCATTCTTTTAATTATTGATAAAGATTCGAGCTCATCGTCACCACTATTTATAATTATTAATCCTTTGGCTGATTTAAAATTTACATGTCTGCTTCTTCCAATTCTTTGTACAAGCTTTGAAACCTGCTTTGATGATCCATAGTGGATTACTAATTCTACAGAACCAATATCCAGACCCAACTCTAACGAGGATGTACAAACTACTATGCCTGTCGTGCCTTCCCTCAGTTTAGTTTCTGTTTCTTCACGTGTTTCCCTTGAAAGGGAGCCATGGTGAACTTCTATTGGAATTTCGTTTTGATTTCTTATTGTAGTTCCAATGTATTCTGCTTCATCTCTAGTATTTGTGAATAATAGTACAGACCCACATACCTTGTTATCATTTAGATATTTTAGCACAAATTTGGCTACGTTACTTATTGAACCCTTTAGATACTTCACCTCTATGTCATATTTCCTTATTGTATTATCTACAAGAATGGAACACTTCCTATTTGCCCCACTAATAAAATTCCCCGCATCTTTCAAATTACCAATAGTAGCAGACAACCCTATTCTGACTAAATTATGAGTACTTATCTCCTGCAGACGCTCTAGACTAACAGTTAAATGAGTTCCCCTTTCATTTCCGATTAATTCGTGCACTTCATCTACTACTACCCATCTAAGATGCTTTAGGTATGATTTGAATTTCTCATGCATAAGTATTATCCCGAGCGATTCAGGGGTTGTTATGAGAATGTGAGGGGGTTTATTTACTAATTTCTGTCTGGCTGTTCTCGTCGTATCTCCATGTCTTATTTGAGCTTCAAGATTTCTCTTTTTAGCATAATTCATTATTCTTCTAAGAACGTCATTATTCAGAGCTCTTAAGGGGGTAATATATAATACAACAATCGCATTGCCCTCCGTAAAATCAGGGTTCTTATCTCGCTCAATTTCAAGAAGTGAAAATATTGGAATTATAGAAGCTTCTGTTTTTCCTGATCCTGTGGGAGCAACGAGGAGGCAGTTTCTCTTTCGAGAAATTACCGGAATTGACATACTTTGTATCTTTGTCAGAGTCTGAAATCCTTCATCTCTGAAGGAGGCTTTGATCTGTTCATCAATAACAGTCATTCAGCTTCTCGATTTTTCACTATCTGGATTTTGACTTGTTTTAACCCTCAATTTTTCATATAATATTGTTGCAAAGAGACCTGCAACAAATAACCCAACTGCTATCTGAACCAATATATCAAAATTCAATGATAACCATTCTAAACATACATTTCTCATTTATAAATCGATTGAAATAAAGGAACAAATTGTACTCAATTATGAATTGTATTTGCTAAAATCAAACAAAGGAGAATATCCATTTTTTTAACTTGGTAAACATATTGCATCAGGTTTACCCTCAAGTTTTTATTTCCTTCTCCAAGGTACCATACCACCTTCTTATAACATAAAGTAGATATCCGCTGAATGTTGTTTACTATTGATAAACAAGTCATCCATATATCTCCCATTACATTATGGACATCCTCCTCAATACCTCCTACAACGGATGAAAAAACTTGCTTCGTCTATATCAAAAATTCTTATTGAGGAACAAGGCACTAGCGAATTTCTAAAGAGAGTAGCAGACCCATTATGGTTTCAATCGTTTGAATGTGTATTAGGATTTGATTGGCACTCCTCCGGACTAACTACCGTGGTCACTCGAGTACTCAAACATTCTATTGACCCACAATATCACGGAATCATGATCGCTGGCGGCAAAGGAAAAAAATCATCGTCACAAAGGAGCGAAATACCAAAATTAGCCCAATACTCCAATATGCCGCATAAAAAAATATCTGATCTTCTATACGCGAGCAAAATTTCTGCAAAATTAGACAACACAGCAATTCAAGATGGATACACTATTTATCATCATACTATTTTTTTTGATGAGGAAGGAAATTGGACTGTAGTTCAACAGGGAATGAATTCTGACATTAAGATGGTTAGACGATATCACTGGATTTCTGAAAAAGCGGCAAGTTCATTTGTTTCTGAACCTCACTCTGGTTTAATATGTAATAAAGCCCATCAAAGGGTACTTGATATGACAGCTTCTGAGTCTATAGAAACGCAAAAAACATCATTGGATTTTATACGAGGGAATCCACAAAATCTAATCTCTTCGATTAAGAAATTAAATTTAGGCAGAAACCCAACATTAGACGATTGGATATCAAGTAACAAAGAAGGCAAGTAAAATTAAATTAACAGATAGTTTTGAAATGCCAAGACATCTTAACTGGAAGATTATCAACAAAGCCTATGATATTCAACCAAAAAATTACGAAGAATTCGTTTATATCGAAGGAGTCGGCCCGTCTTTAGTAAGGGCACTATCACTCGTATCTCAACTAATTTACGGGACTAGCGCCTCTTGGAAAGATCCAGTGCGATATAGTTTTGCTCATGGAGGTAAAGATGGAGTTCCATATCCGGTGGACAGAAATACATTTGACAGGTCAATCCGGTTTTTAAGAGATGCCATTGAAAGAGGAGAAATCTCTCGAGAAGAAAAAGTAACTGCTCTGAAGAAATTATCTACAAATCTACGAATAATACTACCATCATATGTTGAATGAATTTAGAATATTCATAGCGTGAGTAGTGCCAGGCAACTTTTTAAATAATAGCATTCAATATTTAAGTCCGAAAACCTTATGCAATACATCAATTGAATTTTTATAATGAAATTATAAAAATAAGCAAGATAGTTTTACTTTGGTCAAGAGCGATAAGAATAAAGTTTTTGCTTGCGTCGGTTATCGCTGTAACTAACGGAATTGTCATTAGTTATTGGAAGACTGGTTATATTGACATTGGCTACGCGGTGCTAACATATATTGGAATAATGTGTTTGCACATCAGCGTTGACCTGTTAAATGATTATTCAGATTTTAAGAGGGGAATTGATACAAATACAAAGAGAACAAAATTTAGTGGTGGAACAGGAGTCATTCCCGAAAATCTCATAAGTTCCAGGCTAATTTATTGCGTTGGGATTATATTTCTGATATTAGGGGGTTTGATAGGATTATATTTTGTTACTATTAAAGGTATTATTATATTAGTTTTATTAATCTTTGCAATTATTTCTATTTATTTTTATTCTACAAACATAGTAAATGCTGGGCTAGGAGAGCTTTTTGTGGCTATTAAGGGTTGCATGATTGTCTTGGGATCATATTATATTCAAAGCGATTCTATTGAACTAACCTCTGTCTATGTTGGAATAATTATTGGACTTCTTTCATCCGTGGTACTCCTAGTTACTTCGTTCCCTGATTATGACGCAGATAAAAAAAGTGGAAGACGAACTTTGGTTATAGTCATTGGCAAAGAAAATTCAATTAAACTTCTAATTATTATAATCGGAGTAACCTATGCAATGATCATTGGCGGGTCTATTTTTAACGTCTTACCCATTTTTTCAACTATTGGGATTTCGTCCGCACCATTCGCAGTTAAGGCAGTCCGCAAGTTGAGGAGATTTCATGATACCGGCGAGTTAGTTTCAAGTATGGCCAATTCAATCATCTATTCGAGAGTCTGTGGAATACTATTAGCAGTAAGCTTCATAGTCTAATGGTGTACTTTAATGAAATTATGTTGTTTGGTTAATCGTTACCCGAATCGGATATCCATTAATATTTTGCGTGGTTGTTGTGACATATGAATGTACTAAATGAATCCATCATTAAAGCAAGACTTTCAAAATTACTTAAGACTAGAAAAATGGGGAAATCTATTTATGTTTTTAATGAATTGGATTCAACTCAGGACTATGCTAACTCATTACCAAAGAATGAATCATTTCATGGAACAATAGTAATAGCTAGGAAGCAAAATATTGGTAAAGGTAGGATGGGTAGGAACTGGATTTCACCTGAGGGTGGCCTATGGATGTCCATAATTTTAATTCCTGATTTTAGCGTAGACAACATCATTTTTACGCAGTTTATAGGTGCACTAGCAGTAGCGGATGCAATATTTGAAAATACAAAAATTTGCTGTAAACTAATGTGGCCCAATGACGTGTTAATAAATGAAAAAAAAGTATG
>Ga0310896_10000062_pt1 | contig 16279 bp, 13 predicted proteins | sample C8D1metaG_FD_204663 | JGI IMG/M metagenome (GOLD analysis project Ga0310896, IMG submission 204663) | Lab incubated soil microbial communities from West Virginia University Organic Research Farm, Morgantown, WV, United States - C8D1 | ecosystem: Environmental > Terrestrial > Soil > Agricultural... | reverse complement strand
CTCATGCGGCTGCGCAGTCCCCACAACTCATCGCGCGCCGCAGCGTGGGCGTAGTTGCCCTGCTGTCGATCGGCGTACCACGCGATTTGCGGTTGATCGGCCGCGGCGCGCTGCAACACATACGCTTCGTACGCCTTGAGATCGGGCTCGACGCGCGGATAGGCCGCATAGAGGTGAGCGAGCTCGCGCGCGCCGTTGCTGATCCGCTGCATGTCAACCTTGACGCCGGCGCGGCGCGCTTCATCGAGGCCCCACAACGCATACGCCGTCATGAACGGATGATTGCCGTCTTCCTTCCACCAGCCCCAACCGCCGTCGGCGTGCTGGAAATCGTAGAGGCGCTGCAATCCGGCGGAGACCTGGCGATCGAGCGCCGACAGCCGCTCGGTCGGCGCGAGTTTCAACTCGGTGAGGGCACGCGTCACGAGCAGGTTCGGCAGGAAACTCGAGAGTGTCTGCTCGGTGCACCCGTACGGATAGTCCGTCAGGAAGTCGAGCGCGCCGAGCACGGATCCGGCGAGCGACGGCGCGAGTGACACGGAAATCGATCGCGCTGCCGGATTCGATGCCTCGGGCATCTCCACCGTCGTCGTCGCTTCGCCGGCGCCCACCAACGAGCCGCTCTTGCCAGCCTCGCGGTGGATGCCGAACGGCAGAATCGGGATCGGGAGTTCAACGGCATCGACATCGCTCTCGGTCTTTGCCGTGGCCGTCACCGTCGCCGCACCAGGCGCCTTCGCCGCGAACCGCCAGTCGTCGCGCCGCTCCGCGCCGCTGGTGAGCGCACTGCTGGTCGCGGGCTGCGTGCCGACCGCCGCCAGGCCCGTCGATTCGATCGATACCGACGCGGTGCGCGACTCGCTCTTGTAGTTGTGCACCATCGTCGGCACCACGACCTCATCGCCTTCGGTGAGGAAGCGCGGTGTGATCACCCGCACGATCAGATCCTTGGTCGTCGTCGTGCGCGCGATCGTCGAGCCGGCCTTGGTGTCCTCGGTGAACGCGCGCGCGGTTAGGCGCCACGTGGTGAGCGCGTCGGGATAGGTGACCGCGATGCGTCCCCTGCCGGTGGCATCCGTGACGAGATCCCCGACCCAGTGGATCGCGTCGGGGAATTCCTTCCGGACCTGCGCCTGCACCGGCTGATCGCCTTTGAAGTCCGCCAGCGTGTAGGGACGGCGTTTGCGTTGCGTCAGCTGCAGTCGATCGCGGCCGGAGAAGCCCGTGAAGTAGTACGAGCTCGAGAACGTCGTGCCGACGCGCGAGTATTCGCGGCGATAGAAGAAGCGAATCGGATCCGGCGTGTCGTCCGGCTTGACGCCGTAGACCGCTTCGTCGATCACCGCGAGGCTGACCTGCGCCCGCACCGGCTGTCCCGCTTGATCCGTCACCGTCACGTCGAAGATGCCCGGATCGCGTGGGCGCGACACCGCCTGTTGCGCCGTTACCGCCACCTTCAAGGTTCGCGATGCGGCCGCCACACCGAGGCGGCGCTCCGCCCGATACAAACGCCCTTCGCGCAGGTAGACGAGATTCACGAACACGTCGCCGACATCACCTTCGTCGATCGGCACCTGGATCGAATCCGTCGCCGCCGGGCGCAGCAGGCGGAACCACGACACGTGCTGTCCTTCCTTCGTGACGAGCACCGGGCCGATCACCGTGTCGCCGCGCACGATTAACGTGGCCGATTCGCCAGGTTGATAGTTGCGCTTGTCGGCGAGCAGCTCGAGATAGCGATCGCCGGCGTCGCCGTAATCACCCGGCCCCGGTATCCAGATGAACACGTCATCCTGCACGGTGCGCGCGCCGCTTGGCGCGGTGGCGCGGACGCGGAAGCTGCCGGTGCGATTGGGCAGCGTGAAGGTCACCATACCCAGTCCGCTGGCATCGGTCGTCGCGTTCTGTGTTGCGATCGGTGTCACCTCCGGCTGCGCGTAGTAGCCCGATCGATATTGCAGATGTTCGAGCGCGAGCGCGACCGGCACGTTGGGTTGTGCCGCACCGAGATAATCCAACGCGCGGATCGACACCTGCACCTGTTCGCCGCCGCGGTGGATCGCGTTGCCGGCCTCCGCCGACAGGAAGAAGGTGCCGTAGGTCGCGTGCACGATCGTGCGGCCGGATACCTCGCGATTCGCGGCGTCGGATACCTGCGCTTCGATGCGCGCGCTGAAGTCGCGATTGCTCTCGTCGACCCCGAGCGGAATTCTGATCTGGCCCTTACCGCTCTCGTCGAGCCGCAACGTGCCTTCCCCGGTCTGATTGTCGCCGTACCAATAGCTGTTGTCATCGCCCTCGAGATCGTCGTTCCAGCGCAGCGGAGAGAAATACGGCTGCTGGTTGACGACCCATCGCACCTGCGCGTTCGCGACCGGCTGGCCAAAGTAGTAGCGCGCCTGAACGTCGACAATGGCCTCTCGGCCCTGCAACACGAATCGCGACGCCGGCGTCACGATCACTTCGAACTCAGGTTTGCGATATTCCTGTACTTCGAATCCGCCAGTGCCCTGGGCATCGCCGCTCTGGATGCGGATCGAGTAGTTGCCGAGCGCGGCGGTGGCCGGCACCGGGAAGTTCGCATGCACCGCGCCGAAGCCATCGAGCTTCACCTGCCGGCGGAACACGACCTTGTCGTTGGCGTCGGCGACGACGACTTCGGCGTCGGGCCGATCGAACTTCGCGAGCGAGTCCATCTGGCGCCAGCGCAGGATCGCCTTGAGATGGACCGTGTGCCCCGGCCGGTAGATCGGCTTGTCGGTGTAGATGTAGGCGGCAAGCTCGCGGCCCGGCTGCCCGAGCGTCCACGATCCCGGGTCGCTCGCGGCGACCTGGTTGCCGCATCGCGCCACGCCGACGATGTCTTCCATGCGCTCGTCGGGCAGCTTCGCTTCGAACAATCCGTCGCTGTTCGTCCTGCCTTCGGCGATCGTCTTCTTCTTGAAGACGACGTGGACGTTGCAATCGATCGCCGGCTCGCCGCTGAACCGATCGGCGGCGAAGAAGAGGATCTGGCCCGGTGAGCTCTTGGTGACAATGCCCATGTCCGACACCATCACGATCGTGTAGGCGCGCAGCAGGTCGTTCACCGCTTCGACGACGTACACGCCGGGCTGCTTGAGATCGACGGGCACGCGCCGCACTTCGGTGTCGCGATTGTTGGGCAGCAGCTCGCGCCACGTCGTTACGACCTGATCGCCGTTGAGCAGCGGCACCTGCGCGAAGGTGCTGGCATTCAGCACGACGCGCTGCGCGACTTCGGCCTTGTCGCTGATCGCGCGGCGGGTGACCCGATAGTCGTGGCTCGCCTGCGTTCGCGCAAACCGACGCACGCGCTGGCGCTGCACGCGCTTCCAGTCGGCGAAGCGCTCGAGCCACGTGCGTTCCTGCTTGACGTTGGCGTCGCCGGTGCCGAGCGAATGCGGATCGTTGAGGCCCTCGAAAAATGCAAACGGATCGCGCACCTTGTAGACGCGGAAGTCGAGCTGCGGGATGCGGCGGAAGGTGAGATAGAAATTCGGGGCGTCGCGCGTCGTGAAGACTTCGCTTGTCGACAGGGAGAACGCTGGACGCGCGTCCGCATCCGATTCTTGCGCGGCCGCCGCAAAGGGCAGAAGGCAGAAGGCAAAAGGCAGAAGGAAATTCAGGAATCGCTTCATAGCATTACGAGCCGGAACACGCCGACGAAATTCGGGTTGGATCCGAGTGGACGCCAACGCGGCGCGGGATGCTGCATCAATGTCGAAAGGCGAACTTTTCTGACTTCGCCCTGACTGCCTGACTGCCCGACCCCCTGGCTGCCTGGTCCGGTGTGATACACGACCCAGTCATCGCCCTCGGTCTCGAAATGCGATCGGCCGACGAAGACCATCAGGTGATCGGGTTCGCGCTGGCCGGGCTGACGAAAGTAGAGCAGATCGCCGGGCCGCGCCGCGTGCGCATCGCGGCCGAGCGGCTTCGCGTTCAGATTGATCAGCGTCTTCGCATCGGCGAACTCCGCGAACTTCGGCGTCGCGTCCGCTGAGATGCGAAACAGCGGGAGCCCTTCGCTGCCGGCGCGCGGCGCGGATCGGACGTCGGCAAACTGCGGTGTGAAGGGCAGGCCGGATCGCCGCACCCATTCCGGCGTGTGGGTGCGCAGCGCCTCGCGAACGGCGTGGCGTACGAGCGCGGCACAATCGTTCACGTCTTCGGTCTGCCGCTCGAACTGCGCATCCGCGAGCAACACGAACCAGGCGCGGAACGCCGCCCGATCCGACTCGTCGGCCAGCCGCACCTGCGCGGACACGCCCCCGCCGCCGATAGAAAAGGTGACGAGGGCCGCCACCACGGCGGCTCCCAGACGAGGCATGACAGCATCTTGCCCCGAAACGGATGGCGTCGGGAAGGCGTCCTAAGGGGTAGAATTGCGGCAGGGACGTCTATGCTGATCAAGAAACCCGTTGATATTCGAGAGTCCGAAGTGACGCCGAAGGAGTTGTTCCTCAGGCGGCGCGAGTTCCTTGCGGCGGCCGGCGTCACCGCCGCGGCCGTGGCGACCAACGGGCTGGGCCTGCTTGGCGATGAGGAAAATGTCGCGGCGCAGAATCCGAATGCGCAGAAGCTCGCCAACCTCAAGAAGAGCCCATTCAGCACCGACGAGAAGCTGAATTCGTACCGCGACATCACGACCTACAACAACTTCTACGAGTTCGGCACCGGCAAGGCCGATCCCGGGAAGTACGCGAACACCTTGAAGCCGCGTCCGTGGAGCGTCGTCGTCGAAGGGCAGTGCGCCAAGCCCGGCACCTACAACATCGAAGACATCATGAAGTGGGCGCCGATCGAGGAACGCATCTATCGCATGCGCTGTGTCGAGGCGTGGTCGATGGTGATTCCGTGGAACGGCTACCCGATGAGCGAGTTCCTCAAGCGCTTCGAGCCGACATCGAAAGCGAAGTACGTCCAGTTCAAGACGCTCGTCGATCAACGGCAGATGCCGGGACAGACCGAGCCCGCGCTGCAGTGGCCGTACGTCGAAGGCCTGCGCATGGATGAAGCGATGCATCCGCTGACGCTCGTCGGCCTCGGCCTCTACGGCGAGGTCATGCCGAACCAGAACGGCGCGCCGATTCGACTGGTGGTGCCGTGGAAGTACGGCTTCAAGGGCATCAAGTCGATCGTCCGCGTGTCGTTCGTCGAGAACGAGCCGCTCAACACCTGGAAACAGCAGCAGTCGTCAGAGTACGGCTTCTACGCCAACGTCAACCCGCAGGTCGATCACCCGCGCTGGTCGCAGGGCAGCGAAAACCGGCTCGGCGAGTTCTTCCGCCGCAAGACGCTGATGTTCAACGGCTACGCGGATCAGGTCGCGTCGCTCTACTCGGGAATGGACCTCCGGAAGTTCTACTGATTGAACGCGACGCAAAAGAGACGATGGGTCTTCAAGCCCATCGTCTGGATCGCCTGCCTCGCGCCGCTCGCGTATCTGATTTACAGCCTCTACCAGGATCTCGGCGTCAACCCGATCGAGACCTTCACCAACTTCACCGGCATCTGGACGCTGCGGTTCATCATGATCACGCTGGCGATCACGCCGCTGCGCTGGCTGACCGGCATCAATCAACTGGTCAACTATCGCCGGATCGTCGGCCTGTTCGCATTCTTTTACGGCTCGATTCACTTCACTACCTATGTCGTGACGACGTTCTTCATCGGGGGCTTTTCCAACTTCGATGCCTCTGGCCTGGCCGACGACCTGACGACGCGGCCGTACATCATCGCGGGGTTCACGGCGTTCGTGCTGATGATCCCGCTGGCGGTGACGTCGACGGCCGGATGGATCCGCCGGCTGGGCGGCAAGAAGTGGAACTGGCTGCACAGGCTGATTTACATCACCGCGATGGCGGCGGTGCTGCACTATTACTGGAAGGTCAGCGTCAAGCTGGTGCCGGTAAATCCGCGCAATTACGCGATATTGGTCGCGATCCTGCTCGCCTTCCGGGTCTGGCGTTACTTTGCGAAGCGGGCGGCATCTGAGGTATAACGTGCGAGAGATGAAGACTGTGTGGATGTGCGCGTGTTGTTGCGTCGGGGATTCCTCCGACGCCTGATTCGCTGTGTCCATGGAAGGCCGTTCGGATCGGCCACAAGTTCTCAGAGATTCAGGGCCCGGAGGTGCAAACCTCCGGGCCTTTTTGCTTTTTGAACGTAGAGGCGGGTCTTGAGACCGCCTGAAGGGGAGAAAGAAATGAAACGTTTACTGATTGCCTTATTCGCCTTGACCCTGGCGGCACCGGCGCTTCGCGCGCAGGCGCCGTCGCAGTCGCTGTCCGGACTCTGGGATGCGGCCGTCGTCGTCAACGGCCTCGAGATTCCGTTCCGCTTCGAAATCGCCGGCGACGGCGCGGCGATTAGCGGATCGTTCTTCAACGGCGACGAGAAGGTGACGTCGACCGGCGGGAAGTACGAGAACGGGTCGTTGACGCTGAACTTCGATCACTACGCGACGCAGATCGAAGCGGGGCTCGTGAACGGCCGGCTGGCCGGCGTCTACAATCGCGCCCAGGGCTTCTATCCCTTCTACGCCAGGAAGTTCACGCCGTCGAACGCGTTCCCGAACGAAGTGCCGCAGATTGACGGGCTCTGGACGATCGGCAACGTCAACAGCAACAAGGGCGAGGCGGCGTGGCGATTCATCGTGCGGCAGTCCGGTGCGGAAGTGACCGCGGCGATTCTTCGCGTTGACGGCGACACCGGCGCGCTCGCCGGCACGTTCCGCCAGGGCAAGTTTATCGTCAGCCACTTCTCAGGCGCGCGGCCGCTGGTCCTCGAACTGACGCCGCAGAAGGACGGCACGCTCGAGATCGTTCGCAACCGCACGGAAAAGATGATCGCGGTCAAGGACACCGAAGCGAAATTGAAGGGCGTGGCCGAGCCGACCGATCCGTCGCGCCATTCGAGCGTGAAGAACCCGACGGAACCGTTCAAGTTCTCGTTCCCGGATATCAACGGCAAGATCGTCTCGAGCACGGACGAGCGTTTCCGCGGCAAGGTCGTGATCGTCGGCATCGGCGGCAGCTGGTGCCCGAATTGCCACGACGAGGCGCCGTTCCTCTCGGAGCTGTATACGAAGTACCAGTCGAAGGGCCTCGAGATCGTCGAGCTGTCGTTTGAAGAAGAGGCGCAGAAGGCGAAGGGCTTTGCCCGCCTGCTGGCGTTCAACAAGCGCTACGGCGTGAACTACACCGTGTTGCTTGCCGGTGATCAGGGTGACCTCGCGGAGAAAGTGCCGCAGATCCACAACCTGAATTCGTTCCCGACGACGATCTTCATCGGTCGCGACGGCCTGGTGCGGGCGGTCCACGCCGGTTTCGCTGGTGCGGTGAGCGGCGTGTTCCACGAGAATGCGAAAGACGAGATCACCGCGACCGTCGAGCGCCTGCTCGCCGAATCGTCGACGACCACGCGATCGCAGCAGTAATCGCGCCCAATAACGAGCCCCAGGGGTCGCCGGCGTTGCCGTGCTATACTTGGGGCTCGGATCTTGCCGCGTGCTGTTTGCCGCCTGTGGGCGTATCGAGCCTTCCTGACTCGCTCCTCCTGACGATCTACTAGCAACGAGACGAAGTCCTTCAGCGGATTCATTTCCGAACCGCTGGTCGTGTATTGCGCCGGGCCTTCCGGCGAAGGTGCCGCTTTGGCGGCACAGGAGTAAGTGATGGGTCGAAAACTTTACGTTGGAAATTTGCCGTACCAGACCGATGAAGCCGCGTTGACGACGTTGTTCGCTGCGGCGGGCACCGTTGAAACGGTGTCGGTGGTGCGGGACATGGCCACGGGCCGCGCCCGTGGCTTTGCGTTCGTCGAGATGGGCAGCGATGAGGAAGCGCAGGCGGCGATCAACCAGGTCAACGGTGTTGAACTGGGTGGACGCTCGCTGACCGTGAACGAAGCGCGTCCCAAGACGTCCGGCGGCGGTGGTGGATTCGGCGGCGGCGACAGCCGCCGACGATCCGAGCCGCGCTGGTAATTACCTAGACAACCGCGGCCGGGGATCCATCGGGTTCCCGGCCCGCGACTTCCACCTCGATCTCGCCGATTCGGGTGAGCGCTTCGGTGCGCAGGGCCAGTGCGGCATTCGCAATGGCGCTTTCGCCCGCCCGCTCGACTTGCGGCAGCCGCTTGTCGATGGCGGCGATCAATTCGACGAGCGTCTGCATCGTCGTGCGCAGGTCAGTGACGTTGGCTGGCGTGATCATCACTTCTGCCACCATCGCTGCGTCGAGCTCGAAAGCAGGCTGGGGTTCCAGACTTCTCCACAATCCAGGCAGCGCCAATAACTCTGTGACGTCGGCCGCTTCGCCGCCGAGCTGGTCTCCGTCGATCGGCATTTGGGACACGCCGGAGGCGCGTCGAGTTTCTGTCCTGAATTGCCGGGCGTGAGATCGATGAAGCTCTTGGATGTTGCCACGTACCCTCGCGAAATGTGCTTTGGTGAGGGCACTGCCCGGAAGGGGCGATGGGCTCAGGAAAGCCGGAAACGTCGCTGTGATTATGACTCACTTACTGCGGCCCTGCTAGCGATATCGGATACCATCCCGTGCGTGACTTCGACGATAAAGCCCCTGAATACCCCGAGCCAGGTGCTGTTCGCCAGCCTGATCGGCACCACGATCGAGTTCTTCGACTTTTACATCTATGCAACGGCGGCGGTCCTCGTGTTTCCGCGGCTGTTCTTTCCGTCATCGGATCCGGCCACCGCGACGCTCGCTTCGCTGGCGACGTTCGCGATTGCGTTCGTCGCCCGGCCGATCGGCTCGGTGGTGTTCGGTCATTTCGGCGATCGCGTCGGCAGGAAAACCACGCTCGTCGCGGCGCTCCTGACAATGGGCGTGTCGACGGTGTTGATCGGCGTGCTGCCGACGTATGCGTCGATCGGCCTCGCGGCGCCGCTGCTGTTGTCGCTGTGCCGTTTCGGCCAGGGCCTGGGCCTCGGCGGTGAGTGGGGCGGCGCCGTGTTGCTGGCCATCGAGAATGCGCCGCCGGGCAAGCGCGCGTGGTATGGCATGTTTCCGCAGCTCGGCGCGCCGCTTGGCTTCGTCTTTTCCGGCGGCGTGTTCCTGCTGCTGTCGCGAACGTTGACCGATGAACAGTTCTTCGCCTGGGGTTGGCGCGTGCCGTTCCTGGCCAGCGCGACGCTCGTGCTCATTGGCCTCTACGTGCGCTTGACCATCACCGAGACCCCGATTTTTGCCGAGGCGATGAAGAAGGACGAGAAGAAGATCAAGGTGCCGGTCTTCGCGGTGTTCCGCGACTATCCGGGCACCCTGTTGCTCGGCATGATGATTTCGGTCATTGCCTACACCTTGTTCTACATGCATTCGGTGTTCAGCTTGTCGTGGGGCACGAGCAAGCTGGGTTACACGCGCAATGAGTTCCTGGTCATGCAGTTGTTCGCGATCCTCTTCTTCGCGGCGACGATTCCGATTGCCGGCATCCTCGCCGAGCGCGGCCGCCGCAAGGCGATGATCTGGATGACGATTGGCGCCGTCGCATACGGGTTCGTCATGCCCACGCTGTTCGCCGCCGGCACGGCAGGTGCCGTGACGATGATGTGCCTGGGCTTTGGGTTGACCGGCCTGGTGTATGGCCCGCTGGGTACGGTGCTGTCGGAGTTGTTCCCGACCTCTGTCCGGTACACCGGCAGCTCGATCTCGTTCAACGTCGCCGGCATTTTCGGCGCGTCGCTGGCGCCGTATGCGGCAACATGGCTGGCCAATAACTACGGGCTGCAGTATGTGGGGTATTACATCTCCGGTGTAGCGGCGTTGTCGTTGATCGGACTGCTCGCGACACGAGAGACGAAGGACATCGACTTACGGCACTAAGAGGTCAGATGTCAGAATCTTTGCCAGCTCACGATTGACCGCCGCGGCAGCAGCACGCGCCTCCATTCGAGTTGCGTTAGCGGCGGTCGTGAACTCCGCGCCCAAACGGTTCGAGCAGATCCTCTTCTCACGCCTGCCACTGCACCAGGCGATGAGTCGAATACCGGCGCGGGCGGTGTCCAGCTAAAATCGAGTCATGAAGCGTGACGCAGCGGAGATCTTGAAAGAGGCCCTGGCTCCGGCAGAGGCCCGCGCAGCACTGGCCAAGTCATTGCTCGATCGCCTCGACACCGACGTTGACGAGGACGCCGGGGCCGCTTGGGCAACCGAGGTGAATAGGCGCGTGGCGGAACTCAACAGCGGAGCCGTCAAAGCTATTCCCTGGGCAGAGCAGCGCCGTCGACTCGCCGCGGGAGGATGCCCGTTCACGAGGTTATCGTTGCCGGTCGTATTCATCATCAGCCTGGTCGCCATGTTGCTGTTCCCGTCGCCGTCCTTTGCGCAGTGGACGAAGACGATCGACTGCCCTGAGGGAACGGTGTACCGGGACGTGCGGAGAGATGCGGGCCGAGAGGAGTTCTGCGAGCGTCAGCTACCAAGCCCTATCAAGCTGCAGCACGGTCCTTCTCGTTGGTGGTACAGCGAAGGACACTTCGGCGAAGAGGGCAATTACACGAACGGTCGCAAAGCTGGCAAATGGAAGGAGTGCGATCGCTTCGACCGCTGTCAGGATCGTGTATACGAACTGCTCTCGCCAGAAGAAAGGGCACGCGGCCTCAGGCCGGAAGTCCCGATAACTTTTGCGAACGGCAAGTACGTGTTCGACTTTGGTTCGTGTTGGTCAACTCGGGTGACGCGTCAAACACCGGACTCGTTCGTGGAACTGAATGTCGTGTCCGGACTCATCAGATGTCAGGTCACGTACATCTCGTCGACCGAGAAGGACCGGGCTGCGGGAAATCAGGGGCACTACTTGTGTGAAGTTCCCTACTCCGTGGGAGTTCGGTCGTTTGACTCGGTGGACTTGAGATCCGAGCTCCCGAGAGCTGGCTTGCCGCAGTTCTGCAGGAAGGACGACCGACCGGCAACGGAACCTATGCCAGACGGCCTTTCGGCACAGGCCCTCGCGATCTGGGTGAATCAGAGCTTCTTGGATGGTCGCACGAAACAGCAGGCTCGAGCGTGGACGACCCTTGCCGACGTTGTGGATGTCGAATGCGCTGCTATCGACCAACCCCGACAAGGCACTGTCGTCTTAACAGTTCGATTGAACGAGTACGCCGAGAAACTCGTGATGAACCGACTCGGGAAGGACGAGATAAAGGCCGACGCGTGCGGCGGACGATTTCCGCTGACCTGGCTTGAGACCACTCGCGATGCCTCTGGACACACGCTATTCAACTTTGCGCTAAGTCGCGTGAGAACAAGAGCCCCACGGCAACGGGCGTGTATAGCCTCTCAGGTGCCCCTGCAGCCGACGTGCGCGAGCCGATAGACGTTCCGCAGGGTCACTATTTGGGCTCTCGATTGAAGTTGCACAGATTTCGATCGACTCCAACGCCTCCGCCGAATTAGCCCTTATTGCGGCGGCGGCTGGATGCAGCCTTGGTTTTCCGCGACGATAGCGTCGAAGGGCGGTCTTGCGGCATCACATCGCGGATGGTCACTGGAACCGGTCGGTCACGCAGCGCATCGAAAGTCGCGAGGACGGCCCATCCGCTCAACGAAACAAGCGAATGCGACGAGCGCGAACCGGTCACCACAAGGCTGACCCTCGCGAGCCTGATGGCATACGCGCACATTACGCACGGTTCGCCACTCGTGTAGAGGGTGCTACCTGTCAAGTCCGTCGAGCCAACGACTGCACAGGCCGCGCGCAACGCCTCAATCTCCGCGTGTGCCGTGACGTCACGCCGGGCTTTTACACTTTCCACTCCTTCGCCAAGGACCACATCGTTTAACACTACCAGGGCGCCGACGGGTGCGTCGTTGCTCACGAGCGCTCCACGTGCCAATTCGATGCAACGACGCATGTAGCGCTCGTGCAACGAGCTGTTGTCTGACATGATCGGCTTTCTCCGTGATCGCATGCCTAACTCCCAGCATCTGAAGTGGGCTCCGACGTGTGCTCGTGTTCGCGAACGACACGCGCCATTGGGCTCCACATAAGCCATCGCGGCAGCTGCTTCGCGAGGGCGGGAAGTCCGTCGACGACCACCGAGCCGCAGCGAACAGCGGCGTCGTACTCGATGTGCCCCAACCACAGACGGTAGAAGAGCGCCAGATCCGCACGAACGACGAGATCGGAATCGAACCCAGGGGGAGTCACGCACACCGAAACCTCACGGGGCTCGAGTAGCAGCCACACGCATCGGCCGCGAGGGCCTGTGAAGTCGAACTCGACGACCGTACGCCTGTCCGGCAAGAGTTCGCGATTGATCCGTTGGTGAATCCGCCAGATCAACAACCCGGCGTCCAACTCCTCCGGGCTCGGCTCGCCGAACGCCCATCGCACGCCCCACGCACCAAGCGTCTCAATCACCGTCTTGAGGTCTCTTCCGGCTTCAGAGAGGTGATACGCCGTCACCTTCGGTTGCGCCGAGGGTAGTCGTTCAACGACGCCCACCTCTTCGAGGTCTCGGAGACGTGACGCCAGCAGCGAGCGCGAGATCCCCGGCAACCCTCGCTCGATCTCGTTGAAACGATGGCTGCCGAGCATGAGCTCGCGGACGATGAGCGGGGTCCATCGATCCGCCAGAATCTCCGACGCCCTCGCGACGGGACAGTACTGCTTGTATTTCTGCATGACGAATGCTCACACGGTCAGATGGCCGCTGCCAGTCCAAAAATTGAACCGGATTGGTCCGGTCGTTGCACTTCCGCCGGATTTCTTCCGCGCGTACTTTTGCGGTCATGAACAACTCGATGGAGGTGACTGTGATCCGCGCATTCAAGAAAAGTTTTGCCGCGCTCTCGGTGGTTGCGCTCGGCGTCGGTGCATTCCCTGTGACGACATTCGCCACGGGACCAACCAAACCCGCCGCAGTGGGCGCGCTCACTTCGAGCCGCACGCAGGCCCCCGGAATATCCAGTGAGGGACGGGCTGTTACAGACTGGAGCGTGATCGCCCAGAACGCGATCGTCTCGGTGGAAAGGAGATTTCCGGGAGAGGCGGCCGTTTACATGGGCATGGTTCACGCGACGATCTACGACGTGGTCGTGGCGATCCATGGAGGCTATCGGCCTTATGCCTTCACACCAGCGGCGGTCCCGGCGAACACGTCGGTGGATGCCGCCGTCGCCAGCGCCGTGCACCGCGTGCTCGTGGAACGGTCCCCTGTCCAGAAACAAACCCTGGATGAGGTCTACTCCGAGTACCTGAATGGGATAGCGGACGGGGAGGCGAAAACCAACGGCATCCTGGTTGGTGAAGAAGTTGGGGTGGGTATGCTCCAGCTTCGAGCCAACGACGGCCTCGATACGGTGGTGGACTACGACCAACCACAACCGGGTCCCGGCGTCTATGAACCCACGGCACCTCTCCCACCACTCGGAGTCAGGATGCCGGACGTGCGGCCGCTGGCCCTCAACGCCGCCTCTCAATTCCGACCCTACGGCCGCCCAAAACTGACGAGCGGGAAATACGCGCAAGACTTCAACGAAGTGAACGACCTGGGGCGTTTTGACAGCAGCGTGCGAAGCGAAAAGCAGACCGCCGTGGCGCGGTTCTGGACCGACCATGATATTGCTCAATGGAATCGCAGCCTGCTGCGCCTCGCTGACGCCCGGGGACTCACCACGATCGAGCGCGCGCGGATGATGGCCATGGCTCACGTCGCCGGAGGCGACGCCATGATCGGTTGCTTTGACGCCAAGTATGAATTCCTGTCCTGGCGACCGATTCATGCGATCCGGCGCGCCGACACGGATGACAACGCTCGCACAGCGCCGGATCCGGGATGGCAGCCATTGCTGACGACGCCGAATCATCCGGAGTACCCGTCGGCGCATGCCTGTCACACGACGGCGATCGCCGAAGCCCTCGAGGGCTTCTTCGGCCCCGGCCGCGTCAGCTTCTCCGTCGACAGCCTCGTGACCGGTGAGACGCGTTACTACAACCACTTCAAAGAAGTGGTCGACGAAGTCAACAATGCTCGCGTCTGGGCGGGCTTCCACTTCCGCTTTTCGCAAGAGGATGGGTCGAAGCTGGGCCGGAAGGTTGGTCGCTTCGTGGTCAAGAACTTCTTCCAGCCGCTGGACTGAGCGTCAATCTCCATGACGGCACACTCGCGGTCCACCCTCCTGGCCGTGAGTGTCGCCGTGCGGGACTCAGGCGCTCGGCGAGCCGTGACTCGAGTGAACGGTCGAATTAATCCGTTTATCTGCATTAACGGATGCAATGGAGTATGCTGGGAAGAATTCCACGTTTCTGAGTCGAGCTGATATCGGAGCAGGAGTATGTCGATTGAGATTGGAGAGATTGAAGCGATTTTTCGGTATCCGGTGAAATCCATGCGCGGCGAGCCCCTCGAGGACGCCACGTTGGGCTGGCATGGCCTCGACGGCGACAGGCGCCTCGCCTTTCGTCGGCTTGACGAGCGCGGCGGGTTTCCTTGGCTGACTGCGGGCAAGCTTCCGGACCTTGTCCTCTTCACCCCGCAACGTCGTGAAGACGGGAATGGCGAAGGCCTGCCGACACACGTCCTGACACCCGATGCGGAAGAGATGCCCGTGTTCGCAGATGCACTCGCGTCGGAAGTTGGGCGCCGCTACGGGAGTTCTGTGCAGATGATGCATTTAAGGCACGGCGTCTTCGACGACGGGAGCATTTCTGTGATCACCTCCGACACTGTCCGTGAGATCGGCCGGCTTGCGGGAACGAACGCCGACGTCCGACGATTTCGTCCGAATATCGTTGTGCGATCCACGCGCACAGTCCCTTTCGAGGAGAATGAATGGTTGGGCGGCGTGCTCATGTTCGGCGAAGGGAATGATGCACCAGCCGTCACCGTCACGATGCGGGACGCTCGCTGCGCGATGGTGAACATCGATCCTGACAGAGGGAGCCTGTCGCCAGAAATACTGAAGGCAATAGTTCGTGGAAACCAGAACAACGCGGGGATCTACGGCACGGTGACGCGGGTCGGCAAGCTGGCTGTCGGACAAACAGTCGTCCTTCACCGGTAACGACGGCAATCTCACTCTGGGCTTCAGCGCTAGACGGTCTGGTGCGAGATCTCTTTCAAGACCTGCAGTTTGGTCCGATCGTCGAAGAAGACCTTCGCCCAGGACAGCACAGGAATTCCACCGGGCGGCTCGACTACTTCACCACAGCATATTTTCACAGGCCCGAAGACTTCCGGGCAGAAGTCCACGACGCTGGCCTGCTGGTTGATGGGCGACGCTGAACGCTCCCGAATCGAAGCGGGAGCAACTGGTGCAGGAGATGGCGAATGACTGGTTCCGCTACTTATTGCAGTACCAGCCGGCGGCATTCCTCTCGCGGATTCACGTACCAATCCTGGCGCTCAACGGCGCGGTGGATCGCCAGGTGCCTGCCGATGAAAACCTCTCGGCAATCAAGACCGCGCTCGCGCACAACGCGGACGTCACCATTCGTAAGCTTGACGGGCTCAATCACCTGTTTCAGACGGCCCGGACAGGGGCGATTGGCGAATACGCGGATATCGAGGAGACGCTCTCTCCCGTCGTGCTCAATATCGTAACCGAGTGGATCGAGGCCCGATTCAAGAGAAAGATCGTATTCATTGAATCCTCGCGGTTGCTTACGGCCTTTTTCCACGCCTCGGCGCTATCACGCCCGCGACGGCCCCAGCGCATCGCGACGTTTCACACACGAGCCTCACGGGATCGCCGATGCGGATTGTGCCGGCGCGGACGACGTCGGCGTTGAGCGCCAGTTGATTGCCGAATCGCCGCACGATATCGCGCAGCACTTCTGGGTGGACCTGCAACGTGTCGGGATCCACGGTCGTCATATGGCAGCGTCCGCGCAGGGAGTCCAGCCGCACGATCGCGTCGCCGATGTATAGCTGGGCGCCGGGCCAGTCGCGCTCAGCCAATCCATCGACGCCGCTGATGAGGATGTTTGGACGCAGGCGCCGGATGTCGCGCCCGAACGCGGCAACGGCGCCGTCGGTCGCGACGAGCAACGGCAGGATGTCGAAGCGATCGAGGCCGTCCCATGCCTCGAGCCAGGCGTCGGCGCCCGCGGCCCCTCTCACTAGCGCCAGGGCTTCGGGTCCGTGCCACGGATGTCCATCGATCAGCGGGCCATCGTCGGGATGGAGCGTTCCGCGCAGACCGAGCAGCCGGTACTGCCGCCGTGCTGTGCGTACCCCTTCAGGGCCTCGCACACGCACGAGACGGTCGCCGGGAATGCCATCGGG
>Ga0310896_10000052_pt1 | contig 16791 bp, 8 predicted proteins | sample C8D1metaG_FD_204663 | JGI IMG/M metagenome (GOLD analysis project Ga0310896, IMG submission 204663) | Lab incubated soil microbial communities from West Virginia University Organic Research Farm, Morgantown, WV, United States - C8D1 | ecosystem: Environmental > Terrestrial > Soil > Agricultural... | reverse complement strand
GTCTGACCCCGGTCTGACCCCGGTCTGACCCCGGAACCGGAGGAGACGTATGGCCGACGACAAACCGGCTGAAGGCCGCTGGGAGCAATTGAACAAGTGCCCGGAATGCGGCGAGGAGATGAAGCGCGACGCGGCGGTTGGGGAGCGGATCGGGCTGTTCTATCGTTGCTCCAAACACGGACGATTTCGTTATTCATGGGACCACGATCGCCTCGAGCGGGAGTGACGTCTCGACCTCCTCAAACCTTCGCTGGCATTCATGTCTCGCCCACTTCGACTCATCGCCATCATCGGCACGTTCATCATTTCCGCGGCGCTGTCCGCGCGCACCCCGATCCAGGCCAGACTCGTTGTGCTCGACAACGCGCGTGTCATTGACGGCACTGGCAGGGCGCCGCTGGAGCGGGCCCGAATCGTTATCGACGGGGATCACATTCTTCGCATCGGAGGGCCCGCGCAGGTTCCACTGCCGCCGCAGGCTGACAGGATCGATTTGTCCGGACGGACGATCGTGCCAGGTCTCATCGACCTTCACTTTCACATCGAGAACGATCCGAAACTCGCGCTGCGACAGCTCAGTCATGGCGTCACCGCGTTCCGCGATCCGGGCCAGTGGAACGAGCGATTCGAGCTGCTGCGCAAGATGATCGCGGACGATCGTTTGCCGGGACCTCGCATCTTTACGACTGGTCCACACATCGATGGTGAACATCCGGCGTACCCCGCCGACTCGGTCGTCGCCCGCGACGCCGAAGAAGCGCGCCGGCTCGCCGAGCGCAACGTCCGCCAGGGAGCTTCGGCTCTGAAGATCTACTTTCGATTGCCCTTTGCCAGCGCCAAGGCGGTTGTCGATGTCTGCCGCGCGCGCTCCATCCCGTGCACGGCTCACCTCGAAATCATCGATGCGCGTGAGTTGATCGAGGCGGGACTGGATGGAATCGAGCACATCACGTCGCTCGGCATGGGGCTCTTGCCGCAGGTCGACGCGGAGGCCTACCGTCAGTCGGTTCTGGCCGACAACGACGCGCGACGCGACGGCCGGTATCGCATGTTCGCAAAGCTCGATCTCGATGGCCCTCAGGCACGCGACCTGTACGCGACGCTGGCGGCGCGCCATCCGTGGATTGATCCAACACTTGCCGTCTTCGAGCGCCGTGCCGACCGCCCAGTTGCGGGCACGACGACGGAGATGGCGGCGACGATGGTTGCGGGCTTCACCAGGATGAAGCAGTTGACCGGCCGCGTCTCCGGGGCGGGAGCGCGCGTCGTGATGGGCGGCCATTCGACGGTTCCATTTGCGGAACGAGGTGAAGCGCCGTGGCGTGAACTGGAACTGCTCGTCGAGAGTGGCCTGACGCCGCTGGAGGCGATAACCGCGGCGACCAGTACTGCCGCCGCGTTTCTCTACCGAAGCGATCAATTCGGCTCGCTGCAGCCGGGCTTGAAAGCGGATCTCGTCGTTCTTCGTTCTGATCCGAGCCGGAACATCTCCGCCGTTCGCGAGGTCGACCGCGTGATGGTTGGCGGCGCCTGGATCGATCTGGCTAAGTATTCCCGCTACTGATCTTCTGGTTCAGGATCTTTCGTCCCTCCTCGAGTTCCTTGCGCTGTTCAGAGGTCAGTTTCGGGAATTCCAGATCCAGTTCTTCAAGCGCGTCGATGATTGCGGCGACGACAACGAGGCGTGCGAACCACTTGCGGTTGGCTGGAATCACGACCCATGGCGCATGCTTCCTTGCCGTGCGCTGGATCGCGGTTTCGTACGCCTTCATATAGTCCTTCCATCGTTCCTGCTCACGCACATCACCTAACGAGAATTTCCACTGCTTCTCGGGATCGTTCATTCGATCCCGGAATCGGCGGGTCTGCTCTTTCTTTGAAACGTGCAGGAAGAACTTCCGAATGACGTAGCCGTTCCTCGAGAGATATCGCTCGTGCGCCCGGATATCCTCGTAGCGGCCTTCGAAGACGTCCTTGCCTTTGGCCGAACTCGGCAGTTTCTGGTTGGCAAGAATCTGCGGGTGGACGCGAACGACGAGCACCTCTTCGTAGTACGACCGATTGAAGATGCCGATGCGGCCACGCTCCGGTAGCCGACGCAACGTGCGCCAGAGGTAATCGTGATCGAGTTCTTCCGCTGACGGCTGTTTGAACGCGTACACTTCGCAGCCCTGAGGATTCACGCCGGACATCACGTGCTCGATGGCACCGTCCTTCCCGGCGGCATCCATCGCCTGGAAGATCAGCAGCGCCCCCCACTGATCCTGTGCATAGAGCTTTTCCTGCAGGGCCCGCAGTCGATCGATGCCCGCGGCGAGCGCCGCCTTTGCCGACTCCTGGTCCGAATAGAGGTCGGATGTGTCGTCGGGATCAACGTCCTTCAACCGGAAACGTGAGCCGTCGTCGATCTTGTAGGGTTTAACGAGGGCGCGAACGTGTTTTGTTTTCATGTGATGATGCGGCGGCGATGGCTCGCGCCAGCTCCAGCCGTACGGCCTCGTACGGATCGCCGGTCTCGGGAAAGCTAACGCGCGGACCGGCATCTGAAAACACGCGCGGCACGATGGCTTGCACGGCCTTGTCCACCACGGCATTCAGGCCAAGTTTCCGCGCCAGTGTCAAATACTGGTGATCCTGCAGTCCTCGTCGAAAGTTTGCCAGTTGAATCGTCGAGATTGGCCCGGGCACGCCGCGATCCTCCTCCGGGTGAAGCCGCTCTTCTCCCGGATAGGCGACGACGCCGTCCCCATGAATATATCCGGCATCTTCCGGCGACCGGTTCGGCTGCTTGCGATTGTCGAAGGTGATGCTGTTGGCCCAGACGTTCTGGTTGCGTTCTCCCTGTTTCTGCGAATTGTGCCGCCAGTGCACTGCGTACCAATAGAAGTAGACGCGGACATCGTGCTTGAACGCGGCCCAGATCGTGGCGCGAGGGTCGGTCGCCGGCGCATCGATGGTGATCGCGCCCCCAGCTGGACGTCCTCCGTTGTAGAACCAATACTCGCGGCCGCGCGCGCGCTCGCTCGCGACACGATCGAGCTTGAACAACAGGGGTCCCGCGCACCAGATGTTGATGGCGCCATCGAGCGCGTCGACGTACGCGTGCGTGACGAACGTCGGCAGCGAGCGCCCGGGGCCAGGGTTCGAGTGAATGTTGTCGGCGAGCGACAGGATGCGCGGGTACTCGGCGGCACGAGGCTCGTCGGGCAGATAGAGAAATGTCAGCACGCGCGGGAGTCGCTCTTTCAGGAACGTCATCCAGGCGTCGCTGCGCGCCCACGCTGACGCGCGTTCATCAAACTCTGTCCCCGGACCGTAGAAGGTTCGCGGCGCAACGACATTGCCGATGCCTTCTCCCGGGCCCGCGTAGCCGCGCTCGCGCGTAAAGTCGTTTCCGGAAAAGCGGTCGATGACGCGCGGCAGCGTCTGCTCGTTGTACGCCTGCACAAACTCGACACGATTCCTATGGGCGAGGCGATGATAGGCCGGATCCAGGTTGCGGCCGTGATAGAGCTCCGGTTGATCGCTCGAATAAAACAGCATCGCGTGCATGCTGTTCTCGTCGGGCAATGTGAAGTCGAACACCTCGAGCTCGATGGGAATTACCCGACGGGTCCGATCGGCGCGGACCTCGATACTGCCGCGGTAGCGTCCCGGCCGCCGACCTCGATCGATGTAGACCTCAATCCAGATCGCCTGATTCTGTGACGGCTGAACTGTGACGGGCATTCCACCGCGACCTGCCCTGGCGTTTTCCGGCACGAGCTGCACCGGCTTCCATCCCGTCGGATCCGGCGGGGCGGCCGGGCTGTCGCGCGCGTATACCCACGACGCATTCGACGGCGACGTCACCTCCATGTAGTGCTCGGCGAAGATCTGGATTGGCCGATCGACGTAGTCGGTCGGATCCGCTGCCGGCGCGCGATACGCGATCCGATCGCCGGACGACTTCAATTCCGGAAGCCGCACGGAGAGTGCCTTGATGCCGCGCGCATCCCCCTCGACGATCACCTGAAACGCGACGATCTCGTTGCGCGCGCCAAAAATGCGGACGACGCGTCCGTCCCATGCGGAATTGCGAGCGGCCGCCGGATGATTCAGCGCGTCACGCTCGATCTTTTCGCCATCGTTGACCGCCCATACGCGCCGGAGACCGGCGTCTGCGACAGCAGGGACCATCAACACGGCCAGGGCAATAGTCGTTAGTCCTATACGCATATCAACCTGGCGCGGTCTAACCACCTACGCCAAGGCTACGGTGGTCCGCGGTAGCGTTTCGCGAAGGCGGAAGACCGCGACCGACAAGACGCGCACGCGCCAGCGCGTGCGACAGACTGCGGTCAGGATAGGTAAAGACCCGGCGAAGTGCCTCACGGGCTTCGTCGTTTTTCCCGAGTGCTTCAAGCAGAACGCCACGCGCGTACTCAATCAGCCCGGGACTGCTCGTACCCGCCGACTCCAGCAAAGCGGTCGCGTTTTCGAGCGCGCGCTCGAGGCGCGCGTGTTCAGCCGCAGTTCTCGGCCGGCCGAGTCGCTGTCGTGCTGTGTCGGCAATGGCCAGTGTCAGCGCTGGACCGTCGGCCGACAGAGGACGCGCGAGGCGCTCCCAGCGTGTACGTGCCTCCGCGCTTCGGCCACACGCCGATTCGATGTCAGCAGCCTGCCACGACAACGTTGAAGTCGCGACCGCGTCAGTCAGCCCACTCTTGGTGAATGCGAGCCCTGGTTGTTCGTTCGACAACGAATCGAGGATCTGTCGCGCCGTGTCGCAACGTTTGTGCTCCGAAGCCACGCGAGCCGAGGTCAGTCGCACCTGCGCATAGATCGTCCTCACATTTGTGCCGCCTTCCTCGCGAGGGAAGAAACGATCGTGGAACAGGCGTTCAGCGGCGGCGGCATCGCCGGCCTCGGCCAGCGCGAGAGCCGCCTTGAACACCAGCGAGGCAGGCTTTTCTCTATCGGGTGAGGGATACTGCGCGAGTGCGGTTGCGCGATCGCGTGCCGACGCGCCGCTCGCGCTGAGGACAGCATCCAGGGCGAGGTAGACGTCGACGTTGTCGCGATCCGCCGAGAGCCCTTCCTGCAACACCGTGCGTGCCTCGGTGTAGTCCGATCGTTGCAGCAACGCAAGACCGAGATTGCGATGGAGCACCGGTGTCGCGGGCCGAAGCTTGCGCACCTGCTGCCAACGGTCGATCGCCGGCTGAACGAGCCCGCTGGACAGATAAAGCGATCCGAGCAGGAACTGGGCTGTTGCATCCGCAGGACTGGCTTTGAGCGCCTCATTCAGCACGGCGTATGACGACCGACGACTGGGAAAGACGTAGGTCATCGGAAGCGAGCGCGCGGCGTCGAAGTCGGCCGCCGGGCTTGCTCCGGTCTGGGCGCGAACGTAACCACGATAGTAGGCAACGAGCGGAGATTGACCGGGGGGCACCGCGCCGGGTTCACGGAGTGGCGCGTCGACGTCCGGATACCGCCGCGACAGCAAATCCAGCGCATCATCCCAGGCGCCTATCAGCACGTATTGGTCGACAATGTCGAGGACGCGATTCGCATCCGCGCCCAGGTGGGTCCACAGATTCTGATCGGGAGTTCCCAGTCGCGTGAGCTCGTATCGCACGAAGCTGCTCGTCGGATCGACGGCGTGAGCTTTGGCAGCACGATCGCGTGCCTCGTCGAGTCGTTGTGCACGACGGAGGAGCGACACTTCGAGGGCGCGCGGCACGGTCGCGCGCGCCGACTCGGATGCCAGTTCCTGAAGTTGTTTGAGCGCGGCTTCTCGCTTGCCCTCACGTGCAAACACCCTCGCGAGCTCGACGCCACCGGCAAGCCGCGTTGAGCCGAACCGCTGCGACGATTCGAGGTACCGTTCCGCCTCCTCGAATCGACCGGCGCTTGCGAACGCCGAACCGAGGTAGTACTGAATCTCGAAATCCGTCGTGTTGCTCGCGTTGGCTTGCTGGAGCCAGCCGAGGCTCTCGGTCGAGGCCGTTGATCGTGAATCGGCCCAACCAAGCGTGACCGCCAGGCGGCCTGCCGCTTTCAACAACGCCAGACTATCGGGATGCGATCGGACAGCCGCCTGGTAGCGGGCCATCGCCATCTGTCGGCGGCCCTCGAGCTCGTCGACGCGGCCACGTTCGAGAATGTCGTCCACTTCCAGCGTGCCATGCGGCAATGGCACTGCGGGTTGCGGTCCAATTTTCACATCCACCGCCGCGGTTCGATCGAAGTGGTTTTCCGTGTGCGAGATCACCGGTTGACCATTGGCATCAGTGACATCGATCCGAAGCGGACTGGCGCCCGCGGTGTCTCCTTCCCAGCGCCAGGTGTCGCGCGGAGACAGCGACACGTGCCGATCGAAAGCCGCCGCAGCCCCCTGAATCGCAATATGAGCGTCGGGCAGATCGCGTGTGACGTCGAGCGCAATGCGCGCGTGCACCGGCGCCGTCCGCTCCATGTGCATGACTGCGTCTACATTTGCTCGCGTGATGCCGCCGAGATCGCGAACCGGTAGCCAGTATTCCGAAAAGCTCACCGTGTCCTGCGGCTCGAGAAACGCGTACGTCTCCTGGTTTCGAAACAGGCCCGCTTGAAGCTCGATGTAGGCACTGTCGTCGTCCGAGAGCGCCGTACGCCAATCCGCGGCTTCGCGGTCATGACCCCACGACCACACTTTGTGCGTCGGAAGTTCCGACGGAGAGGCGACGTGAACGGTGCCGCTCTGTGTGTTCGGATGGTAGACGCCGACGAATGGTTCCTTCGTCCGGAAGGTGAACAATGATACCGGGCCATCCTCCTGGTTTCGAATGATGCTGAGGTCGCGCCCCTTTTGGTCGATGGGCCATCGTTCGATCCGGGTGAACCCGTGCGTCGCCATCAGCTCGGTCGGATACACGAGATGTGAATCATCCCAGACCTGCACGGCGCCGTTGCTCCACCAGTAGTAGCGATGACGAGCGCGGCTCGCGTTCGAGAGGTCGACCTGCTGTTCGAGGACTGATCGGCCAGGGCTCAAGCGAAGTTCGACTCGCCACTGGCCGCCGTAAACCTGATCGACGTTGCCGATAAAAATCGATCCGCTGCCATCGGCATTTTGAACCGTCGCGAAATCGACCGGCGACATCGACATCCAGTTGTGCGAGACGGGGAAGTTGAACTCGACGCCAAACGCAGCCCACGCGCCGCGATAACCAATCAGCGCCTTCTTGATTGCGGTGTTGGCGTAGAACATTTCACGGCCGCTGCGCTTGTCGAGGCAGCTGTAGATATGGCCGCCCAGCTCTGGAAGCACCGTCAGTCGGAGGTACTCATTCTCGAGATTCAGGGTCCGCCACGACACGGACTCACGACGATCCGTCAACGCATCGCGGATCGGATAGGGATAGTTGAAACGTCCGAATGAAAAGAGATCGAACGGTGGATTTGGGTTCGCCGGTCCTTCAGTGTAGGTGGGAATCTGCAGCGCGCTCTGCCAGACGCGAACTGGCGCAACCGGCGCCGCCGATATGATCGCCAGCGCCCCCAGGAGCGCGGCGCAACTCGGCAGCCACGAGGAACGCCCTCTGCCAGAGTTGAGCCGCGCGACCACTACCATCGACCGGGCATCAGAACGTCGCTCTGATGCCCAAGCGTATGACCCGTCCAGGCGAGAATCCTTCCGCGTTTCCTATGGCACCAGACCCCAGCACGCCCGTGGAGCCATTGTTGGGATCGTCCTCCGTCAGGAACGACGTGAGATCGACGAATCCGCTCCCATACGCCGGGAAGAACTGCGGATGGTTGAACGCGTTGTCAAGCAGCGCCGAGAACTGCAGCCGGAAGTGGCCCTGCTGCACGACATCTTTGTAGAACGCCAAGTTCACGACCCACGTGCCTGGTCCTTTCAGGCTGCCCTTCTTGGCGTTGCCGAGTTTTCCCGGCGCCGGTAGCGCGTACGCCGCCTGATTGAAGAAGGCAGCGCGCGACCCGCCGCTGTTCGGATCCCCAATCTGATCCGGCCGCCAAGCCTCGCAGAAGCAGTTGCCCAAACCGTCCAGCGCTTTGCCGGTGTTCCACGGGCTCGTCGTGTAGAACCCGCTGAAGAACGGCGTCAAGTTCTGGCCGCTACGCGCCTGGAAGATCGACGAGACAGTCCAGCCGCCGAACAGGCTGTCGGCCCATTTCGCCATGTTCGCGCCGTGGGGCCTGCCGCGACCTACCGGAATGTCCAGGGTCGCATTCGCGACGAGCCGATGCTTCACCACGTTCGGATCGGGACCGCGATCTTTTTCGATGTCATAGGGATCGAATTGCACCGGCCCGATGGTGCTGTTGCCGGTATCCGGGGCATTGCTGTCGGAGTGGGCGAGCGTGTAAGCGGCGTTGAACGCCAGCCCGCTCCGCCAGCGGCGATTCAACTCGAGCTGGCCCGAATGGAACTGGCCGCTGCCAGCGTTTGACACGATGTCCATGAAGTAGCCGTACTGGGGGAACGGCAGCCGCGCATAGTCCGCAGGGTTTTCAGGGTCGAAGGGGACGGTGCTCGCCTGCAGTGTGTTGTGGTCGCGATCGACCAACAGTTTCCGCATCGTCGATCCGATGTAGCTGACACGCAGTCCCATCTGCCCCGGCAACTCGCGCTCGAGCGTCAGGTTGTATTGATAGATGTCGGGACTCTGGAGGTTCGGATCAATTCCCTGATTCCCGAAATCCGCGAGGTCCACGGACGGCGTGCCGCCAGAGAAGCCGTTGCGAAGCCCGCCACCGCGTCGCAGGTTGCCGTAGCGAAATTCGTTGGTAGCGAGCAGGTCGCGTATGCCCTGAACCGCGACGGTCGGATGGAACAACCCGAAACCGCCACGGAGGACCGTCTTGTTGCTCTCGTCGAGTCGCCAGGCGAAACCGACCCGCGGACTGAAGTTGTTCTTGTCGGTGTTGACCAACGTCTCCGGCAGACCCGCCTGGTCGGCGGTTTCGGTGCGGTTCAGCGCGATGAGGCCAGGCGGCAGCAGCGCTGCGATCTGCGCATTCGGTACGACGTGGTGGCCACCGTCGACAGGCAGGAAGTTTGCGAGGGTCAGGCTCTTCTCGTGCCACGCTCCGACGACTTCGTACCGTACGCCCAGGAACATCGTCACGCTCTTGTTGACCCGCCAATCGTCCTGGACGAATCCGGCGATGTCGTTGGAATGGCCATCGAGTGGGCCGCGATTGCTGATGTGGTCAGATACGTCGGTGGGCAACCCCAGTAGAAAATCCGTGAAGGCATTGCCGGTGGTCGTACCGCGAAATCGGTAACGGCCGCGGTAGTTCACTCCGAAGCCAAACCCGTCGCGGGCGGTGTTTTGGGTCCAGAGGCCGCCACCTTTCAGTGTGTGACCCCCGCTGACCCACGTGATGTTGTCGCTGACCGAAAAGGCGTTCTGACGAAGCGTGCGATCCACGTTCCGCCCGGCATCGGAGATGTTGGTGGGTCGGTTCGTTCCCGCCGTGAACTGAAACTGAGGGAACCCGCGGCGGTCCGGTGCCAGGCTCGGCGCGTTCTCGATGCCGAGCCGGGCAGTCACATCGGCTGCCAGGAACGTGCTCTCCCGCCTCGAGTTGTCGTAGTTGTAGCCAGTCCGGAATTCATTGACGACCGTCGGAGAGAAGACTTTGGTCCAGCCCCCGATGACCGACGCCGTGTTGAGCTTGGTGTTCAGGATCGGCATGTTCGTCAAGGCATTGCCGGCCTCGAAGGTGATGCCGTTCGGACTGCGGTTCTGAAAGCTCCCGCGGAGGAACAGCGAGTCGTTCTTGCCGGCCTCGTGATCGATTCTGATGTCGCCGCGCTGCCGTTCGCGCGTTTCGGGGACGAACTGCTGGAAGACACCGTATCCGTTCGCCAGCGTCCCCTGATTGGGCAGCGGATAAAAGAAGTCCATGATCGCCTTTGCCGCCGGATCGATCCGGCCGGCGGGAATCACCTTATCGGGAAAGGGAAGGCCGGTGTTCGGATCATTAGGCGTGATCGCGGTGCCGCGGAAGTCGCCGGTCCGCATCGCCGCTGTAGGAACGGTCGCCCGCCCTCCACCGAATATCGACTTGTTGTTCGAGCCCTCGTAGTTCCCATAGAAGAACAGCTTTCCGGTGATCAGTGGGCCGCCGATGCTTCCACCCCACCGGTGCTCGTGGGTGTCGGAGTTGGGATCGCCTCGCTGGACGCCCGTGAGCGTCTGGTTGTACGTCAGGGCGTTCAGGGAATCGCTGTTGAAGTCGTAGAAGCTGGTCCCGCGGTAGGCGTTCGCGCCGCGCTTGGTCGTCACCACCACACCAGCCAAGCCACCGTACTCGGCACTGTAGGAGTTCGACAGCACGGTCATCTCGGAAATCGCGTCGAGTCCGGGCGCGGAGTTGCCGATGGTGCCGAAGATCGCGTTCGTCGATGCCTGGCCGTCCTGAATGTACGAGACGCCGTAGGTCTTCGCCCCGAGAAACTGAATGTCGTCGGCGCCGCCAACCACGTTCGGGTTGAGGAGCAGGAACGACTGGATGTCCCGGCTGTTGCGCGGAAGGTCGTGGAGCTGCTGCTCGTCGAGACCGCGCGAGATGGCCTGACTTTCGAGCGTGATGTTGTTGATTGCATCGGCTGTGACGCTGACCGTCTCGTTGATACCGCCGACGGCCAGGGTCACGTCTACCAGAGCGGTGCCGGCAGCGCGCAGGACAACGCCTGTTCTCTCGAATTTCTTGAAGTTCGTCGTGACGACCTCGACCCGGTAGGTCCCAGGTCTGAGGTTTGTCGCTTCGTAGCGGCCCTCCGCATCGGTCTCGACCGCGCGAGGCACGCTGGTCGCCTCGTCCACGATCAACACCGCTGCGCCTGGCACGACACTTCCCTGGGGATCGACGACCGTACCTCGGATGGTACCGAGGAACGACTGCGCCGCGGCTGGTGTGGTCATGGTGTAAGTCACCAGGAACACGAGGAGCGCGAGAAACCCGCGTGCGACCCGTTGCATCGGCATCTTCCTCCCTTTCGACATCGCGTGCTCGAACACCCGGAAGGCACCGGCCTTCAGATCGCGCCCGAGTTTCGATGAACGTTTACTCTCTGCCCTGTCCGCTGTCAACTGTTTCACGGACGAGGTAAGGCTTGAGCGGTCCTTGGTTTGCCGGTACGCTCGTCCCATCTTGAGGCGTTCTCTCATCCCGCTCATGTTACTCGCGCTCAACGTCGGCTGCGGTTCGCGTGGTCCGGAATCCAGCGTCGCTGCGCGCCCGAGTCGGCCGAATGTGCTCCTCGTCACGATCGATACGCTTCGCGCCGATCACCTCGGCAGTTACGGATACCACGGCGCCTCCACCCCGGCGATCGATGCCCTGGCGCGCCGCGGTGTCCGGTTCGAGACCGCGGTGGCTCATGCACCATTGACCGGGCCTTCACATGCGTCCATCCTCACCGGCCAGACCCCGCTTGGACATGGCTTTCGGAACAACAGTGGATTCATGCTGACGCCCGACGTGAAACCTGTTGCTCAGGACTTCCGGAACGCCGGCTATCACACCGCCGGGTTCGTCTCCGGGTTTCCTCTGGATCGCCGGTTTGGATTCGATCGCGGATTCGAGACATATGACGACCGCCTGCCCAAGGGCAACGATCGACGCCGGACACCTTATGTCGAGCGCTTCGCGGATGCGACAACCGACGCCGTAATCCACTGGCTGGCAACGGCCAGTCCACGAGAAGCTCCGCAACCGACTCCCTGGTTCCTGTGGGTCCATTACTACGATCCGCACGCGCCGTACGAGCCACCGGCGGCAGACCTGGCCGATCGGTACCGTCAATCGCCATACGACGGAGAGATCGCATTCGTCGATCGTCAACTCGAACGTCTGCTGCAGACGCTCGACGTCAGGGGCGAGACCAGCCGCACAATCGTGCTCGTCACCGCCGATCATGGCGAGAGCCTTGGCGAGCATGGCGAGGGCACCCACGGAATCTTCTTGTACGACGCGACGCTTCGAGTTCCCTGGATCATGGCCGGGCCGAATATCGCCGCGGGTCGTGTGTCGCCAACTGTCGCCCGCTCGATCGATGTGTTGCCGACGCTCCTCGACTACGCGGGGCTTCCTCAGCGCAGCGACGTCGATGGCCGCTCGCTTCGACGCGCTGCCGACGGAGAGCAAATGTCGGATGCTCCGGCTTACGCCGAGTCGCTCTATTCCGAGCTGGAGCTGGGTTGGGCTCCCCTGCATGCCTGGCGTACGGCGGGATTCAAGTTCATCAAGGCTCCGCGCCCGGAGCTGTACGATCTGCAGAACGACCCTTCCGAGAAGGCGAATCGCGCCGGTGAGCAAGCCGCAAGAGTCAGCGATTTGAGCGGCCAGCTCGACGTGGCGCTGCGTCACCCAGTCCCCGCGGCCCCAGCACAATCTATCGATCCGGAAACCGCGGATCGGCTGCGCGCGCTTGGCTATGTGAGTGGCGGACGCGCCTCACGGCCCGCGGGCGCGGCGCTCCGCGACCCGAAAGACGGCGTTCGTCTTCTGCCGAAGCTCAATCGTGGCATGTCTGCCGCGCGCACAGAACCAGAGCTGGCGATACGCGAGCTGACCGTTGTGCTCGACGAGGATCCCGGTCTGTTCATGGCCAGGCGCACGCGCGCCGTCGCTTACGCTGCCGCTGGACGCCACGAGCTTGCCATCGCGGACCTGCGCGTGCTCGACAAAGAAGGGGAGCTCACACCCGAAGACGCGGTCGTCCTCGGCGACAACCTTCGGTCCGCAGGCCGGTTGGAAGAAGCGGCCCTTATCCTTCAACGTGCCGAGCGCGAGAACCCGAGCTTCCCGCAGCCCTTGATTTCCCTTGCCGCCGTCCGCATCCAGCAACGCAAGTACGATGAAGCCGCTGCCGCGTGCGAGCGGGTCCTCAAGCTGGTCCCAGATCACATCGAAGCCCTTCGCCACCTGGGCGACCTTGCTCTGCTCCGCGAAGATCTCAACGGGGCGGCTGCCCGTTACGCTCGCATCCTGGAAGTGGATGCTGGTGATGTGCCTGCCATGACGAAGCTCGGCGTGGTCCGCATGCGAAGCGGTCGCCAGGACGAGGCGATGCGACTTTTTCGCGACGCAATCGCGCGCGAACCCGGGAATGCCGAGGCGTTGTTGTATCTCGCGGGGGCGCTGGCATCAGCGGGACATTCCGCTGACGCCTTGCCGTACTTCGAGCGAGCCATCAAGGCGGACCCAGCCTCGACGATGGCGCTCAATGGATTGGGCCTGGCGCGTCTTGACGTCGGAGATAGAGCGGGAGCGGCCGCAGCCTTCCGTGAGTCGTTGCGGCTGGATCCAAAGCAAGCCGACGTCGCCCGAATGCTTGCCGATGTTCGGCGTTCTAATCGCTAATCACTGATCACTCATCCTGAATCCTTGCATCACTCATCGTGAATGGTTGCATCACTCATCCAGGAATCGTCAAATCCCTGGATCATCGAGTCCTCGAATCGACACTCCATTGGGGATTCTTGGACTCGAGGATTCACGGATTCGACGATGAGTGATGCACGGATTCGACGATTAGTGATGCACGGATTCGACGATTAGTGATGCACGGATTCGACGATTAGTGATGCAAGGATTCACGATTAGTGATCAGTGATTAGCGATTCATTGCTTCTTCGTCGCGGCGGCGACCCACGTATCAACGAGTGCCTGCGATGAGCCGCCGCGCTCTTTATAGGTATCCGCGAGGCGCAACATCCGCTCGCGATCCTGTGTGACACTTTCGACCGCCTGGCCGCTTTCGAACGCGTCGTAGAGGACGAGCACGCCGATGGCCAGCGCGGCTTCGTCGTCGGCTTTCTTTTCAATGAGTTCGTCGAGCGCTTTCAGACCCTCGGCGCGTTGGCCCGAGAGGAGAGCGGCAACCGCGAAGCGCCGTTTCAGCGCCAGATCGTCCGGCCATTTCTTTTGCGCCGTCACGAGATCGTTAATCGCGAGATCGGAACGTCCCTGACGGAGCTGTGCATCGGCGAGCATGATGTGCAGCGCCGGCGACTCACTTTCTCGAATCAGTGCGGTCCGCCATGCGCCCGCTGCTTCTTTGTCTTGTCCGCTAGCCGCCAGACAGGCGCCGAGATAGATCATCGCGGCGGAAAAATCGGCCGATCCCCGCATGGCCTTGCGGAATTGGTCGGCTGCCGGCTGTACTTTGTTGTCATTCAGGAGAGTCAGCCCTTTGAGAAAAGGACCAATCGATCCCTCCTTCGCCACCGACTCGGGCACATCGAGCCCTGCCAGGCCTGACGTCCTGGCGTGGTCGAGCACCTGCTTGACTGCCGCAGACGATGCATCCGGTCTTGCTGCCACGCGATCGAGGAACGGCGTGAGAATCTCCGGCGCAAGCACCTGGTCCATTGTGAAATGGGGAGCACCAGCGACCGGGAGCCGCACCGAGGAGGTCGCCGGCGCCGCCTTGGGCGCCGCAACAGTCGAGAACGCCGGAGGAGGCGGTGGCGCGGTGACAAGAGCTCGCGGTGCGCCAACGACAGAGATCCCGCGTCGCAGTTCACCGATTTCCTGGTCAGCCGACTTGATCCGTGCGCGGACGATGTATGAACCGGCCGGAAGCATGCGCATGTCCGCAACACCTTGCGCGATGATGGCACCATCTCGCGACCCTCGCGAGAGCGCCGCCGGTGTGCGCAACAGTGCCGGTCCATCAGCCGTCGATGCAATTTCAAACTCGACGTTCGTACCCTGGAGGCGCGAGATTTCTGCCTCGAGATCGAGCTCGAGCGCCAGCTTTTCATTCTGGCTGACCTTGTCGAGCGCGAGATAAGGAACGGATGCTCCGCCGGTCGGCACTCGCACGAACACCGGGCCTCTGACCGACAGTGATCCGAACTTCGCATCCAGGACATCGGTCTTGTGATCCACCGATCCGGTGCGTCCTGCGCTGTCCATGAGGGCAACGCGGACGATGTAGCTTCCCGGAGGCACGCCGATATTGGTCGAGAAGGGCAGCGTTTCTTCGGTGCCGTGCGCCAGCGGTATCTCGCCGCCGGCGATCTTCTTGCCGTCAATGTCGCTGACGAGTACGCGCAGCGTGACGTCACCAGGCTGGAGGCGCGAAGCCTCCCCGGTAATCACGAGCTTCAGGCGTTTCGGATCGTCGAAGTCGGTGGACAGATAATTCGTTACCCGAAGCGGAATTTCCGTGGCCACGACGGGACCTTCGACCGCCAGCCCAAAACGCGCCGCCCAGTCACGATCCTCATAGGTGTGGACGTCGAACGTCTCACGCGCACGCACGGTGAGTCCCGCACCTTTCACCTGCACTTTCATGCGCCGTTCTTTCGCGCCCGCGTCGGTCGGATCCTTCTCGATGGCGAGCCGGTAATACCCTGACATTTCGCGCGCGAGCCGCTCGAACGCCGCTTCGGCGCCGATTTCGGCGCGGTACGAACCCCCGCCGGTCATCGATGCCAGCGTTTCAAGCGGACCCGAGTGCAGATAACTATCCGCGAGCGGCGTTGACGTCATGACTCGGCGATCGGCCGAGAACGTGGTGGTCGGTACGTAAATCGAGAAAATGCGGGCGCCAACCGCCGCAGCGTCTGCGGCGACCGTCGACAACATCGAAATCTGATCCCGTTCATCCAGCGGCCATCCGCCCGAAATCAGAATGACCGTCTTGTCCCCTGGCACCTGTCCCAGCATCCCGAGGAACTGCCGCAGTGCGCTGATGCTGGCCTGCGACGTCATCATGGCACTGCGCCAGGTCGACTCTGCCTGCATTTGAATTTCGCGCGTGCACGAGCCCGTGCCGAAGCCTCCTGAAGTGCGGCCGCCAGCCCCACCACCACCACCACCACCGCCGCCGCCACCACCTCCGCCACCACCACCACCACCACCACTGCCACCAGCCGGCGCCGGCGCGGATCCGCCCCCGCCGCCTCCGGATTCACCTCCACCGCCTCCGCCACCCCCACCGCCGCCGCTCCCTCCGCTTGGAGGGGCTGAAGGCGACGCGACTGGGCCGGCCGAACTGGCACCCGACGCACCGCTGAAGCCGCCCGATGCCGCGGCGGCCGCTCCGCACTCGCGTTCGCCCAGCGTGCGCAGCGCCATCATGTTGCGGTTGGCGATGTCGCGCGCGTCGGCCAGACTGCCGTACTCCCAGCCGACGAGGGGTCTGCCCATTCCGGTCACTCTCTGAAGCCCGTCTCGAACGCGATCGTGCGCCCAGGTAAACGACATGTTCGGGCCAACCGGCATCAGCATCAGCGCGGTTCGATCGGCAAAGGTCAGATGTGAGAAGAACCCGGCTGCGGAGTTGGCGACGCGGCGCGCACTACCGAGATCGAGCGTGTTCTGATCGACGATGAACGCAAACATTCGCCCGCGGCCGAGGCCCTCATTCGTGCTGATCGTTGCTCCCTCCACGCGCGGCGCCGCGACGACCTGGGCGGTCCGATCGAAAAACTCCGCGGTGACAACACGTCGCGGCTGGCCAGCCACCGTGACGGCGAAGTCGGCAGGCGTGAGCCCGCGCTGGGGCTGCCCCTGCCTGTCGACGACGCTGACGTCGATCGTGACGACCTCGACGCCGCTGCGGAATGATGGGATCTGATCCGAGCGTGGCTCTTGCGCCGACAACGCTCGATCACCGCCCGGATGAAGGATCGCCGTCGTGACCGCAAGAGCAAGAATGCCGCTGGCCCGCCGCATGATTACCTCCCCGTGCGCTTGGTATTGAGCACGCGGTATCCGTCGCGCGCCCTGACGTCGTGCTTTCCGTTCTTGACCTTGACCGAGATTCGC
>Ga0310896_10000020_pt1 | contig 21266 bp, 24 predicted proteins | sample C8D1metaG_FD_204663 | JGI IMG/M metagenome (GOLD analysis project Ga0310896, IMG submission 204663) | Lab incubated soil microbial communities from West Virginia University Organic Research Farm, Morgantown, WV, United States - C8D1 | ecosystem: Environmental > Terrestrial > Soil > Agricultural... | reverse complement strand
CGGATGGTGGCCAAGGGTCTAAGCAAGATGCAGGCCGTCCACATGATCGAGACGAATACCGCCGTGAATGCGGCATTGGACGATTTGTGGGCGGATAGCGTGGAGGATGTCGCTGCGTATCTGGATACCCTCGTTCGCACCAACACGTTCGAAGCGTTGAACGAGGCTCGATTCGCCGAGTTCACCGATCCGGAAGTGTCGGATTTCGTCGAAGCGTTGCAATATGCAGCCGTTCTCGATTCCAGCACCACGGAAATTTGCACAGAGCTAGGAACTGGCGGTACAAATGGCGAAGGCGTTATTTACAAAGCAGATTCGCCGATATGGGATCAGTTCAGGCCGCCGAATCACTTCAATTGCAGGTCGGTGCTCATTCCGGTGACAACGATAGATGGCTGGGACGGGCAGGAGTCCGATCCGCCATCGGTCGAGCCGCAGGACGGGTTTAAGTGACCTTGCGCGAACTCACCGAGGAAGAAAGAACCCTGCTTAGCAAGGCAGATCCTTACGTGTTTTACCGTTGCAATACGGAGCTTTTGGGGCAGTTAGCCATTCCCCAGTATCGCCCAGTACTGGATGAGTCCGTCGATCATGAGGATATTCGGCACCGGGTTCGATACGTACGCGGAGAGTTGCAGTGAGCCAGCCTTTCGCCCAACTCGTCGCCAAGCGTGCAGCAGAGCGCACTGACAAGGAACTCACCGAGGAAGCGTTCAGTCGCTTCAACTCGTGGGCCATGCTCAGTAGCGGCAAACTCGTGTCGCTCGATGAGGTGGCATGGATCGGCGCGGTGATGGTGAAGGCATTCAAGCAAGCCGGCGTGGATGTCGGCCTGAACAAGTTCGAAACGCGTGATGCCAATGGCGCGCGTGTCGTTGGAATCACGGCCACCGATGGATTTAGAACAGCCGATGGTGCCGGGTGAAGCGCTTTTTGTTGTTTGGCGGCGATGCTCACTGCGCTGAGGGCGGCTGGAATGATTTCGTAGACAGCTTTGACTCTCAGGAAAAAGCAATCGCTAGCCTCAGAGATGGAAAGCTCGACTGGTGGCATGTGGTCGATACGCAGACCGGTGAAAAAGTCGATTTGACATGACGATCTCGCTGTCGATCAGCATTCCTGCGCTTGTGTCGAAATTGAACGAGGAAGAGCAGGCAAGGTTTTTCGATGCGGCAATCGCCGGTCGAATCGTAGATGCAGATATTCGGGAGAAGCTGAAGCAATTGGATCAGGAGGCACAAGCGATGATTGAGTAAGTCCCTCCATGGGGCTGAGATCATGGCTGTCGGAACGTGGAATGACATCACGTTCACCGATAGCGATCTGGACCAGATAGCCAACGCATTCAGCGGGCTTTCACTGTCCGGTCGCGTGCCGCTCAAGTTCGGCCACGGTGTACACGAGACCGACCAGCCTTTCCGTGAAGGTTTGCCCGCGCTTGGATGGGTAGACCGCGTTTATCGCCAGGGCGAAAAGTTGCTGGCCGATTTCTCGAACATCCCGAGCGTCGTCTATGACGCCATCAAGAAAGGGATGTATCGCTTCGTTTCCGTTGAGCTACTGAAAAACGTGCAAGCCGGTACACGGATTCTTCCGTGGGTGCTTGATGCAGTCGCTCTCCTTGGTGCTGACCAACCCGCTGTTGGCACTCTCAAAGACCTACAGGCGCTGACGTTGAAGCGAGGCCCGCAATTGCGGTCCAGTGCTCGCGTGGCCTTCAGGCGGGATACCAAACTGTTCTCAACTGGAGGCCCAAAGGCCATGACCGAAGATGAAGTGAAAGCACTGCTGAAGAAGCAGGAAGATGCTTTGACCGAGAAGTTCACCGCCGCGCTCAAGACGACCACGGCTGAAATTCAGGCCAAAGCCGACAAGCAGATCGCGGACGCGCAGGCTGCTGCGGCAAAGGACAAGGCGGAAGCGCACCGTTCCTTGATCAAGGCGAAGTTCGAATCCGCAGTCAAGGCAGAAGCCTTGCTGCCGGCGAAGCGCGAGTCGTTCTACAAGTTCAACCGCGTAGACGACGACGCATCCGTGATCCAGATCAAACTGGAAGACGTGGATGCGTACATCACCGAGTACGCCGACAAGACGAAGCTGTCACGCAAGCAGCAGACGCAGTCCGGTGGCTCTGTTGAGCACGCCGATACCAATGCGCTGGAGGTCACGCGCCGCGCCGAAAAGCTCGCTGTGGAGCGAGGCGGAAAGGCGGGCAACTTCGACGATCTGCATACAGCCACGAAACTCGTGCTGAGTGCCGACAAGAAGCTGGCGAAGGCTTATTTCACCGATCCGAACGGTGCGTTCAATGCGGAGGCCGCGTAACAAGTGACGACCCATATCAGAGAGGAAAAGTATCAGGTTCCGGCTCAGGCCGATCTGACGGCTGCATCCGCCTTGCACAAGGCCATCAGCTTGATCAGCGGCACGATCACGCCGACTGCGCTGGCGGCCATCGGCGTACTCAAGTCGAACGGCCTGTCGGGCAACAACGTGTCGGTGTGCTACTGGGGTATCACGAAGGTGTCCGCAGGTGCAGCAGTAAGCACGGCCGGTTATCCGCTCACGGTGACGACTTCCGGCTGGTTCACAGCGGCAACGTCGGGTCAGTTTGTTGTGGGCCGCTCTTTGGCCACCGCAACGTCGGGTGACTTGCTGTCCGCGATGGTGGACTTCACCAACATCCACCAGCTCGCCACGATCTAACGCGCAGGAGACAAAGTAACTTATGGGTTTTTCAACAGGCAAAGACCTGCACGTTGATCGCCACTTGACGAATCTGGCCATCAACTACAGGCCGCAGAACATGATCGCGGACATGATCGCTCCGATCATCCCGGTCGTGAAGCAGTCGGACAGCTATCCGATCTTCTCTCGTCACGAAGCCTTTGCGATTGAGGACACCACTCGCTCGCCGGGCACGGAAGCGAGGAAGGTTACGCGCTCAGTATCGAGCGCCAAGTACGACGCCATCAACTACGCGCTCGGCCGTGACATCACGATCGAGGACGTGGCGAACATGGATGACGCTTACCGCTACGAGTTGGATGTGGGCGCAACCCGCTATGTCCTGAGCAAACTGGCGCTGGACTGGGAACGTCGCGTCACCAATCTCGCCGTGACCACGGCAAGCGTGGGCAGCGTGTTTGTGCCGAACTCTCAGTGGGGCGTATCCGGTACGAATGCCGGTGATCCCATTGCCCAGACGTTCCAGCTCATGGAGTACGTCCAGTCAACGACAGGGCAGCGTCCGAACTCGCTGTGGTTTGGTTGGAAGGCGTGGGCCAAGTTCCGCCGGAACTATCACGCGCGCAACTTCATAAGCGGCTTCAACAACGGTGGCGGCATTGTTCGCCGTGAAGCCATCAGCGCGCTGTTCGAAGTGGATCGAGTCATCGTCTCCGAGGCGCTGTATCACACCGTCAACGAAGCGCATGTCAACTCGTTCCCGATTGACAACGCCATGGCCGATCAACTCATCGCGTACTACGCACCGCTGCAGCCGTCTAGGGAAGATCCGTCGTGGTTCTACAGCTTCCGCTGGCAGAACCCGCAGCTTCCTGCGCCGATGACGATCATTCGTCATCCCTACGACACGCGCAAGCAGGTGGAGACGATTGAGGCCGGCTACTACCAGGACGAGATCGTGACAGGTGCCGACTATGCGGCTCGCCTCATCACGAGCGCGGCCTCTGGTGCGGCTGGCTTGGGTTAATCGCTGTTAGTCCCCCATTCGGCCGGCTCGAAAGGGCCGGCCCTTTTCTACAAGAGTAAACGCGGAGGAACGATGGACGTTGTTATTCACAGTCTCGGAATGCCTTTTAATGGGGAGACTATCGAGAGGCGATCACTAGGCGGAAGCGAAAGCGCTGCCTATTACCAGGCGCGAGAGTTAGCGCGTCGCGGTCATCGCGTCACGGTCTTTACCATGTCCACCGAGGAAGGACATTTCGATGGTGTGAATTACTGCTTTGCTGGGGAATGCAAGGAGACAGCCCCGTTGGGCGAGCGTTTCGAGTACTACGCGCGTAATACGCCGCATGACGTTCTGATCATCCAGCGTCACCCGCATGCGTTTCACCAGCCGTTCGCCAGCAAGATCAACCTGTGGCAGTTGCATGACTTGGCGCTTCACCGTACCGCTGGTATGGCGAATCATGGCATGTGGCAGACCGACTTCGTGACGTGCGTGAGCGAGTGGCACAAGAAACAGGTATGCGAGGTGTACGGCTTCGATCCTGAGTTCGTGCGCGTGGTGCCGAATGGGGTAGATCCGGATTTGTACCGAGATGACGGCGTTATCGTTACAGATGCTACACAGCCATTTGAAATTGAGCTGATGAAGCTGAAACAAGACCGCAAGTTCGTAATGCTCTACCAGTCCCGCCCTGAGCGTGGCCTTGAGCACCTCGTGCGCCCCGGCGGCATCATGGATCGCCTGCGCGATACCAATGCACACCTGCTCGTCTGCGGTTACGACAACACCATGCCGCAGATGGTGCACTTCTATGGAATGCTGCATCGCTGGGCCGATGTATTGCCGAACGTGACGATGTTGGGCGCGCTCACCAAAGCTCAACTAGCGGCGTTGCAGAAGTCCTGCGACTTGCTCGTCTATCCGTCGAACGGCTTCGAGGAAGTGTCTTGCATCACGGCAATGGAGGCGATGCATGCCGGCCTGCCGATGCTCGCAAGCGATAGCGGCGCGCTATCGGAGACGTGCCAAGCCGCGGGTGTAGCGCTGCTGCCGCTAAAAGACGGCAAGGCGGATGAAGACGCATTTGTGGGCTGGCTGGTTTCCACGCTGGATGGCAAGAATCATAGTGTCAAATCCGGTGATTTTCGTTCTCGTCAGCTAGAAGCGGCCAAGACGCGCACATGGTCCGTTGCTGTCGATAAGCTCGAATCGGTGATTGTGGAGGCGTTCGAGAAGCGGCGCGGGACAAACGCTGCGGCGCAACGGCACTGCATCGAGCATAGCGATATCGGCTTCATCGACGTGCACATTCAATCGAATACGTGGAAGCCATTTGCGTTCAGCCCGAAGAATTCAATTGAAACCGCAGCCGGAGCTGAGTACGGCGTGCTCTATTCTTTCACGCACTCACCAGAAGCCTACAAGGCCCACTACGACAAGCACCAGTCCACGTACTACGACGACTTCGAAGATCAGGTCGTCGGCGAAGATGTAACTCGCACCACTCGATTCCAGGGCGTCGCGTCGCTGATCCAGAACGAGGCAACAGGCCGCCCATTGCGCGTGCTGGACTACGGCTGCGCACACGGGCACTACATGATACCGCTGGCCAAGTCCTTGCCTGAGTGCCGCTTCGTTGGCGTGGACGTGTCTGCTCGTGCTATCTCGGCCGCGCTCAAATGGGCCACCAGGGACAACATCAGCAATGTTGAATTGCGTTTAGGCGGGCAGGAGGTGTTTGAGTCCCTGAATACGCTGTGCCCACTGGTCTACGACGAAGGCTCATATCAGATCGATGGAACGACGGGACAGGCTGTAGCAAAGCGATCTCATCGGCAATTGTTCGATGTGGTGCTGGCTGGCGAGGTCGTCGAGCATGTTCCTGACTGGCTCGGCCTACTGGAGAACTTCCGTAGCGTGCTGAAGCCAGGTGGATTGCTCGTCATCACGACACCCGTGGGCCGCTGGGAATGGACGGGCACCGAAGCCTTCCGCGAGGCCCGAGAACATCTGCATCACTTCGAGCGGCACGATATCGAGGAACTGTGCGGACGCAATCCGGTGCAGATCCTCTACGCGCCCGCGAGCCATGACAAAACCGGTAAGGTGCTGGGCTCCTGGGTGTGGGGCGTGCGGCCCACCGAGCCGTTCCAGATGTACGATGTGGAGCGCAAGCGCTCCCAGTTGGCGCCACGCGAAACAATATCCGCCTGTCTGATCGTCAAAGACGGCGAGAAAACCCTTCGCAAGTGCGTCGATTCGTTCATCGACTGGGTGGACGAAGTGGTTATTGCGGTCGATCCGAAGACGAAGGACCGTACGTTCGATGTCATTGATCAGCTACGCGAAGACTACAGGTGGAAGCCATTCACGCTGGTTCCCGGCCTGTCCGCACTGGATGAGGGATTCGATGCGGCCCGCAACCGTACCGTCGAGTCTGCAGCCGGCGATTGGATCATGTGGATTGATGCTGATGAGGAAGTGCAGCAGCCGTGGAACCTGTGGAAGTACCTGCGGCCGAGCCAGCATAAGGCGTTTGGTTTCCCACAGATTCACTATTCGACAAATCCGCCCGGCGTACTCACGACGGATTTTCCGTGCCGACTGTTCCGAAATCGGGCTGGGATTCAGTTCTACGGGCTGGTTCATGAACACCCGGAAGTCGAGCCGGGCAAGGCGATTCCACGCTCGGCTATCCGTCACGACGTCCAGTTTCTGCATAACGGCTATGTGGACGAGGAAACCCGTCGCAAGCGCTACATGCGCAATCTGCCGTTACTCCACCGAGATCTGCAGAAGTATCCCAGTCGGGGCCTGAATCGCTTCCTATGGCTTCGCGACATCGCACAGGGACTGATGTTCGAGCACGAGCAGACCCAAGGACAGGTGATAGAAGGCCAGCGCGAGCGCGCGCAGGAAGCTGTGGCGCTGTGGGAGCAGATCGTCGAGAAAGATCCTGTCCGCATGGCGATTGACTCGTTGAAGTACTACTCGCATTGCGTTGAGACGCTAGGCGGCGGTTTCCAAGCCGAGGTGTCCTACAAGGTAGGCACGCAAGCAGCGCCGGACCTTGCCTGCAATATGCAGTTCAATGGCCGGTTCGCATCCGTCAAACACTACGAATTGCTGATGAACAAGATCCACCAGGAGGCCACCCGGCACTATGAGTCGAAGTATCTCTGAACGCCTGTCCCAAGCGCTGAAAGTCCTGAACGGGACGATCGAGCTTGATTCGATGGTGCCCGTAAATGGGTACTTCGATGTCAAGGTAGTGCGCGCAGATGGACGGGTTGAGACGAAGACGCTCAGGAACACCGTTACCGTTGTTGGATTGAATCGCATTGCCAGCGCAGCCGTGAATAGCGCGGCGGGCGTACTCAATTCCATTGTCATTGGCTCGGCAACCGCGGCCCCCGCTTTGACGGATTCGCAATCGAGCATGGGCGAGGTGGGGAGAAAAACCTTCACCGCTACGGGCGCGAGCGCTCAGTCCCGAGAGTGGATCTTCGGTGTCGCCACTTGGGGCGGCGCGGCAGATGGCATTACGAGCGTCGCACTGGGCAGTGCTGGTATCAGTATCGGCGCAAGTTCCTTGGCGACATCCGTGCTCGCAAATCGCGTGAATGGACTCGGTGTGACGCTTGGTAGCTCCGACTTCCTGAATCTGACTGTGCGCATCCGTGTTGGGTCGCACGACGTGGCCCATAGCACGTGAGACAGATACCGGTACGCGAGATTCATGAAATCGAGCTTTCCTCGATATGCAATCTCGCGTGCCAGTACTGTCCGCATCCCAAGCTTCAGAGAGTGAAGGCACACATGACCTGGGACGTGTTCGAGCGGACGCTTGAGCATGTGAGCTTCCTGATGAAGGCTGGCACGCAAAAAGAGGTGTCGTTAACGGGCATCGGCGAAGCCATTATGCACCCGCGCTTCGTCGAGGCGATGTGGCGCGTTCGTGAAGTGATTGGCGATAACACCCTCATCATCTCGACAAATGGGCTGGACATGACGCCAGAGTTGGCGAGAGAGATGGCAAAGGCCAACGTCGGTGTGTACGTCTCGCTGCATCGTCCGGAGAAAGCGGCGCTCGCTATCGAGATGCTTGATGAGGCGAGAGTCGCGCGAGGGTTTAATCACGCGTTCGTGGATTCATCCCTTGATTGGGCTGGGCAGGTGAAGTGGCACGTGTCAGCGCCACGCGCACAGTGCGGATATCTCACCAATGGATGGGCGGTAGTTCGTCAGGACGGTTCGATAGATGCATGCTGCATGGACGCGCATGATTTGTATCCGGTGGGTTCTGTATGGGATGAACTGGGGTCGCTCAAGACACGCGCAACCGGATTGTGCGCGAGCTGCAATTTCCATGTGCCGAAAGAGCTTGCGGAGGCTGCGTGAAACCGATTCGGGCGATCCATCAGATCGAAATGACATCGCGGTGTAACTTGCGATGCCGCTACTGCACGCATCCTAAGATGCCGCGCCCGAAGATGGATATGGACGAATCAACCTTTCTCGCTTCACTAAAGTGGGTGAAGTTCTTCCAGGAAAAACGGCCGCATCCAGAACTGAATCTTGCCGGCATCGGCGAATCGACCTTACACCCAGAGTTCGTCCGCTACGTTCATCTCGCGCGCGAGGCCGTTGGCCCATACATCGATCTCATCCTGGCGACGAACGGCCTGTTGATGACAGAGCAGCTCGCGCGCGCCATAGCACCAGCTCGCCCGAAAGTATGGGTATCGCTGCATAGACCGGAGCGCGCCGGCCCTGCCGTGGAAGCGCTTCGCAACGCCGGGATATTCGCAGGCACGTCATCCGATCCTTCACTGGCCGCGGTCGACTGGGCGGGTCAAGTCCAGTGGCATGTCTCGGCGAAGAAGGGGCTGCCCTGTCCATGGATTGCCAGTTCGATGGTAATGGTCATGTCGGACGGCCGTATTACGCGCTGCTGCTTCGATTCCACAGGCGATGGGGTAATTGCTTCGGTCGGGGACGATCTTAGTCAGTTCTCGCAATCCCCATACGACCTGTGTTCGACGTGTCATCTCAACGCAGACGTGTTCCCTCAGAGTAAGTCGGAGGCCGCGTGACCGGGTGACGATTGTTCGCGTCACGCGAAATCTCGTCTCACGTGGCACGGGTACGTTCTTCAAGATCCTTGAAGACACAATCAGCGTTGCTGATTCCTTCTCGCTCTCTCGAATCCTCAGCAGGGTTCTTAGTTCGTCCGTCGCGGCTACGGATAGCGCATCGGCCACCTATGTTCCCGGCGGTGGCGAGACCTTCGATTTCTACATCAGCCCGAGCGGATCGAACAGCAATGACGGGCTAACGACGTCCACCCCGTGGGCTATTACGGCTCTTGCTACTAAGTCAGCAATTGCTGGTGCCCGCGTGGGCCTGATGGATGGCACCTATGTGTTGTCTGACACGAGCGGAAAAGACCCAGGCAACAACGACGGAATACAGTACATCCTGTATGGAGGTACGGACGCCAACAATCATACGGTGATTGAAGCCGTCAATTCCCAGCAAGCGATCATCACGACGAACAATGGCGGCAGTTATCCGCAGGGCTCCGGAGCGGGCCAGGGTTCATGGCCGGCGTTGCAGATTCGCACCGGCGTGGATCACGTAACGATCCGAGGTATCCATTTTCATCAGTTCTCGTTCACCGCGCTTTCTGTTCGGGGCAGCGACGTTCTCGTTGAAGACTGCGAGATCAATGACATTAACCACTCGCGCGATGCATTCTATGACCCGCCCGACAATTGCAGCGGTATCAATACAGGCGGCAATGGTTCTGGCCTAACAATCCGCAATTGCAAGATCCACGACGTTTACAAATCCGGGACGACTGCCGACACCAATCAAGGGTGTATCGGCCCGCTCTACGACTACAGCGACGTCACTGTAGAGAACTGCACGCTGTACAACAGCGGACACGCGATCGGTCCTAAGCACGCATTCGGAAAGTTGCTGGTTCTCAACAATGTGATTCATTCCTTTCAGGGGTATGCGATTCGTTCTATGACGGACGAGGATTCAAGCGCGACGCCTGGCGGCGGGTCGATCCATCACAACATCTTTTTCGATATCCCGAACTTATCGGGCAGCGACGATCCGCAAGCGGACATGTTACCGAGGGACACGGATTTTTATAACAACGTTGTCGTATTCAACTCAGGCATCGGCGGCTCGACATGCGGGCTCATGCATTACAACGGGGCGAGCAATACTGCTGGTGTAACGAGCAGTAATCGGTACTACAACAACATTTTTTATCTGCCTTCTGCGGTCAGCGTCCCCGCGAGCGGCTTCATGTTGTTCTTCGCGGGCACAAACAATCGCGCTCAGGACCGTCTATCTGTGTGCAACTGGAATTGCTATGGCGTGAGCGCTGCCAAATTCAAAATGCAGGATTCGCCAACCGGATCGGGGTACACGTCATACACAACGCTGCCGTGGTCTGGTGGAAATTTTGATGCCAATTCTGTGTTGGACGATCCCGACTTCGTCAATTCAGCGGGTACGACTGCAGAAGACTTTCAACTCCAGGTAGGAAGTCCATGTATCGGCGCCGGTAAAAGCAATGGCACCGCGGGAGGTTCAGCAGTGGACATCGGTGCGTGGGGGAATAGCCCGCCGTCGAGTTTTGGATGTGATTTCTAAATGGCCATAACACGCGTCCAGCAGACCGGTTCGTTTGCCGATGAAGCGGCGAACATGGATCAGGCCACGGGAAGCAATGTTACTTCCGGGAATTTGCTGATCGTTTGCGTAGCCAAGCTCAACGTCACCGGTTCGTCTGATGCGTTCGTGCTCGGCGACATGTCGAAGACAGCGGGAACCGCGACGATCGGTACTATCACACTGGATGCGAGCCGCAACTACAACTACTCGGGCTCGAACTACATCGCGACGGCGATCTACTCGGTACCGATTACTGGAAACGGCTCGCTCACAATGCGCTGTGCGCTGGGGACCAGTCAGTACGGGGTCATCGGCGTTGCCGAACGCTCCGGATTGGATACGTCTGGCTCGCGCTGCGAAGATTTCGCCACGGCCGAGGGCGCTGATAGCGGTGCAGCAGAGCCCAATTCAGGCGATGCCACGTCTGCTGCCGGTGCGTTGTTTGTGGGTGCCCTGGGGGATGTCAGTACTGGAAGCCAGGCGCACACGGAAGATGCCGCATTCGCTGTGATCTACGAGCAGGACTCAACCGATCACATGCCGGGCTCGTTCATCGACAGGATCGTCACGACTGGCACGACCGATGCTGCGACGTGGACGAGCCCGACAAATAACAATCCTTGGGTCGCTGCTGTAGCCGTTTACAAGGAAGCGGCTTCTGGCGGCACGGTCAACACCAATACTTTGACCGATACGCTCACGCCTGACGATGGTGTTGTGCAGTCCGTCATTCGCGGCTCGACAGTATCAGAGGCACTGACGATCTCGGATTCGTTTTCTCTGTGGTGGTATCGAACACGCGTACTTCAGAGTTCTGTTGTGATTACTGAGGGCGGCACGGAGTTCTACACGACGACAAACATGGAGGCCATTGACGAACTGACGGTCGGCGATGAAGTTGTCGCATGGCTACGCCGCACGCGGCTGCTAGAGGACGGAGTGGTTGTCACGGATGAACTGATCGCGACCACGATAGGCTATCTGATCTACATCGCTGTGCTTACAAGCCAGCTCACAATTTCAGATGAAGCACTGCCGTTGCGGTATTTCTCCAGGTTGCTGGAAAGCAATCTCTTGACGGCAGATCAGGCACAAAGAGCAGTACTCGTTGCCCGAAATCTATTGGACTCGGTGGAAGTCACGGATCAAAGTTTTTCTGCTCTTCAACGCTTTATTTTGCTTACCGATGCTCTTTCGTTAGATGATTCGCTGTCTTCGCTGCTCGTATCTCCGGTGACCTCCAACCCCATCATCATGATCGGATTCGACCAGCCAAGAATCGAAGTGGGAGGCTATGGACTGTGAGTAAGCCACGTGTAGTCACTGAGTTTGTTGGCTCCACCTTAAGAGCCACCTTCGTGTGCTCCGGTGCCACGGTCTCGCCGATCTACGCGGCCCTTTACGACAAGTCCGAGGCACTGGTCAGTTCGGTTGCCGCGACAAGTTCGGGGGACGGGCACTACTACGCCGACCTGGCACTACCCAATAGCCCACAATGGATGGTGAATAAATGGTCGGGCGTCATCAATGCGAACACCTACGTTCGCTTCGCGCTCGTTCAGGTGCAGGCCGTGGAGGTTGACTGAATGGGCCGATATATCAATTGGACTGATGTGACTGGCCGCTACTCGGATTTTGCGAAGGGACCGGACGCCACGATTGCCGAAGCCTCGTTCGTCCCACAAGCAGAGGCCGAAGTTGATGGCAGGCTAGGGGTGAAGTATTCCGTGCCGTTCTCGCCTGCACCTTATCTGGTAAAGGATCTGTGCATCGATCTTGCGTACTACAAGGCCACCATTCGCCAGGAAAGCTCCAAGCTCATTAAGGAGTACATCGACCAGCGATTCGAGGCCATCATCGACGGCACACTGGTGCTATCGAATAGTCTTGGGACCGTAGCGGGCGTCGGAAACTATGCCTGGGCTTCGAACAGCTACCACAGCTCGTTTGGATTGGATGGCGAGGTGAATTGGGTCGTGGACTCGCAAGCCGCCTACGACTTTCAGGCAGCGCGGGGGCAGCTGTGATTGACGCCACCATTAGTGGCAAGAGCATCCAGGAAGTCAACCGGCGGCTGGATCGGTTCCAGGCCGCAATGGAGGACACGACGCAGCCGAATCGCCAAGCCTCAATTGCGATGTACGGCTGGCTGATACGCAACTACGACCGCGAGGGGGCGCTAATCGGCGGTTGGGCTCCGCTACACCCAAAGACCGTTGCCGAAAAGAAAGAACTCGGCAAAGAGCGCATGTTGGTGCGTTCTGGGGCTTTGCGGCAGTCCTACGTGCCGTTCTACACCAAGGAAAACGCTGGCGTGGGTAGCGAACTGATCTATTCCAAACCGCATCAGGAAGGCAATCCCGCCAGAAATCTTCCCGCCCGCCCGATGCTACCTTCACGTGAGGTCGTGCTTGACATCGGCATTCGTGTTTACGGCGATTACGTTCGACGCCAAGTCAAGGTCGCCAACGCATGATTGTCCCCATCAACGTCAACGAGATCACCCAGGCCGTCCATGATATGTGGACGGACGACCCCGCGGTGGGCGGGATCGGTACGCTTGTCGAACGATACGAGCCCCTACGCAAAGACCCAACATTGCACGGCTGGGTATCCATTTACCGCGCGCGCGTGGACTATCCGCCCAGGACGCTGGGCATGGGCAGCGGATACCGAAATCAACTCATCCGCCTGTTTGCATTGGCTGGCGAATCCGATCCAACGAGCGGGGAGGAATGCGGCAAACGGCTCGACGATTTGTTGCAAAAACTGGTGGGCACGCTACTGTCTGACCCATCCTTAAAAGGGACTGTGCAAACCTTGGATGAGTTTTCGGTGGACTATTTCGACTACAGAAAGAACGACGACGGCGCATACATTCAGTATGCCCAACTCAATTTCACCGGGATCATTCCGGTATCTGCAATGTAGGAGGCTTAAGCGATAGTTGTCATACGGCGCACAAGTTAAATTCGGTCTTGCCCGCCAAGCCTCCGCAGGCACAGCGGTTACTGATGCCACATCTTTCCATGCAATGGCCTTCACGTCTGAAGACATTGGGCTTGAGCAGGAAGAACTGATCTCTCAGAACCTGACGGGCCAGTTTTCTCAGGGCGCAACGTACTCAGGTCCGCGCAATGTCGCCGGCACGATTGAGTTCGAAGTCACGCCTCGAAATCTCGGCGCGGCGTTAGCGGCGGCGGTGAACCATTCACCGGCGAGCGTCACATCGGCCAGTATCCGCACTCTCACCTTTTTGCCGAACACGGCAGACTTCTCGTCGTTCCTCGTGAAAGCGCCCTGGACGGTCTACAAGCAGTTTTCCGATGCGACCTCGGCGGAACACTTCTACGACACCCAGTTCGGTCAAATCTCGTTTGCCTTCGGTGCAGGCGCGTTCCTGCGAGGCACGATGACCGCAGTTGGTGGCACGCGCACTGCAACGGGTGTGGGATCGCTTGCGGTGACGCCCGCGGCATCCGATGTCGGCCGGCTCTTTCCTTGGAACGTTTCCAGCGTGAGCTACGGCGGCTCGGGCGTTTCGAACTTCTCCGAGATCACCGTCAATCTGAACGAGAGTATTGAGCCGCTGAACGCGCTGAATGCGTCCTTGGCGCCGTTCAAGTTCACGCGCTCGGGGTTCCGGGAAGTCACGGTGAACGGCACGTTCTACATGACCGATCGCACGATGTTGAATAACTTCGTGAATGAAACACAGTCGCGATTGCTGTTGACGGCCATCAATACTGTGGCGGCTATTCAGTCCGGCTACTTCAACACGTTCACCATCGACATCCCGCAATTGAAGATCACGACGTTCAAGCCGGCTGCGGCCGGACCTGGGGAGGTCGCGGTGTCCTTCACCGGTCGCGGCGTGATCGATCCGACGAGTAACTACGACATTCAATTCACGCAGGTCACCACGTGGCAGGCAGGATTCTAGGGAGGCTACATGTCCGGGTATGTACGAAGCACTGAGTTTTCGATTGAGTTCGACGGGCAATCGGTAAAAGGCAGTCTGCTGCCTTTGTCGTTGCCTGATCTACTGCGCATGGAGGCCAAAGAAGTAGAAACCGATCAGGATGCGGCGAAGGTGCTGGCAGAAATTCTGCCAAACTACGTGAAAGATTTTTCGGGATTGACGGATGCGGCAGGAACGCCCGTGACGATACAAGAGGTATGCAGCACTGCGTATTTCGTTGAGCTATCAATGTCGATTGGAAGAAAACTAGTGCAGGCGGCACGCCCGGCAAACCCCAAGCAGCCCAGCGGGCCTTCCGTCTCCTGATCGAGAACAAGCCGCTGCCGAAAGAGTGGCGGGTAAGTATCGCTGGGCTAATCGATCGGGCATGGCTGGATTTGTGGTACGGGTGTCATACGGCAGGATTTTCTGGTGCCATGCGCCTTGCGTGGCCTGACGGAAAGAGTCTAGTTGAACAACCGGCGATCACCGTGAAGGTCTTCGAGATGATTTCGGATCAGATGACAAAGTCAGCGAAACAGGAGGCACAAGTGAGCGCTGGCTAATGTTATTGAGATTCTGCTCAGATCGAAGGATGAGACATCGAAGTCAGTTAAAGATGTCAAGAAACAATTTTCTGACTTAAAGAAATTCCTTGCTGGTCTGGGTATTGGCTTGAGCTTAAGGGCGTTCGTACAGAACATCCAAGAAGCTGAAGCGGCCACTGCCCAACTGGACGCCGCATTCAAGGCGACGGGCGAGAATGCCAGAGTGACTCGCTCTCAGCTCGACGAACTTGCATCATCGATTCAGCGAACAACGATCTATGGGGATGACCTTGTAAAGCAAGCTGAATCAATTCTTCTCACATTTCGCGCGGTCCGCGGAGATGCATTTGAGCGAACGATACGGGTAGCTACGGACCTATCGGCTCGACTCGGAATTGATCTCGTCACTGCGGTACGCCAGGTTGGGCGTGCTGTCAATGATCCTATCCAAGGTCTGACTGCGTTACGCAGGGCAGGGATACAGTTCAGCGATTCTCAGGAACGGTTGATCAATAACCTAACTGAAGCAGGTCACATCACTCAGGCTCAAAACGTCATTCTCAAAGAGCTTGAGAGTAACTATAGAGGCGCAGCAGTGGCTGCGCGCAACACCCTTGGCGGCGCAATTGCTGGACTTAAGAACGCATTCGGCGATTTGTTCGAGGGTACAAAAGAATCAACCTCTGATGTGGCGCGCTCGCTCAATCGCATCAGCGCCGCGCTATCAGATCCGAAGATCAAGGAGGGAATTGACGAGCTAATTTCAGGGCTTTCAAGGATCGTTGAATTAGCAACAAAGGCCGCAGGATCTCTTGGTAATGCATTAGGTGGTGCGCGCAGCGGCGGACTATTCGGAACGCAGCGCGATAAACTCCAAAACCAATTGGAGATTCTGCAAGAGGCCAGGAACTCAATCCCGATCTTTTTCAATTTCGGCTACATTGATGATACTGGAGTCGTTCTCGGCCCTGACGAGTTAGACAAGAAGATCAAAGAACTGCAGGCCCAGATCGCTAGCCTGGATCGTGGCGGTAGAAAGATCCGCGGCGGACGCGGGTTTGGCGCTGACAGAAAAAGCGCATCCGATGAATCGAGCATCATGCCGATTAGCCTGGAGGAGGTGAGGATCGTCAACGCAGCTCGGATCGCGCTAACAGAATACCAGCAACTTCTTGCTGACCTTACCGAGTCCACAGAAACCGATGCCGAAAAGCAGATTAGCGCCTATCGACGGCTTAGAGAGGAACTGAAACTGCTGAAAGACGAGGGGGTAATCACGGAGGACGTACGACAGAAGCGACTTGATGAGGGGCTCGATGATCTCTTGCCAGAGTTCGATCTCGACAAAATCCGTGGGCTGAAAAAGGAAGTGAAGCGAGAGGTTTCCGAAATCGGCGAGTTCATGAAAGGCGTGTGGCAAGGCGTTGGCCAGAGCATCCAGGCGACGCTTTCGGATGCGCTGTACGAGTGGAAATTCTCATTCCGCAGCCTGCTCGACATCACGCGCCGCGCGCTCGCGGATATCACCTCGGCCATCATCACGAGCGGTATCAGCAAGGCGCTGAAGGACGCGTTTAGCGGCACGAGTTCCAGTAGTTCAGGCGGCTTCTGGGTGGGCATCCTAAAGGCACTTGGCTTTGCCGCAGGCGGCGGAACGCAAAGCGGCCCGCGTATCGTGGGCGAAGACGGCCCGGAATTAGTGATGGACAGCAGCCGCGTCTACAACCGCCGGCAAATGGCCTTTGCTGGCATGGGCGCAAACGTCAACTTCCATCCGGTGACAAACATCACGCTGATTGAGCGCGACGACCCGGAGAGAACGAAGCGCGAGATATTTGAAACCGTCGCAATCCAAAACGCGCGGCAGCAAGCTGAGTTCATCAGGACCCTTCAGCGTAGCGGTGTGGAGGTGAAGGGATGAGCGAAATACTCATACCGCCCTGGATTGTTCCAGAGGATGAGCCACAACAGCCGCTTGATGAAGGGTCTAGTGTGTTTGCGTCGGCATTTTCGCCCGGCCTAACCCAACGCCAGAGCTACGGTGGGTTGCGCTCCAAACTGTCGCGCAAACACACGGTTCGCGGGGAAGAGAAAGCTCAGTTGCTTGCAGCCTTGAGAGGAACTCGCGGTCGTTACAACATCATCCGCTCAAAGGTACATTTCGCATTACGCGGATCTTTCCCGTTAACTGAATTTTTGACCAATAACACCTTTTCTAGCGGTACGACAGGGTGGACGGCGTACTCAACAGTTAGCTCGATAACGAGCGCCGATAGAGTACTTAGAGCTACCAGGATCGCCAATGACGCCTCTCACGGCATTGGATTTTACAATACGAACCCAGTTACTTCGCTGACGCAATATGCGCCTTATGCAGCCAGAGCACTTATACATCGCGCCACGAACGCCGGCGCGCAAGGCTTAGTAGCATTGGGCACTACGGCCGGTGGCGTAGAACTCGGTGTTTCGGCCACAGTAGGAACGTCAGGCATTGCCACCCTCGCAGTAGTTCCGTCCTCGGTTGCTGCGATCTATGTTCTGGCCAATGACGGTGTCGCTACATCTACGCAAGCAGGGGATTATATTGATGTAGCTGCCTTATCGCTAAGCAGATGCATTCTGGTCGATAACGGCCCGAATTCGATGCTGCAGTCGGACACGCTAACGACCACTTGGGCTGCAACTAAGGTAAGCGTTTCCGCTAATGGCACGACTGGAGTAGCTGGAACTCTTACAGCAGACGTCATTACTGAAGACGGTACTGCCGGAAATCATTTCATCGGCCAGGATGGCACGAAGGGAGCGGTTGCGGAGGATTGGTGTTCATACGGATTCTTTAAGCGCGGCTCAGGTACACGGGATGTATTTCTTTCCATAGGGACCTCTGGCGTAAATATCGCATCCAGCATATTTGATTTGAACGCAGGAACTGCAGGCACAGTGACGAATGGAGGTACGGTAACTAACGGGCGGGCCTTCATCAGTTCCATGGGTAATGGCTGGTATTACTGTGCTGTTGTTGCGCGGTTAGCCTCAGCAACCACAACACATATGGACGTGCTAATGGTCAATTCTGGCTCAGTCAGCTATACAGGAAACGGCACAAGCTCGATATATGCCGAGAGGGTTGGCTGCGCAAGATCGTCCGTTCCCACTCGCGGCGGACAAACTACTACCACAGCGGTTGACTCCGGCACCTCGCAAACTGGAAACACATTGCGTGTTAAAGGCTTGCCGTCGAGTTCTTCCGGACTACTATTGCCTGATGACATCTTTGAGATAAATGGCGAACTTAAGACGTGCACTGCTGCACTAAATTCAGATGCCGCAGGGCTAGGGTATCTGCAATTTGAGCCGGCGCTGTTTCGTTCGCCGGCAGACAATGATCCAGTCATCGTTCTTGATCCCATGGGCAAGTTCCTGATGTCGAACCTAAAGATCGACAACGAGTTCGGAACTCAAGCGCGAGTTTCCTATGACTTAGAGCATATCTATGAGTAGGAACATTGCGGCGGCCGTCACCTCAATATCGCAACTTTCAACAGTTCAATATCGTTGGCTCATCGAGGTGTATTCGCTTTCGACAGGAACAACGCGCGCATGCACCGGCTATCAGTTCCTTGTGTTCAATGCCAACACATACTCCCCGGTTGGTGACCTTGGCGGAGCAGAGAAGGTGCAGGAGGACTCAGATGTCTATCCGCGCGCTGTGCGTCTGTGGTTTTCGGCAGTCAATACGTCCCAGATTCAAGATGTGCTGACTGAGAATTTATTCAATCGGCCAGTCAAGATGTATAGAACATTCCTGACGACGTGCTACACGAATGTTGCGACGCCGGAGATGCTGTTCTCCGGTCGTACCAATACCTGTGAGATGAAGCTAAAAGATCCGCAGCGCGGCGACTACTTCGAGATCGAAGTTGAATCGCGATTGATGCGCGAGCCTCGGGCGCAATACTTCAACCGAGAAACGCTATGGACGACCTATAGCCAGAGCGGCGATACGTTTTTCGACTATCTCACGCAGATCCCGCTATCGAAGGCCGACTGGGGACTGGCGGGTCCAGTAGAACCGTATGTCGGCTCTCGTCCGATCTTCAGGGGTTCTCCGGGAACGCCGGGGCGCCCTGGGATTGGTGGCTCTCAAATTCCAGGCACAGGTGGACGGCCGAGGCCAGGGGGATGAGCGTGAGAAGTGCCGGTTGGCAGGATCGATTCTGGGCCGTTATTGCCGAAGCGCGCGAGCAGCCGTTCGCGTGGGGCACGCACGATTGCGTAACGTTCGCGGCGAAGTGCGTTGCAGCCGTGACTGGCGAAGACACACTGGGAAAAGTCACAGGACGCTTCGGTACTTGGTCGGATGCGCGCGCTGCAGTGCGTGCGTATGGCAGCGACTTAGGCGCGGCAGTAGATGAGTTCCTAGGACCGCGAGTGCCGTGGACTCAGATTTCAATCGCAGATATCGCAATCGCTCTCGACGATCACGGTAAGCAATTACTCGTTGTTCATGATGGCGTCCAACTCATCTGTCCTGATCATGTAGGTCTGCGCTCGATACCCTTTAGGTGTGCCCTTGGCGGGTGGAAGATCTAATGCCACAAGCCGCCATCAATGCAATTGCACTGTTTCTGGTGGAAGCCGGAACCACGGCAGCCTTTGCGGTATTCGCAGCGAAGGTCTTCGTCTACGCGGCCACTGCATATCTGCTCAATCGCGTCTCTGCATCACTCGCGCCGCGACCGCGAGCGAACGGGCTTGGTGCCGGAACGGAAGTAAACTACTACGATTCTGGGGCACCTATTCGCGTCGCCTACGGCCGTGTCAGAACCGGTGGCATGGAGACGATACCACCGCTTCTGTCGGGAACAGACAATGCGTTCCTGCACAAAGTGCTCACGCTGACCGGCCATGAGATCGATTCGTACAATTACATCCATTTCGACACAACGACGATCAGCAATGCTGATATTGGGGCGATGGCCTTCACAGGCTCCGATGGGGCCGTAAATAGCGGTCCGTTCCTTGGGCACGCATGGATCAGACGTTATCGCGGCACCTCAACCGATAGCGCAGATCGCATGCTGATGGAGGTGAATTCCACGGGCTTTAACAACGCGCGCGCGCGGGGATTGGCAAAGACAGCGCTCACCTTCAAGTTCAATCAGGACGTCTACAAGTCGTTGCCGAACGTCACGTTCACCTATCAAGGGAAACGGTGCTACGACCCACGGCTTGATGTGACGCCAGGCGCCAGTCCGACAAATGCTAGCTACATTGCATGGACTCAAAACCCCGCCCTGTGCCTTGCCGACTATCTCATGGCCGTGTATGGCGGCGAATACGATTCCACGGACATCGATTGGGATACGGTGATCACGGCAGCGAACTACTGCGATGGTTCTGTGAATATTCCCGGTCCATCGACACAGGCGCGATATACCTGTAATGGCGTGCTGTTCGCCACCGATGAGTTCGCCGACAACGTCAAGACGCTTGTGGACACCATGCTCGGCCGGATCATTTTTAGAGACGGCAAGTGGCGAATGTTCGCCGGCAGTTGGCAGACTCCGACTTTCACGATCCAGAAATCAGACTGGATCGAGGGCGGTCTTTCGCTGCGCTTCGAGCAAGGACGTGTTCGCAGATTCAATCGCATGCGATGCTGGTATGTCGATCCCTCCAGAGATTGGCAGCGCGTGGAATGCCTGCCGCGATCGAACGCGACGTACAAGACCGCTGATGGCAATGAGAACATCGACGTCGAGACCGAACAGTTGATGTGCACGAGCGAATATGAAGGGCAGCGCAAAGCAGAATTTCTGCTCAGGCAATCCCGTAATCAGATTACGGTTGCGGGGCGCCTGCCGCCTCGGTTTCAAAATATCGCACTTTGGGATACGGGCACGATTGTATTCGACCACCTTGGCTGGTCGTCCAAGACCTTCCGTTGTGTGGGGTGCGATATGAATCCAGATGGATCAATGGACGTCGTCTTCTCTGAAGAGCAATCAGGTGATTGGACTGATCTTGATGCGGCCGACTACAACGCGCCCAGCACAGTCGATTTACCGCAGACCAATGTGACCACCCCGAGCGCACCGCCAGCGTTCTCCGCTACGCCTCAAATCAACGGCACCATTCTGTTCGACTGGACGACGCCTATCGTCAAGCCGTTCGGCACTCAGTTCCAGATTATTCGCAGTACAAACTCAGCGAATGCGGCGGTGGGTACGGTCGTATGGCAGGGTTTGGCGAATCCGGTTCCTCTGGTGTCACCGACGTCAAGACATTGGTACTGGGTGCGAGCCATCGCGAACAGTGCCTTTAGCGCGTACATGCCAAATACCTTTGGCATCGTGAT